>Ga0233365_1000449_pt1 | contig 19107 bp, 14 predicted proteins | sample ElkDunMinimDraft_27_FD_191535 | JGI IMG/M metagenome (GOLD analysis project Ga0233365, IMG submission 191535) | Fecal eukaryotic communites from dung pellets of Tule Elk in California, USA - Elk Dung C36 | ecosystem: Host-associated > Mammals > Digestive system > Large intestine > Fecal | place...
GGCTGCGCGAGTTCGTCGACGACAATCCCGAGTTCGAGACCGCCGTGGAGCGACTGGCGACCTGGCTGGCACGCCTGGACGACGACCCGGAGGACTGACGCCGAGGCCGCCCGAGGTCATCGCGGTACGAGATAGATCGCGACGAGGAAGCTGACGTCCACCTGTTCGCCGTCCACGTCGACGGTGTCACCGTCGAAGGCGGGGTTCTGCGCGTAAGCGCTGATCATCAGCGTGAAGTGCTCGTCATACGAGATCTGGTGGGTGGTCAACACCGGCGCTTGACCACACTGGAGGTTGAAATCCCCGGCCACCGGCTGTTCGCTGCCGTGCGATACGGCCACCGACACATCGCTCAGGTCGGCGAGTCGCCGGTCCACGAACTCACAGGCGACCCAAACCTCGTAATCGCCCGGGGATACGGCCACCAGCTCGGTCTGCAGCCAGTCCCCGTTGGGGTAGCGCATCGCGAGCACCTCGGTCTCCGCAGGGGCGTTCGCGGGCAACGCGTCGGCGAGCGACTGAGCCAGTGGGGTGTCCTCCATCGGCTCCAGATGCCAGATCGACTCCTCAAGCCAGGATTCCTCGGCGATCGGAGTCGGTGTCGGATTACGCTCATCGGCCTGCTGACTTCGCGCCACCGCAAAACCGACCGATGCGGCCACCAGCGCCGTGACGACGATCGTGGCGCCCCGCGACCAGGGTTGACGCAGCTTCGTTCGCAGACGAGACACTCCCTCGAGATTCATGAGTCGTCCTCCACTGCGAAGACCGCTACACCGACGACGTTTCCCCCACTCCCGATAGGGATGTTGGCGCGCACCATGAAGGGGCTGGGCTCGACGAACTCGAAGCGGTGCTCCAGCCACAACACCTGCGACGGACATGGCAACAGGGACTCGTGCCGGTACCCCTCGACGGCGATCTCCATCCGAAAATCCTGGTGCTGGTCATGGAAGCGGCTCAACTGTCCACATTTCATGAGTACCTGATACTCACCCGCCTCCAGCACCGTGTTCGCCGATTCGAATGACCTGATGGAGAACAGCTCCACATCTCGGCCCTCCGCCGCAGCCGTCAGATCCTGAAAGATCGCCGCCTTCAGCTCGTCGATGTTTGCCGGCGGTTCGGGCACGTCGGAAAGGGCTCCGCTGGTCACGAGCAAGGTGGCCGCCAACGTGATCGCCGCACTCGCGACGACGGTGATGAGGTAGCGCAACGGTTTACTCGTGGGCGGCACCGCCGGTTGGTCTCCGGGCGCCGAAGTCTCCGACAGCGGATCAGATGCCGACCCGAGATCGATCACGGCCTCGTCAACGGGGTCGGGCCGATGTGAATAGCTCATGACTTCACATTAGAACCAGAAGCGCGTCATCTGAAGGGGCCGTTACGATCGCGCCGTCAAGCGCACGGACGATTTTCCGGTCACTCCCCCGGATAGACCACGCCGATCTGGCGGCGCACCTCGTCGAGGGTCGCCATCACGTCGAGGCTTGCCTGCCAGGGCACCAGCGGGCTCTCCAGCTCACCGTCGCGCAGACACCGCATCACCTCGACGGCTTCGTGCACCATGCCCTGGGCGGTGTGAGGGACGTCGAAGGTCTCGACACTGTCGCGACGGTTCACGATCAGGCTCTTGGGGCGGAAGAACGGTTCACCGAGGTCGATCCAGCCGGTGGAACCGCTGATCAACGCCGTCATCGGGGCACCGGCCGAGATCGAGCAGGACAGGTTCGCCATCGCGCCGCCGTCATGGTCGAGCAGAATCCCGGTCGTCTCGTCGACGCCCTCGGGGGTCAACCGCGCTGTTGCGGTGATCGATCGCGGCGGCCCCAACACCAACTGCGCCAACGACACCGGGTAGACCCCCAGATCCAGCAGCGCGCCACCGGCCAGTTCGGGCGAGCGCAACCGGTGGTCGGCGTCGAAAGGGCCCATCAGGCCGAAGTTGGCGCTGACGGTACGCACCTCACCGATGGCGCCATCGGCGATCAGTTCGGTCATGCGCCGGATCGCGGGAATGGTGCGCATCCACATGGCCTCCATCAGGAAGACGTTGTTGGTGCGAGCCAGTTCGACGAGTTCCCGCGCCTGCGCCAGGTTGACGGTGAACGCCTTCTCGCACAGCACGGCCTTCCCTGCGTCCAGACACAGTTTCGCGGCCTCGTGGTGAGCATTGTGCGGAGTGGCGACGTAGACGACGTCGATGCTGTCGTCGGCGGCCAGTTCCGCCCAACTGCCGTAGGCGCGGGGTATTCCGAACTGGTCGGCGAAGCGGGTGGCCGACTCGATCGAACGGGAGCCCACCGCCGCGACCTCGGCGTCGGGCAACGTGGCCAGATCACGGGTGAAGGTGGCGGCTATTCCTCCGGTGGCCAGGATGCCCCAGCGGATCTTGTCGGTCATGCCCTATCTGACCATGTGCCTCGGGGCCGCGGCACATCGACCGTCATCACCGTGACCTGGATCAGCGGTGATGCTCGGTGGCTGACCGGTTCGCTGCCGAGCGAGGCACCCCGGAGCCTCCGAGACGCGGTCGAGCTGCTACAGCTGCTGCGTTGCGCAGATTCCACCACCGACAAGACGGAAAAGAAGCCAGTACGAAGCCTGTACCCACGACAACCACAACACCGTCCAGCGGTGGAATCAACCGCCGGTGAACCTCCAAAATCGTGTCTCACAAAGTAAGGGACCGCTTCGTAGCGAGGAGATTTGCCCGCTGGCAAGGCGGAGGAGGAGCTAGTACCGATCTTGTACTTGCGACGACGACAACGTAGTCCAGCGGGCAAATAAACCGCTACGAAGCGGCCTCTTATGGTGGGGGGATGGCAATGGGTTATGTGCGTCCGGCGAGGGACGCCGACGTCGACGAGATCGCTCGCATTCAACTGTCCACCTGGCGCTCCGCCTACGCGGACATAGTTCCGGCCGAGGTGCTCGATTCGCTGAACGCGACGTGGTTGGCGCAGCAGTGGCGCGACGCGATAGTCAACCCCCCGACACCGGCCCACCAGGTGTTCGTGGCTATCGAGCAGGCGGAGTCGGATCGTCAGGCGATCACCACCGTGGGTTTCGCGGCGGTCGGTCCGGCACCGGAGGACGAGGAGGCGGTGGTCGAGCAGGCGGGCCTGGTGACCGAGCTGCTGGTCGAGCCCCGGTTCGGTCGGCGTGGTCACGGCAGTCGCCTGTTGTCGGCGGCGGTGGCTCACTGGCGCGCTCACGACCTGACGACGGCCTATTCGTGGGCGTTCGCGCGTGATGCGGCCACTCTCGCCTTCTACAAGTCGGCGGGCTGGGACGCCGACGGCGCACGTCGCACCTTGGAGATGGCCGACCAGCGGGTGCCGCAGGTTCGGCTGCACTGCGATCTGACCGAGGTCCTCGAGCAGGAGCCCGTCTCACCTGACGCGGCCTGACCCGCTTGGGCCAACCACCGGATTGACCAACCAAACGTGGTGGCGCCACTACTATGTGCTCGTGGCTCTTTCACCAGCTCTGCGACGCATCGGCGGAATCGTGTTGTCGGCGATGGCGCTGACGCTGTGTCTGGCGGGCTGCGTCAAGATCTCACTGGAGACCACCGTGCTGTCCGATGACACGGTGTCCGGTTCGATCACCGCCGCGGTTCACCATGAGGCGATCGAGGTCATCGGCGCGGTCGAGGCCACCGAGTTCGTGAACACGCTGATCGAGGGAGTGCCGGGGGTGTACAAGGACGAGCCGTACGACGACGGCACGTTCGTGGGCCAGACCGCCTACTTCGAACAGATCAGTCTCGCCGATTTCAGCCAGTCCAGCGATTCCGAGGCCAGCGCCCTGGAGATCGTCCATCGTGGCGACCGCTACATCCTCGACGGTGAGTGGCGGTTGCCCGATCTGGACACTCAGCGGGCGATTCCTCAGGTCGACGAGTCGGTACGCGAGTCCGCGGAGTTCACGGTCTCCATCACCTTCCCCGGCGACGTCGTCGAACACAACGGCGATCTGAGCGACAAGACAGTCACCTGGCAACTGGAGACCGGGCGCACCAACGTGATGACCGCCCAATCGCTGGAGGCGGAGAGTCCCGAGGTTGCATGGACGGTCCTGTGGGTGCTGCTGGCGGTCATCGTCCTGGTGGCGATCGCGCTGGCGTTCACGCTGTGGCGTCACAGTGTGGGCCGGGCGAGTCGAGGCAACCCCGGCAACGGGGTGACACCTCCCGACGGCGCACCTTCGGTGGATCGGGAATAGAGCGCGCCGGGGAATCCGAACGCGCCCCATCGATCAGCCGAATGTGGACGGCGGGGCTCCCGAGCGACCGGCACGCGCCAAGCTGCCGGCACCGACGGGCTCCTTGTAGGTCAGTCCAGCAGGGTGTCGATCCCGAAGGTCAGGCCCGGCAGGTCGCTGACCTTACGGGCGGCGAGCAACACGCCCGGCATGAACGAGGCACGATCGGTGGAATCGTGTTTGATGACCAGGCTCTCCCCGTCGGCTCCGAACAGGACCTCCTGATGCGCGATCGAGCCGGTGGAGCGAATCGAGTGCACTCGAACACCCTCCACATCGGCGCCCCGCGCCCCGGCGATCGACTGGCTGGTCGCGTCGGGTGAGGCACCCATGCCCGCCGTGGTCCGCGCGTCGGCGATGAGTTCGGCGGTGCGAACCGCCGTACCGCTGGGCGCGTCGACCTTGTTGGGGTGGTGCCGCTCGATGACCTCCACCGAGTCGAAGTATTTGGCCGCCTGCTGCGCGAACCGCATCATCAGGACCGCGCCGATGCCGAAGTTGGGAGCGATGACGACACCCAGGTCCGGTTTGGAGGTCAGCCAGGTGTTGAGCTGCTCCAACCGATCCGGAGTGAAACCGCTGGTGCCGACGACGGCGTGGATGCCCTGGTCGATACACCAGTGCAGGTTGTCCATCACGACGTCGGGACGAGTGAAGTCGATGACGACGTCGGCACCGGCGTCGGACACGTTGAACAGCCAGTCCCCCGCGTCGACCATGGCCACCAGTTCCATGTCCTCGGCGGCGTTGACCGCTTTGCACACTTCGACGCCCATGCGGCCTCGGGCTCCGAGAACGCCTACGCGCAGCGGTGGGTGGGAATCGGTTTCGATCTCGTCGTCCAGCATCGGCTCAGGATAACCGCCCTCCGGCGGCGATCAGAAGTCGGAGCTGTCGAAGGGACCCGACACAGCCAGCGTAAACGGCTGGTCGAGGACTTCCCGCGCCAGTTCAGCCACATCGGACAGTTCAACCGCGTCGATGCGTCGTAGCACCTCGTCGACGCTGAGTTGATCACCGAACAGCAGTTCACCGCGACCGAGGCGACTCATCCGTGAACCGGTGTCCTCCAGACCGAGGACCAGTCCGCCCTTGATCATGCCCTTGCCTCGGGCCAGTTCGTCGTCGCGGATACCGTGCTTGGCCACCTCGGCCAGCACTTCTCGGCTCAGATCCAGCACCCGGTGAGAGTTCTCCGGCGCGCAACCGGCGTAGACGGCGAACAGCCCGGTCTCGGCGAACTCCGCCGAGTAGGAGTACACCGAGTAGGCCAGCCCGGCCTCCTCGCGGATCCGCTGGAACAGTCGGCTGGACATTCCGCCGCCCAGAACCGCGCCCAGCACCTCGAAGGCGAACCGACGCTCGTCTCGGCGTGCGAGTCCGCGACCGCCCAGCACCAGGTGCGCCTGCTCGGTGTCGCGCTCCACCACGACGGTGGTCGGGGGGACGTCAGGCAGCGGCTCGGTGGGTTGACGCAGCGGCGCGGGGGTCTGCGCGCGATCGGTCAGTGCCCGAGCGAATCCGGCTTCGACCTGGGCGACGATCGTCGCGTGGTCGAGGTTTCCCGCTGCGGAGACGACCATGTGGGGAGCGGTGTAGCGCTCCCGGTAAAAGTGGTGGATGTCGGCTCGATCCAGCGCGGCGACGGTCTCCGCCGTGCCGGAGATGTCCCGGGCCAGCGGGTGATCACCGAACAGTTTCGAGGCGAAGACGTCGTGGATCTCGTCGCCGGGGTCGTCGTGCTGCATCGCGATCTCTTCGAGGATCACACCGCGTTCGGTCTCGACGTCCTCGTCTCGCAGCAGCGAACCGGTGATCACATCGGACAACACGTCCAACGCAAGTGGAACGTCCTCATCGAGTACCCGAGCGTAGTAGCAGGTGTACTCCTTGGCGGTGTAGGCGTTGGTCTCCCCGCCCACCGCCTCGACCTGCGATGAGATGTCCAATGCCGACCGTCGGCTGGTTCCCTTGAACAGCAGGTGTTCCAGGAAGTGGGAGGCGCCCGACAGTCGAGGTTGCTCGTCGCGGGATCCGGCCTGCACCCACACGCCGACGGCGGCGCTTCGCATGGTCGGTATCGACTCGGTGATGACACGAAGCCCGCCGGGCAGCACGGTTCGAGAAACCGTACCGCCCAGCGGGTCGGTCACGTGCGCTTGCGTCACGTGGTTGATCCTTTACCGGTGTTGGCGGCGTTCCCGTCGACGGGGCTGCTTGTCGTCGCCCTCGCCTGAGCCCTCGGCGGCCTCGGGCTTGCTGTCGGCGTCGGCGGATTCCGCCTTCTCGACACGCTCGCCACGCGGACGGTCACTGCGGGGACGGTCGCCCCCACGCGGACGGTCGCCCCGTCCGCCACGGTCACCGCGCTCGCCCTTGGGGCGCTCCCGGTCACCGCCCGACGGACGCTTCGGGGGCTCCTGGCCCTCGGGGTAGACCTTGTCGAGGTAGATCTTGCCGCGACCGTCCACATCGGCGATCTCGACTTCGATCTTGTCACCGACGTTGAGGAAGTCCTCAACCTTGTCGATGCGCTTGCCGTCGCCGATCTTGGAGATGTGCAGCAGGCCGTCGCGACCGGGCACCAGCGAGATGAACGCACCGAACGCGGCGGTCTTGACCACTGTGCCCAGGAACCGGTCCCCCACGTTGGGCAGGGTCGGGTTGGCGATGCCGTTGATCATGTTGACCGCGGCCTCGGCGGCCGGACCCGTGGTGGCTCCGATGTAGATCGTGCCGTCGTCCTCGATGGAGATGTCGGCGCCGGTCTCCTCGGTGATCGAGTTGATCGTCTGCCCCTTCGGGCCGATGACCATACCGATCTTGTCGACCGGGACCTTGACCGTGGTGACGCGCGGCGCGGTGGCCGCCATCTCGGCGGGCGTTCCGATGGCCTCGGCCATCACGTCCAGGATGGTCTGGCGCGCCTCGTTGGCCTGGCCGAGCGCCCCGACGAGCACGTCGGAGGGCAGACCGTCCAACTTGGTGTCCAACTGGAGGCCGGTCACGAAGTCACGGGTTCCGGCGACCTTGAAGTCCATGTCACCGAAGGCGTCCTCGGCACCGAGGATGTCGGTCAGCGCCACGTACTCGGTCTTGCCGTCGATCTCATCGGAGATCAAGCCCATCGCGATGCCGGCGACCGGAGCCTTCAGCGGCACACCGGCCGCCATGAGGCTCATCGTCGAGGCACAGACCGAACCCATCGAGGTCGATCCGTTGGAGCCCAACGCTTCCGAAACCTGACGGATCGCGTAGGGGAACTCCTCGCGGCTGGGCAGCACCGGCACCAGCGAACGCTCGGCGAGCGCACCGTGTCCGATCTCGCGCCGCTTGGGCGAGCCGACACGGCCGGTCTCACCGGTCGAGTACGGCGGGAAGTTGTAGTTGTGCATGTAGCGCTTCTTGCTGACGGGCGACAGTGTGTCGATCGCCTGCTCCATGCGCAGCATGTTGAGGGTGGTGACACCCATGATCTGGGTCTCGCCGCGCTCGAACAGCGCCGAACCGTGCACCCGAGGCAGGATGTTGACCTCGGCGCTCAGCGGGCGAATGTCACGCGGGCCACGGCCGTCGATACGGATCTGCTCCCGCAGCACCCGCTGGCGAACCAGCTGCTTGGTCAGCGACCGCACGGCGGCACTGAGCTCACCCTCGCGGCCTTCGAAGTCCGCTACGGTCTTCTCCAGCGCGGCGGCCTTGAGCCGGTCGAGTTCGGTCTCGCGTTCCTGCTTGTCACCGATGGTCAGCGCGGCGGCGAGGTCCTGCTTGATCTCCCGCTCGATTGCGGCGAAGGCGTCCTCGCCGTACTCGGGGAACAGCGGGAACTCAACGGCCGGTTTGGCGGCGACGTCGGCCAGCGCCTGCTGCGCGCGGCACAGCTCGGCGATGATCGGCTTGGATGCCTCCAGGCCGGCGGCCACGATCTGCTCGGTGGGCGCGGTGCCACCGTCGGCGATCAGGCTGATGGCGTTCTCGGTGGCCTCGGCCTCCACCATCATGATCGCGACGTCACCGTCGTCCAGGGCGCGGCCGGTGACCACCATGTCGAAGGTGGCCGCCTCCAGCTGCTCCAGAGTCGGGAACGCGACCCAGTCACCCTTGATGTTGGCCATGCGGGTGGAGCCCAGCGGGCCGGAGAACGGCAGGCCGGACAGCTTGGTCGAGGCCGAGGCGCCGTTCATGGCGACCACGTCGTACGGGTGTGCCTCGTCCAGCGCCAGAACGGTTTCGATGACCTGAACCTCGTTGCGCAACCCCTTGATGAAGGTCGGGCGCAGGCCTCGGTCGATCAGGCGGCAGGTCAGGATGGCGTCCTCGCTGGGACGGCCTTCCCGGCGGAAGAACGATCCGGGAATGCGCCCGGCCGCGTACATGCGCTCTTCGACGTCCACCGTCAGCGGGAAGAAGTCGAAGTGTTCCTTGGGGTTGCGGCCGGCGGTGGTGGTCGAGAGGACCACGGTGTCGCCCAACTGCACCAGGACGCTTCCGGCGGCTTGCCGAGCCAGGCGTCCCGTAGCGAACGTGATCTCACGTCGCCCGTATTCCCCGTTGTCGATAACCGCCGTCTCTGAGTGGTCCCCCAGGGCCGCTACCTGCGGCGAGCGGTGTTGTGTCTCTGCGGACATATACGTCTCACAGCTCCTTCGTGTCAAGGCACGTCATTCGTCTTGGAGCTGTCTCGCGGCCGGTCTTCGATCGAAACGCACGGGCTGCCTGCCCGGACGCCACTACCGAGGACCGGAACGACGAAGACTGCTGTGACGTACCGATTCTTGTCTGTGCACGGTACCCGCGCATCCTGCCGGGTGACCGCATGATTCGAGGGAGCGACTCATCCGAGTCGCTCCCTCGAAGGCTTTAGCGCCGGATACCGAGTCGCTTGATGATCGAGCGGTACCGGTTGATGTCCTCGCTCTGCAGGTATTTGAGCAGACGACGACGGCGACCGACCAACAGCATCAGGCCGCGACGGCTGTGGTGGTCGTGCTTGTGAGTCTTGAAGTGCTCAGTGAGGTCGCTGATCCGACGGGACAGGACCGCGATCTGCACCTCAGCCGAACCCGTGTCACCTTCGGAGGTTGCATACTCCTTGATGATTTCGGCCTTCGTGGCATTATCGAGCGCCATGATCTCCCTTTGATTCGAGATGAATGTCCCGAGCCCACGGCGTCGGGCAGGCTCAGGCGACCGCGTGTCGCGGCGAACTCGACCACGGTAACAGGCCGACGACCACTGGCTGTCCGCAGGTCGAGCCGCCACCGGCCTCGACGGGCTCGGCCGAGCCGGTGACCGGCTCGCCTACCCGGCCAGGATCTTTCGGGTCTGGGCCACATCGGCCTCCATCTGAGCGATCAGCGGCGGCAGGGTGTCGTAGGCGCGCTGCTCCCGCAGATGGGCCACGAAGTCGATGTTTCCCCACTCGCCGTATAGGTCGCCGGAGAAGTCCAGGATATGAGCCTCGACCGTGCGGTCGCTTCCGGCGAACGTCGGGTTGGTGCCGACGCTGATCGCGGCGGGCAGCCGCTCTCCACCGCGCACCGAGAACCATCCGGCGTAGACGCCGTCGGCCGGAATCGCGGCGTGGGGGTCGTGACGCAGGTTGGCGGTGGGGAATCCCAGCTGGCTGCCTCCCCGGTCGGCGCCGCGCACCACGGTGCCGCTGACACGGTGCGGCCGTCCCAGCGCCCCGGCCGCCGCCTCGACGTCGCCCTCGTCCAACCGGGTGCGAACGTAGGTGGAGCTGTACACAGTGGTATCCGAGCCGGCGAGCTTGACCGGGTCCGCGGTGAAGCCGTGTGCCTGGCCCAGTTTCTCCAGCAGGGCCACGTCACCGGCGGCCTTGTGCCCGAACCGGAAGTTCTCCCCCACCACGACCCGGGCCACATGAAGTCGGCCCACCAGCAGGTCGTTGACGAACGACTCGGGCGACAACCGCGAGAACTCCTTGGTGAAGGGCTGAACGCACAGGCCGTCCACGCCGAGTTCGGCGATCAGTTCGGCGCGCCGATCCAGGTCGGTCAACGTCGAGGGTCTCGCGTCGGGGCGCACGACCGCCGCCGGGTGTGGATCGAAGGTCACCACGACGCTGGACGATCCGGATTCGCGGGCGGCTTCCACCGCTTGGCCGATGATCCGCTGATGCCCCCGGTGCACACCGTCGAACACACCGACGGTGACGACCGATCGGCCCCAGTCGGCTGGAGTGGCGGAAATACCTCGCCAACGCTGCATTAGTTCCATCCTTGGTCGTTGGGTCGCGCTCGTCCGTAGCGAACACGCCCTGGTCAGGCTTCGCGGTATTCGATGTTTCGGTTCGCACCATCGCGCCGTCAGGTCGCGCGGTCCCGGCGCCGGTTCACCTCACCGGGAACACCGGCGAGCCGATGAGCGCCATCGACAATCTTTACTCAACTCGACACCAGGACCACTTCAGGGCGCGCGATCGGGCCCTGCTCGACCATGATCGCCAGAACCGTTTCGTCGGGCCCGACAACGGCGTATCGGGGTGCCAGATCGGTGGCGGGAAGCCGGCCTCCGTGTCCGACGACGGCGGCCTCCTCGGCGCTGACCTGGCGTATCGGCATCAGCCGCTTCACCGTGTCCAGTGTCGAGTGGGTGATCGGGGTCTCTCGTTCGGCCAGTTCCTCCAGGGTCATGGCCTCCTCGATGGAGAAACCGCCCACGCGGGTGCGGCGCAGTGCCGTGAGGTGTCCGCCCACGTCAAGGGCGTCGCCGAGATCACGTGCGATCGCCCGCACATAGGTGCCGGAGGAGCAGTCGAGGCTGATGTCGACGTCGAGGTGGTCGTTGCGCCGGACGGCGGTGACGTCCAGCCGGGAGATCGTGACCTCGCGAGGTTGCAGCTTGACCTCCTCGCCGTCGCGCACCCGCTTGTACGCGCGCTTGCCGTCGATCTTGACCGCGCTGACGGCGCTGGGGACCTGCTGGATCACGCCGTGCATCGCCGCCAGGCTCTGGGCGATCTGGGACTCGGTGATCTGGGAGGTGTCGCGGGTCTGGGTGACGTCGCCTTCAGCGTCGTCGGTGATGGTGGCCTCGCCCAGCCGGATCGTGGCCTCGTAGGTCTTGTCGCAGCCCGAGACGTAGGTCAACAGCCGGGTTATCCGCCCGACCGCGATGACGAGAACGCCGGTGGCCATCGGGTCGAGGGTTCCGCCGTGGCCGACCTTTCGGGTTCGGGCCAGGCGGCGCATGCGGGCCACGACGTCGTGGGAGGTCAGCTGTCCGGGCTTGTCGACGATCGCGAATCCGGTCACGGTGTCAGTCACGTTTACCGATCTTCGCAGGCGGTGTGGCGTGGGGAACTCGCCGGGTCGGGCATCCGCTCGGCGATCACGCGGGCTCGCTCGGTGAGGACGGTGTCGGGGTCCATACGCAGGCTGGCGATGGCGACCAGCGCCGTCAGGGCCACGTCGGCCAGTTCCTCGGCGACGTCGTCTCTGGTGTGTGTGATCCCCTTGCGCGGATTGCCGCCACGCGCACCGATCCAGGCGGCCGCGGCCTCACCGGCCTCCTCGGTCAGTTTGAGGATCCGCATGGTGAGTTCGTGTTCATCGGTCCCGTTGGTTCGGTCGAGCCAATCGGTGACGGTTTCCACGGTTGTCCATATCGTGTCGGTCACCCGATGACTATCCCGCAGCCGTCGACTCGCCCGGCGACGACGGTGGATTGTCGCCGGAGCCCGGTGAGGGGGTCGGGAACCCCTGCTCCGACGGTCTGATGAACGACCGTCGGAGCCGACCGCTGGCCTGTTGGCCTCCGGGTCCCGCGTGGACGGGCCGGGTTGAGGAGTCGCAGACAGTTCAGGTGGTCGGCTCCGACGGCGCTGTGAAGTGCATTCGATGCGGCGGCTTAGTCGCTCGAGTCGCTCGGGCCGGAGTTCATGGCAGGAATTTCCGGGTCCGCGCGATCCGAACGGCCGAGGCCGCTGTCATCGGATGCCCTTCGATATTGACAATCACCGGCAAGTCCGCCCCGTCTGATTGCCTGTGCACCCCTTGACCTGCAATACAGACCGAACGCACCGCCGCCGGTGTCGCCAAGTCTTCGGGCGTTACGCCCGCCGCTGTGAATTTTTTTTATGGGTTGGTAGATGTCGCTTCGCCGGTCAGATCCGGTAAAAGGACGCCTCGCCGTACCTCGACAGAACCAGTTCCCAGGTCGATTCCTCGCCGTCGGTGAGCGAACCGCAGTTGAACTTCTCGTCTCCGGTCGCCGGGGTCAGGTGATGTTCGTCAATGTCGCAGTAGACGTCCTCGGTCTGCTGATCGAACCGGAGCGCGTCTTCCACAAAGGATCGGGAGACGACGCGGTCGGGCGCCTGAGCGGAATAGCTGCTGACGTAGTTACCGCCCTTCACCTCCACCTCCCATTCCAGATCGAGGCCGAGGTAGGTCACCGTGCAGGTGATCGCCTCGTCCTTCGAACCGCTCACCTCAGGGCACTGCGCGGTGCCGTCGGGGTCGAATTCGCGTGCGAACGTGGCGGTCTCCACCAGCACGCCGTGTTCGATGACCATCCGCAACCCATCCTCATTGGAGGGTTTCTGCGGCAGTTGGTCCTCCCCCCAGGAGTCGGCGGGATCGGCGGCCGGGATCGGCGCGTTGCGATACTCCCCCGAAGGTGCCTCGGCGTCGTCTTCGACTTCAGGCGGCGCTGCCTGCGCGTCGGCGGACGTGTTCGGTTCACCCTCGGACCCGCAAGCGCTGAGCGCGAACAGCGAACCGGCCAATGCCGTGATCGTCATGGTTCGCAGCAGTTTGCCGGGTTTGAGTCTCATGTGCAGTCATTCCTCGTCGAAGTTCGTGCGTACACCCCGTGTGGAGTGTGCGCTGGAACTCTACGAAGCGATTCTGTTGAGAATCTTGCGAAACCTTCCGGGTATCTTCTGGTATCCGCGTCGCGATCGGCCCACGAAGTGTGGTGAGGCTGATCAGAGAGGCAATCATGCTGATCCGGATACTCGGAACCGTCGAGGTAGCCGCGAATAACTCATGGGTGAAGGCGGGTTCGCCCAAACAGAACTGTGTACTCGCCGCACTTGCCTTGTCGCCCAACAGAACTCTGAGCATCGACGCTATCGCCAACCGCGTCTGGGGAGTGACGCCGCCCGCATCGGCCCGGGGTGTGGTCTACGGGCACGTCAATCGGTTGCGAGAACTGCTGAAGCCGCATTCCGAGGTCACTCTGACGAGGGTCACCGGCGGCGGTTACCGCCTGGACATCCACACCGAACACGTTGACGCACTCCATATGAGAACGATGATCGACCGTGCCCGTGGCAGCGCTTCTCCCGATGAGGCCTCCCGCCGATGGCGCGAGATCGTCGACCTGTGGCGAGGTCCGGCGCTGTCGGGCGTATCGGGCGACTGGGCCGATCGCACCCGTGCGAGCCTGGAACGCCATCGATCGACGGCCTACACCGGCTACTTCGACGCCGAGCTGGCCGCCGGCCGGCATCACCACATCATCGGTGACATCGAAGAACAGCTGAGCCTCAAGCCCGACGACGAAGGGCTGGCCGCCACGTTGATGCTCGCGCTGTATCGCGATGGGCAGTCGGCGGAGGCGCTGAACCGCTTCGCGGTGGTCCGGGAACGTTTTCGACGGAACCTCGGTGGTGAACCGAGTCCGGCGCTGCGACAACTGCATCGCGACATTCTGCGCGGCGAGGTCACACCGGCCCCGCCGATCACCGGCGGTTCGTCGGCCGATGAGCCGATCACCGCCCCGGACACCGAATCCGGCCCGGCCACCAGGGCACCCGCTTCGCCGAGTGCGATCACTCCGCGTCAACTTCCGGCCGCCACCCCCAGCTTCACCGGCCGTCAGTCCGAACTCGCCATACTCGTGGACACATTGGATTCCGGGCGGGATCACACGGTGGTCGCCATCGACGGCATGGCCGGAATCGGAAAGTCCACTCTGGCGATCCAGGCGGCGAACCTGGTGGCGCAGCGCTATTCCGACGGTCAGATATTCGTCGACATGCACGGGCATTCGGCTGTCACCGATCCGGTCGGCGTCCACGAGGCCAGATATCGCGTGATGCGAAGTGTCGGACTCTCCGTCGAGGACATTCCCGCCACGGTGGAACGCCGCGCGGACGCGTACCGATCGGCACTGACCGGGAAGCGGCTGCTGCTGTTCATCGACAACGCCGCCGACGACTCGCAGGTGGCTCCGTTGCTCTCGGGGCTCGACAGCGGCGCAGTCGTGGTCACCAGCAGGCAACGCCTCACCATCGACGACGTGACCTCGGTGTCGCTGCGCCCGCTGACACCCGACCAGGCTCGCGAGCTGTTGCGGTCGGCGTGCGGTCCGGGCCGGTTCACCACAGCCGATGAGGCGGCGCTGACGGAGATCGCGCACTGGTGCGACGGGCTGCCGCTGGCGCTGCGCATCGCCGCGGCCCGGCTTCGCACGCGGCCACAGTGGAGTGCACTCGATCTGCTGAATCGGCTACGCGACGACTCGCAGGAAATGGACACACTGGCCGTCGGGCAGCGCAGCGTCGCCGCGGCGCTGGCGTTGTCCATCCAGCAGTTGACGTCTCGCCGGCGGCAACTGCTGGTCGGCCTGGCCTGGTTCCCCGGACCGGATCTCACCCTGTCGGCGGCCAGCGCGGCGCTGTCGGAGCGGGCCTCGACCGTCGAGGCCATCCTGGAGGAGCTCGTCGACGTCAACCTGCTCGACAGCGTCCAGCCCGGCAGATATCGAATGCACGATCTGGTGCGACGTCATGTCCGGCGTGAGACCGCGACCGCACCCGACGGGTTCGTCGACCGGATCGGGGCCTGGTACCTGCACAACACCGCGACGGCACGCGACGCGTACATTCCACAGCCGAAGGGCTTCGCGATGCCGTCACGGCCGGAGACCGTCACCGACATCGGACTCACCGACGATCTGACCGCTCGACAGTGGTTCATCACCGAGGGCGCCAACATCGCCGCCGTCATCGCAGCGGTGGCAGGCGACCGTCCCTCACGGACGGTGTGGCAGCTGGCCGCGGTGACCCTGTGCCACACCATCGTCAACGGCGACCGGGGTACGACCGACCGGTTGGGCCGATGGGGCTTGACCGCCGCGCTGGACATCGAGGATCTGGCCGGTCAGGCGGTGCTGCGCCGCAATCTCGGCTACCGCGCCATGCTCGACGACAACTGGGCCACCGCGCTCGAACATTTCGAGCCCGGTCTTCGGCTGGCTCGACAGACCGGCAACCTGGCCGTGGAGTCGATGATCCTGTCGTGGCTGGCGCACTTGAACTATCGACGGGGGCACCTGCGTCAGGCGGTGGGTTACGCGTCGGAGGAATGCGCCGTCAACCGGCGCATCAGTGAAGGACAGGAACTCGACGCGATCAACAACCTCGCCGTGATCACCACGGATCTGGGCGATCTGACCGAGGCGAAACGGTTGCTGCGCGAGGCGTTGCCTCGCTTCGAACGGTTGGACCATCCCGGCATCGGCACCGCGCTGGGGAATCTCGCGACCGTCAGCGCCGAGCTCGGCGAGCTGGCCGCCGCATCGCGCTACGAGGATGAGGCTCAACCGCATCAGGTGGGTGACGCCGATCGCGCCGCGTCACTGTTGCGGCGGTCGCAGGTGCACCGGTGGCGAGGCGAACGGGACACCGCGCTCGCGCTGGCGGTGCGTGCCCTGCGGCTGGTCACCGACTCCGCCGTGACCGGGCTGCACCCGACGGCGCTGGCTCACGCGGCCGCCGTCTGCGACGATCCGGACGCGGCGGCGCGGTACGCGCGCGAGTCCATCGAAGCCGCCGAGCAATTGTCCGATGTAGCCGGTGTGGCGCTGGGGCGCCTTCGGTTGGCCGAGGTGCTGTTGGCGATCGGCGACCCGGCTGAGGCGACACCGGAGTTCGAACGGGCAGACTCGGTGGCTCGGATGTCGGGACGTGAACCGTTGAGCGCCCGGGTGGCCATCGGCCTGGCCCGGCTTCGGCTCACCATCGACCCGGTGGCGGCCGAGTCGACCGCGCGAGGCGCCCTGGCCGTCTTCCGCCGCTGCGGCCACCGGCCGTGGCAGGTCGCGGCCCATCTGTTGCTGGCCGAAATCCACGACGGCGCCGGTGACCCCGAATCACTGGCCCGCGAACTGGCCGCAGCCGAGACACTGTCCGAGGCGATGGGGTCGACGTCGGTCGTCGAATCCGTTCGCCGTCGCCTGGCACCGGTGTCGGCCGCCTGATCCGCCTAGATCTGGAACCCTCATGATTATTCGCATCCTCGGCAGCGTCGACATCCATAATGGGCAGGCATGGGTCAGGGCCGGTGCGCCGAAACAGCAGTGTGTGCTGGCGGCGCTGGCACTGTCCGCCAACAAGTCGGTCGGGCTCGACACTCTGGCGCACCGGGTGTGGGGGGAGGCCAAGCCGAGCAGCGCACGCGGAATCCTGTATGGACACATGACGCGACTGCGTGACCAACTCGATCCGCACGCCTCGGTCACGCTGTCACGGGCCAACACCGACGGATATCGCCTCGACATCCTCCCCGACGACATCGACGTACTCCACATGCGAGGGTTGTCGGAGCGGGCACGAGGGGCGGCCGTCAACGGCGACAACGCCGAGGCGGCCCGGTTGTGGAAGGCGGCTGTGGCGCAGTGGCGCGGCACTCCGCTGTCCAGTGTGCCGGGTGCGTGGGCCGAACGGGTCCGCGCCGGACTGGCCGGCGAACAGCTGGCCGCGCTGGCCGGCTACTTCGAGGCGGAGCTGGCCGAGGGACGCCATCAGGAGATCCTCAACGACCTGGAGCTCGCGGCACAAAACCATCCGCACGCAGAGGCCCTCACCGGGCACCTGATGGTCGCGCTGTACCGTTCCGACCGCTCCGGCGAGGCACTGGATCGCTATCGACGGTTGAGCGATCGCCTGCGAGGCGGCCTGGGGCACGACCCCGGACCGGGCATTCACCGGTTGCACCAACGCATCCTGCGCAACGACGCCCGGCTGTACCAACCGGGCGCCGAGCCGGCGAACCCGCCGACCGCTCGGCCGGATGACGCACCCGCACCGCGAGCGGCGGCCGCCACGCCGTCGGGAAGCTCGCTGCGGCAACTGCCCGCCACCAGTCACGCCTTCACCGGCCGAGGCACCGAACTCACGAGCCTGGCCGGGTGGCTGCGCGCGGTCGCCGAGGAGACCGGGCCGGTGGCTTCGGTGGCGATCATCGACGGAATGCCCGGTGTCGGGAAGACGGCGCTGGCGGTGCACGCCGCCACCCTCGGCGCCGAGCACTATCCCGACGGTCAGATCTTCGTCGACCTGCACGGGTTCAGCGCCGGACTGTCCCCCATAGACGCCAACGACGTGATGCACCGGGTGCTGGCGAGTCTGGGCACTCCGACCGGCGCGATCCCGGAACCGGGTGAGCAACGCGCAGCCGCCTACCGCAGCGTCCTGGCGGACAAACGCCTCCTGCTGTTGTTCGACAACGCCTTCGACGCGGCTCAGCTGCGTCCGCTGCTGCCGGGCTCAAGCAACTGCGCGGTGTTGGCGACCAGTCGGCGCCGCATGGTCGAGATCGAGGACGCCGAACCGTTGTCGCTGGTGCCGCTCGATGTGGTCGAGGCGATCCAACTGTTCACGCGCATCCGGGGAATCGATCGTCAGCCGAGAGACGACTCGCTACTGATCGAGATCGTGGACCTGTGCGGGTATCTGCCGCTGGCGATACGTATCGCCGCCTCCCGACTGCGAAGACGTCCCAATTGGACATTGACGCTGCTGCGGGACAAACTGTCCGACGAGAACCGCCGGTTGAGTGAACTCGCCGCCGGCCAACGTGGCGTCGAGATGTCGATGCGCGTGTCCTACCGCCATCTGCCGACCGACCAGCAGCGACTGTTCCGCCGACTCGGCCTGCTTCCCGGACCGGACTTCACCGCCGAGTCGGTGGGCGCGATCGACGATCCGGTGACCACCGAGGTCCTGCTGGAGGAACTGGTCGACGTCAATCTGGTCGAGACACCGCGACCTGGTCGGTACCGACTGCACGACCTCGTCAAGAGTTTCGTCCGCGACCTGGTCGGCGACGATGACGAGTTGTCGGCTCGGCTCCACGCCTGGTATCTGCACCGAACCTATTCGGCCAGCGAGAAGTTCAACGAGATGTCGCTGGATTTCACCCTGCCGCCACCGCCGCCGGACCTCGACATCGCGATCACCGACAGCACCGCCGGACAGGCCTGGTTCACCGAGGAGTACGCCAACCTGCTGGCGGTCGTCTCGGCAGCGCATCACCACGGTGACGATGCCACCGCTTGGCGGCTGGGCGTACTGGTGAGCACCCACGCCTGCGAGATCGGCGACCGCCACCTGGCGCGCCAGGCCGTCGAACTGAGCATGCCGGCGGCGGAGAAGGACAAGTGCCTCGACGCGCAGGCGACCCTGCACCTCAATCTGGGGTACGCCGTCTCGTTGGGAGACAACGCGGAGACCGCGATCTCGCACTACCACGAGGCGATCGAAGTGGCCCGACACGCCGGAAACGCCCATGTGGAGACGATGGCGCTGCGCAAGGTCGGTTTCCTCTACTACAGCCAGGGGCGGCTGGAGGAGGCGATACGGTTTCTGCGGCAGGAGGAGCGCCTGAGCGAGAAGCTGCCTCCTCGACACCGGGAGGGTGCCCGTGACGCGATCGCGGTGGTCGCGATGGATCTGGGCCTGCTCGTGGAGGCGCGACAGCGCTGGGAGGAAGTGCTGTCGCAGCTGACCGAACGTAGGAACGGAAGGGCGACGGTCCTGGGCAATCTCGCCGTCGTTCACGCCCGGTTGGGTGAGTTCGA
>Ga0233365_1000451_pt1 | contig 19013 bp, 18 predicted proteins | sample ElkDunMinimDraft_27_FD_191535 | JGI IMG/M metagenome (GOLD analysis project Ga0233365, IMG submission 191535) | Fecal eukaryotic communites from dung pellets of Tule Elk in California, USA - Elk Dung C36 | ecosystem: Host-associated > Mammals > Digestive system > Large intestine > Fecal | place...
CTGAAATTGCCTGGTACATGCGCAACGATACTGCAATTGAAGAATTAAAAGTTAATAAGCACAATCCCAATTATTTAAGTTCGGTAGAGTTTGATACCGATCAGCTTTTGCTGACAACCGATATTAACGAAGCAATTAGTTATGCAGATTATGTTGTTTTTGCAATACCGTCGGCTTTTTTGGGGAGTGAACTGGAAAAATTAACCGTTTCTTTAGAAGGTAAAATCATTGTATCTGCCATTAAAGGAATCATTCCTGAAACAGGTTTGATTGTTGGGCAGCATTTTATGGAAACCTATAACATACCTATCGAAAATATTGCGGTTCTTGCAGGACCATGTCACGCAGAAGAAGTTGCTTTGGAGCGCTTGTCTTACCTGACAATTGCTGGTGGCGATATAGAAAAGGCAGAAGTTATAGTAAAAAGTTTGCGCAGCCATTACATTAAAGCAAAAACGTCAGACGATGTTATGGGAACCGAATATGCTGCCATGCTAAAAAATATCTATGCAATTGCAGCAGGTATGGCGCACGGTTTGGGTTATGGCGATAACTTTCAGGCGTTGTTAATGAGTAATGCTATTCGCGAAATGAAGAAATTCATCAAGAAAGTACACAAATTAAAACGTAACATTAACGATTCTGCTTATTTGGGCGATTTGTTGGTTACCGGATATTCGCTTTTTTCACGCAACCGTATGTTTGGTAATATGATTGGAAAAGGATACACCGTTATTTCTACAAAAATGGAAATGAATATGGTTGCCGAAGGATATTATGCTGCAAAAAGTGCTTACCTGATGAATTTGGAACTAAAAGCAAAAACGCCGATCATTGATGCTGTTTACGACATATTGTACAATAATAAAGAACCTAAAAAAGTATTTAAAAAACTAACAGATAAATTAGATTAATACGCTATGAAAAATGATCATTTAATAAATCACCCGTGGCTAATTGGCGGTTTTGCAATTGCAGTTGTAATAATGCTTTTGCTTGATTTAGGTGTTTTCAACAAGAAAAGTCATACCATATCAAACAAAGAAGCACTTTCTTGGTCAATAGTCTGGATTGCCCTTTCTATGGTTTTCAGTGGCGTTGTTTATTGGGTTTTAGATAAACCTTACGGAATTACCGATAATTTCGCAAAATACCAAGCAGCTTATTGGATAGAAAAAGCACTATCGGTCGATAACTTGTTCGTATTTATTCTAGTATTTAAGTTTTTTAAGATTCCGAAAGAATATCAGCACAAAGTACTTTTCTGGGGAATTTTAGGTGCCTTGTTTTTTAGAGCGATCTTTATTTTTGCGGGGGTAGAATTAATAAAACTAACCTATATAACCTTACCGTTTTTAGGAATTGATCCCGATACAGGCGAACCACGTCAATTAAACGTTATCTTGTTTATTTTTGGTATTTTCTTAATTATTGCCGGAATCAAGTCTTGGGCTTCAGATAGCGAAGAGGAAGAAGGAGCGGATATGTCTAAAAACATCGGAGTTCGTTTAGTACATAAGTTTTTTAAAGTGACAAAAGATTTTCATGGCGATAAATTTTTCACGGTTGAAAATGGCGTAAAAATGGTAACACCTTTGTTTGTTGCGTTGGCTGTTATAGAAATTACCGATTTGGTTTTCGCGGTTGACAGTATTCCTGCAATTTTCGCAATTGCACCAGACGATCCGTTTATTCTTTATACATCAAACATATTTGCTATTTTAGGATTGCGTTCGCTTTACTTTTTACTTGCAAATTCAATGGATATGTTCTCTAAACTACATTACGGTTTGGCAATTATCTTGGCATTCATCGGTATAAAAATGATCATTATGCCTTACTACCATTTCGATTCTTCTATATCTTTAGCAATCATCGGTTCGGTATTGGCAATCTCGGTTATTTGGTCATTATTATCAAACAGAAAACATAAAGAAGCATAAAATAAAAAAGCCAGATTTTAAAATCTGGCTTTTTTATTTCAATAAAACTCCTCGTAAATCAGTTGCGGGAATATCGCTTAAAGCTTTGTCGTTTATGGTGTTGGTTTTAAAAAAAAACGTTTTATCGAACATTTTGTTGTTTAAAAAGTACGAAACAGCAAATTCGTTATTCAGTTGTAAAACATTATTTTCTAACATTTCAAGTTTAGTGATGCTTTTTGGAGCCACTTCATTAAAAGCATGACGAAACGTTCCGGTTGAACGCTGTTCGTTATTTATAGTTCCGTAAGCGCGCGATACTGCCATAACCATTTCTAAAGTTTCATCGGTATTATTTACAAGATAAACAAACCAGCTGTTTTCCTGAAAATCATCGTTCCATTGCTGTATAGCTGCCAAAAAAACATTTTCCGATTTAGGAAAATCGATATCCTTTTTCATTCTAAAAATTTAAAGGATAAAGGTACTCTAAAACTTTTTAATTGCTTTTTAAGATAAATTATTAAAAAATTATATTAAAGTTTGTGAAATGTTATTTTAATTTGTACATTCGATGATATATTTTTAGTATTTAAAGAAATAAATTGGTTTTTGGTTAGATTAAAATGATTAGCAAAAATTTGCTATGAAGAAGAAATCGCTCCATTTTTTGGAGCGATTTTTTTTAAATTCTTTTTATAATGAAAATAAGTTCTGTTTTATTATTTTTACACATTAAAGTACAGAACGTTAAGTTTTTTAAATTATTTATACGAAATTCTGTGTTTTTTAGTTATTGTAAAAAATCAATCTATTGAAAACTGTTTCCTTTAAATATATTCCTGTCTTATTTATTCTTTTGGTAGCAATTGCTTGCTCTACCGAAAAAGCAGGTTTTGCCAATAAAAGATATCACGCTACTACCACCAAATACAACGTGCTTTACAACGGTACGGTTGCGTATGACCGTGGAGTAATGGAACTTAAAAAGAAATATGTCGATGATTTTTCGAATCTGATTACGGTTGAACCTGCTCAAAAAGATGAAAAAGCATTAATTATTACAGGTAGTGCAGAAAAAAATCCGCATTTTCAACGAGCAGAAGACAAAGCCGTAAAGGCAGCACAAAAGCATTCTATAAATGTTGCGGGAAAAGAACACAATCCGCAGATGGACGAAGCTTATATGCTTTTGGGTAAAGCGCGTTACCAGGATTTGCGATTTGTACCGGCGGTTGAAGCGTTTAATTACATCATTTTAAAATATCCCGACAGCGATTTGTTTTATGATGCCTTGGTTTGGAAAGAGAAAACCAATTTAAAATTAGAATATTACGGTTTAGCCATACAGAATATAAAAAAGATTTTTAGAGATAGCGAAGCTGCTTTAAAAAATCAGACAAAAGCCGATGCTTACGCTACATTAGCGCAAGGTTACATTCATTTAGAACATTTAGATTCTGCCAAAATTCCTTTACAACAAGCAATAGATCTTACAAGCGATACCGACGAAAAGGCAAGATACACCTATATTTTAGGACAATTGAACAGCAAAACCGGTCAGAAAAGCGATGCTGTTACAAATTTCCAAGATGTAATAGATTATAACCGCAGAATTTCCCGTGCATTGGTTATCAACGCGCATGCCGAAAAATTTGCCAATCAAGATATTGCTACTGTTGATACTACTGCGTTTGTTCGTCAATATTTATCGTTGTTGAACGATCGTGAAAACCGTGCGTATTCCGATATTATCTTTCATCAGTTGGGTGTAATGCACGAGGCTTACGATTTAAAGGATAAAGCCATTAAAGATTACAATATGTCTTTAAAAGTCGGTAAAACAAACGAATACGTAAAAGTATCCAACTACAACAAGTTGGCGAATATCTATTATCAGAAAAAGCAATTCGAAACTGCCGGAAAATATTACGATTCCACAATGGTTTACATGAACCCGATGTCGCGCGAATATGTTCAGGTAAAACGTAAAAGAAATAATTTGGTTGATATTGTTCGATACGAACAAATCGCTCGAAAAAACGACAGTATTCTTAATTTAGTTGGTAAAGACGATACACAACGCAAACAGGAAATTGAAAAACTGATTGAAAAACTGAAAGCCGACGATGCAAAAGCACAACAAGTGGCATCGCAACAGGCAAATCCGCAAATGCCGGGAATGGCGCCAAGCACAGGTACGTCGTCAAACTTTTATTTTTACAACACTAATACCGTTCAACAAGGTAAAAACGAATTCAATAAAAAATGGGGTAACAGACAGTTAACCGACAATTGGCGTTGGTCATCGGTAGCGTCAAGCAGCGGACCAACAATTGCGGCAAATACTCAGCAAAGCGAAGATCAAACAGCAGCAGGAACTCCAACGGAAGAAGATCCGAACGATCCTGCGGTTGCCAGATACAATGTAGATTTCTATCTGAAACAAATCCCGACCGATCAAACCGAATTAACCAATCTTAAAACAGAACGCGACAATGCGTATTATCAGTTAGGTTTGCTATACAGCGATCGATTGGAAGAGTATGAAGTTGCAGCCGGTAAATTAGAGCACTTGCTTTCTATAAATCCGGAAGTTGGTTTAATTGAACCTGCGAAATATCATTTATATAAAATTTATTTAAAAATCGATCCTGCAAAAGCACAGGCAATGTTGGAAGATTTAAAAACAAACCATCCAAATTCAAGATACACGCAGGTGGCAATGAATCCGAATGCAGTAATTTCTACAGATGGATCTCCTGTTGACGATTACAATAAAATTTACCGCTTGTACGCAAATGGTGCTTTTTATGAAACATTGCAGGAATTAGATACGAAAATCCCAACGGTTATTGGCGACGGAATTATCAGTAAATACGAATTGTTAAAAGCAATGACTATTGGTAAACTACGTGGATTGACCAATTACCGCGAAGCTTTGGAATATGTTGCCTTAACGTATCCTACAACAAAAGAAGGAAAAGAAGCAGAACGAATCATTGCGAAAGATCTGCCTAAATTACAAGGATTACAGTTTAAACGCGATTTATCTAAAAATATAAAAATGGTTTATGCAGTTCCATATCCGTTAACAGAAGAGGGTAGTGCACTAAAGTTGAAGTTGGAACAATACGCAAACGACCGCCGCCATACCGGACTTATTTTTAGTGCCGATATGTATAACGATAACACTATTTTCTTTGTGCTGCACGGTGTTAAATCTGGTAACATTGCAAAATCGGCACAAATGTATCTGGAATTAGAATCGGATTACAACATTAAGCAGAACCCTGTTTTAATAAGTACCGATGATTACGGTGTGGTGCTTATCAAGAAAAACTGGGAAGAATATATTAAGGATGCCGGAAAATAACAAGCTGCCCAAAAAACCAAGTGTTGCCAGTAAGTGGTTGATTTTTACATCGATTCCCTTTCAAATGGGTGCAACAATCTATGTGTTTTTCAGGATTGGCGGCTGGTTAGATAAAAAGTATTTAATATATGACGATTGGGGAACAAAAAGTGTAACTTTGCTCGGAATTTTTCTGGCAATGTATCAAGTCATCAGTCAGGTTAATAAATTAAATAAAAATGGGTAAAGCATTAGCTTTTATAGGTCAGTTGGCAATTTTGGCACTGGTTTCTTTCGGTTTGCACTTTTTGTTACAGTCAATCACCAAACACCTGCCTTTGTGGGATAGCGCTTATATGCAGCTTTGGCAAATTTATGCGTTGCAGTTTCTGCTGTCGGCATTATTAATTTTTGCTGTGGTAGGTATTGGGAAAAGCATGCCTCAAAATTTAGGTTTTTTGTTTTTAGGATTCTTAACGTTAAAACTGATAATTAATTATTTTGCCATTAGCAGTGCGTTGAAAACCAGTACAGCAGATGATTTTTTTAAATATAATTTTTTAGCCGTTTTCTTTTTGTTTATGATTTTCGATGTGTACGTAACGTATCGTGTTTTAAATCAATCACATTCATCAGAAAATAAATAAATAAAAAAAGTTTAAAATACTTCTGTTCGGAAACGATAAATTATGTATTTTTGCACAAAATTTTTGAAACATAAAAAATTTAATCCCGGTATGGTGACTATTAAAAAATCACTTCATTTACTAACAGCTGCTTTATTTGCTTTGATGCCATTGGTTTCAAATGCAGAAACACCAGTTGTTTCAGCGCATGATTCTTTGCACGCTGCTACTACAGAAACGTCACATGAAACTCATGATTCACATGATACGCATGCTGAGGTTGATCCAAGTTCAAGAGAATTTGTACAAGCTTATACAGAGCATCACTTAATGGACGATCATTACTATTCGTTTTTTGGAAATGCAGAAGAGCACAGACATTATGGTTTTGGATTACCAGTTATTTTAGTTGATAACGGTCTGAAAGTTTTTATGTCTACAGAAGATTTTGTTTACAAAGGAACAGTTGTAGAAAACGGTGGACAACATTATAAATACTACCACGGTAAAATTTATAAAACAGATGCTTCAGGTGATTTAAAATTAGATTCACATGATCATCCAACAGTAGAAAAACCTTTCGATATTTCAATCACTAAAAACGTTGTAGGTTTATTATTAGCTACCGTATTATTGTTTTTAGGATTTACTGCATTAGCAAAAACATACAAAGTATCACCAAACAATTTACCTAAAGGTGTAGGTCGAGTTTTAGAACCGTTGGTAATTTATGTACGCGATGAAATGGCTCGCCCAAATATCGGTGAGAAAAAATATAAAAAGTACATGCCGTATTTATTATCGGTTTTCTTTTTAATCTTCTTATTAAACTTATTAGGTTTAACACCACTTGGTTTAAACGTTACAGGAAACATTTCAGTTACAGTTTGTTTGGCATTGTTTACTTTCTTATATGTAAACCTTAGCGGAAACGCAGATTATTGGAAACACATTTTCTGGATGCCGGGTGTGCCGTGGCCAATGAAAATTGTTTTAGCGCCGATTGAGGTTTTAGGTATGTTCACAAAACCATTCTCGTTATTAATTCGTTTGTTCGCAAATATCACAGCAGGTCACTCTGTAGTAATGGGGTTAATTGCAGTAGCGTTTGTAATGAAACAAACTTTAACAACGCCGGGTGCAGTAGGTGTATCGTTCTTGTTGACTTTATTCTTAACAGTGTTAGAAATATTAGTAGCATTTTTACAGGCATTCATCTTTACAATGTTATCGTCATTGTTTATTGGTTCGGCTGTTGAAGAACACGATCATCATTAATAGAAAAGAAATAAAAGAGTATTAAAATTTTGTTTAATTATATATAAATCATTTATCATGACAATTCCAAATTTAGTAGGTGCTGGGTTAATCGTTATCGGAGCAGGTTACGGTTTAGGTAAAATTGGTGGTTCTGCAATGGACGCTATCGCTCGTCAGCCAGAAGCTGCTGGGAAAATCCAAACTGCAATGATCATCATCGGTGCATTATTAGAAGGTTTAGCATTCGGTGCTTTAATCTTAGGTAAAAACTAATTCACAGAAATTAGAAACAATATCTGTAACGGTTGGTTACAGATATTGTTTAATTAAACAAAAAGTAAAGTAAAAAATATAAGTTACATTTAAGATATAATGGAAAAGTTAATCAACGATTTTAGTTTAGGTTTATTCTTCTGGATGGCGATCATCTTAGTGGTAATTATTTTCTTATTAGGAAAATTTGCTTGGAAACCTATCGTTAATGCTTTAGAAGCTCGCGAAGAAGGAATTGCAGATGCTTTAGCAGCTGCAGAAAACGCAAAAAGAGAGTTAACAAACTTAAAAGCAGATAACGAAAAATTATTAGCTGAAGCACGTTTAGAGCGCGATGCAATGTTAAAAGAAGCACGCGAAATGAAAGACAAAATGATTGCTGAAGCTAAAGAAGAAGCTCAAACTGCTGGTGCACAAATGATTGCACAAGCACAGGCATCTATCCAAAGCGAGAAAAACGCTGCAATGGCTGATATTAAAAATCAGGTTTCTACATTATCAATCGATATCGCAGAAAAATTATTGAAAGGTCAGTTAGCAGACAAGCAAGCGCAAGAGCAATTGGTTGGATCATTATTAAACGATATTAAATTAAATTAATAGTACGTTATGACGGGAACAAGAGCAGCCTTAAGATACGCTAAAGCAATTCTTGACGTGTCTAACGCAAAAGGAAATGCCGAAGTGGTTGGTACAGATATGAAAACAATATCTGATGCTATTTCACAAAGCAGTGAGTTAAAGTTATTTTTAGAAAATCCTGTAATTAAAGGTGAATCTAAATTAGCTGCCTTAAACGAAATTTTTGCTTCGGCTAACGCAGATACTAAAAACTTATTTTCGGTTTTATTACAAAACAAGCGTTTAGATATTTTAGAAGCAATTACAGCACAATACGCTACATTGTATGACGAGTTAAAAGGAGTTGAAGTTGCTTATGTAACTACTGCTACACCTTTAACACAGGCATTAGAAGCGCAGGTATTGGCAAAAGTAAAAGAGCTTTCTACAAAAGAAGTTACTATTGTAAACGAAGTAAATAAAGACATTATTGGCGGCTTTATCATTCGTTTGGGCGATATGCAGTACAATGCATCAATTGCAAACAAATTAAGTCAATTAAAAAGAGAATTTAATAATTAAAATCACACACGGTTAACGTGATAAAATAGTCAAACGCATGGCAGCAATTAATCCTGCTGAGATTTCAGCAATATTAAAGAAACAATTATCTGGTTTTACAGCAGAAGGATCTGTAGAAGAAGTTGGTACCGTTTTAACAATAGGTGATGGTATTGCACGTGTTCACGGATTGGCAAACGCACAATATGGTGAGTTGGTTCAGTTTGAGAGCGGTTTAGAGGCAATGGTTCAAAACTTAGAAGAAGATAACGTTGGTGTTGTTTTATTTGGCCCATCTACAGGTGTAAGCGAAGGATCTATCGTTAAAAGAACAGGTCGTATTGCATCTATCAAAGTAGGTGAAGGTATGTTAGGACGTGTGGTTGATACTTTAGGTAACCCAATTGATGGTAAAGGACCTATCACTGGCGATTTATACGAAATGCCAATTGAGCGTAAAGCTCCTGGTGTTGTATTCCGTCAGCCGGTAACCGAGCCAATGCAGACAGGTATCAAAGCGATCGATGCAATGATCCCGGTTGGTCGTGGTCAACGTGAGTTGGTTATTGGTGACCGTCAAACAGGTAAAACTACTGTTTGTATCGATACCATTTTAAATCAAAAAGAATTTTACGATGCTGGTAAACCAGTATTCTGTATATATGTTGCTGTTGGGCAAAAAGCTTCTACAGTAGCAAACATTGCAAAAACATTAGAAGAAAAAGGCGCAATGGCTTATTCTGTAATTGTTGCTGCAAACGCATCCGATCCTGCTCCAATGCAGGTATATGCTCCAATGGCAGGTGCTGCAATTGGTGAGTATTTCCGTGATACAGGTCGTCCTGCATTAATCGTTTATGATGATTTATCTAAACAAGCGGTTGCTTACCGTGAAATGTCTTTAATCTTACGTCGTCCACCAGGTCGTGAGGCGTATCCAGGAGACGTTTTCTATCTTCACTCTCGTTTATTAGAGCGTGCTGCAAAAGTAATCGGTGACGATGAAATCGCAAAAAACATGAACGATTTACCAGAATCGTTAAAGCCAATCGTTAAAGGTGGTGGTTCGTTAACTGCTTTACCAATTATCGAAACTCAGGCTGGTGACGTTTCTGCATATATCCCAACAAACGTAATTTCGATTACAGACGGACAGATTTTCTTGGAGTCTGATTTATTTAACGCAGGTGTACGTCCGGCAATTAACGTAGGTATTTCGGTATCTCGTGTTGGTGGTAACGCGCAAATTAAATCAATGAAAAAAGTTGCAGGTACATTAAAATTAGACCAAGCACAATTCCGTGAATTAGAAGCTTTCGCGAAATTTGGTTCTGATTTAGATGCAGTAACTTTAAACGTAATCGAAAAAGGTCGTCGTAACGTTGAAATCTTAAAACAAGCGGTGAACGATCCGTATTCTGTAGAAGATCAGGTTGCAATTATCTATGCAGGTTCTAAAAACTTGTTGCGTAACGTTCCTGTAGAAAAAGTAAAAGAATTTGAAAAAGAATTCTTACAAGTATTAAACTTATCGTACCGCGATACTTTAAATGCGTTAAAAGCAGGTAACTTGTCTGATGATGCTACAGCTACATTAGAAAAAGTTGCAAAAGAAGTATCGTCTAAATACTAATTTTAAAAGTATATTGTATATTGTAAAATGTATCAAGCTAATTTAGATGCCTTTACAATATACAATTTTACAATATACATTTTAAAAAATGGCAAACTTAAAAGAAATACGTAACAGAATAAACTCGGTATCATCAACCATGCAGATTACTTCTGCAATGAAGATGGTTTCTGCAGCAAAATTAAAAAAGGCGCAAGATGCTATTACAGCTATGCGTCCGTATGCAGAAAAATTAACCGAATTAATTCAGAATATCAGTTCAACATTAGAAGGCGATGCTGCTGGTGTTTACGCTGAACAACGCGAAGTAAACAAGGTTTTGTTAGTTGTGGTTACATCAAACCGCGGATTGTGTGGTGCTTTTAATGCAAATGTTATTAAAGCAACGCGTACGTTAATTGATAAAACTTACGCAGATAAGCAGGTTGATGTATTAACAATTGGTAAAAAAGGTTTTGATTTGGTTGGAAAAACTGAAACCGTTTTTGCAAACCGCAGTGATTTGTTCGATGCCTTAACGTTTGTGAATGTTGAAGCTGTTGCACAACAAATTATGGATGCTTTTATTGAAGGATCTTATGATAAGGTTGAAGTAATATACAACCAGTTTAAAAATGCGGCTACACAAATTGTACAAACAGAACAGTTTTTGCCTTTAAAACCAATTGAAACAGAATCAAACGTAACGGTAGATTATATTTATGAGCCTTCTAAAGAAGAAATCATTTTAAATTTAATTCCCGCATCGTTGAAAACGCAGTTATACAAAGCAGTTTTAGATTCTAACGCGGCTGAACACGGCGCACGTATGACGGCTATGCACAAAGCAACCGATAATGCGAAAGATTTACGCGATCAGTTAAAATTAACGTATAACAAAGCACGTCAGGCTGCTATTACAAACGAGATTTTAGAAATCGTTGGTGGTGCCGAAGCATTGAATAATTAATACGTTTTTTTAAAACATATTTTAAAAACCTTTATCTTTATTGATAAAGGTTTTTTTTATGGAAAAAAGAATTTTATTGATTGTTTTTATATTTATACAATCTTGTATATTTTATAGTTGTACTAACTTCAATAATGATTTAGGAAATAATTTGTATTTATGGGGAGATAACAACAAATATTATCAAATGGTATTTTGTGATGATGTCAATATTTTAGGTGATTTAAAAGGATGTACTAAAATTATTCCTAAAGATGGTGAAATAGGCGATTTTTCGGAATATATAAACAATTATGCAAAGAATGATGAATGGATAATATTGGAAACAAATTATATTAAATATGGAAAACAAAACTATGATATTAATCTACCAATAGATACTATTTTTAAAAGATATTGGATTGTGGATAAAGGATTTAATTCAAAAGTAACCACTTCAAAAACAATCATTGATTCTAAACTAATAGGACCTTTAAACTATGTAGAGTTCAGTAATTTACTAAAAGTTAAAAATATTAAACTACATTTGAAAAAGGCTGACTAATTATTATTATAAAAAGACAAATTTTTAGTTTTAATGATTCAATTATTGAATAATGAAAAAATCAATAAAAATAACTATTCCTAAACCTTGTGAAAAACAAGACTGGAGTTCGGAATTTTTTTCTAACAGGGAACAATTGTGTTTGCTTTGTAGTGAAAAGGTTTTTGATGCTACAAATTTATCTGATAACGAACTGAGTAAATTGGTTAATCAAAAAGACCGACCTAAATGTATGAAGTTCAAACAATCTCAATTAAACCGACCTTTATTAGTTTCTTCAAATCACTTTAATTACAAACAAATTTCAAATGCTTTTTACGGATTGTTGGTTGCTGGTTTAGTGTTATCGTGTTCTGGACAGAAGCTACCACAAAAACCGATTGCCGGTTATGAACAACTATTTCAAACCGATCCTTTTTTCAGCGATACATTAAAATACGTGATTCGGGGAATCATCATTGATGCTGAAACTAAAGAGCCTACAAGTAAGTGTTTTGTTAAGTTAGATTTTAATGGTTACGGAGTTTGGAATGATGAATTTGGTAGGTTTAAACTTAATATACCAGAATATTTCGTGAAAGATACGTTACATATTTCTATTATTGGGAATGATACTAAAAATGATTACTTTCAAGAAATAACTATTTTAAAATCAGAATTGCCATTGAACAAAGTAATTTCAATAGAGCCAATGGAAATTATTGTTGTTGGTTATTACGAAGTTGAAAAGTAATTTAATTGATGTTTTCATAAATCCCCAAATTCTGCATTAAATTGTATAAGCCATTCCATTTACATGATCCATCAAGATAAAAATCATTTTTACCTTTAAATTGAATGTTATATGTATGTGTTGTTGTGCATCCACCTTCTTGAGCATAAGATAATTCAATTTCAAAATTTGCGATCATTTTTATTTCTTCTTTTGAAAGTTGTTTTAATTTACCTCCATATTCAAGAAAATATTTTTTGCGTTTTCGCGAAATAATAAGTTCTTTTTCATCAGAGTGAAAACATCCTTGAGAACTAAAAATGATTTTAAAAGATTCGTTGTTTTTTAACTTATTTATTCTTGGTTTAAATGGTTCTTTAGAATAGTCGATTATATTTGTACATAAATCAACTTCATATTTCTTGTATTCTTCAACCTTAAAAGTAATTTCAATAAGTTGAGAAAACATATTTTCGAAAATTATTGTGTAAGTTCCTTTTTCAAGATTTTTTACTTCAAATCTCTCTCCACCGGCTTTAGGAGCTAATGTTTTGTTATAACCCAAATTATTTTTAATGCTTACTTTTTTTGTCCACGGTGCGTATTTGTAATGTCCAAATTCTGTTTTTTGTCTACAATCACTTGGAAAAAAACGAATGCTTGCTTTTTCTTGAGAATAAGCATTAAACACAAACAGTATGAAAAGAATATATTTATACATTTTGTTTTATTTTAAAACCATCTGAAAAGCATCTCTAGGACTTCCATCCGCAACATAAATAACACCACAATACCTAAAACCGTACTTTTTAAAGAAGTTCTGCATTGGTAGGTTATTGTTGTTGGTATCAACCCGAATGTTGTTAATTTGGGTAAAGCAATAATCAAAACAAGCTTTGGCAACTCCTTTTGCTTTTCCGTTTGATGCCAACCTGTGAATTACGCCGTAGGGTTCGTTATTCAGCCATTGTCCATTGTCGATGACGTTGTAGGTCGGTTCTGGATTACAGCCTTTTAAAAACGAAAAATAACCTACAATTTCGGTATCGTTCCAACAAATGTATCCTATGTTTTTATTTATATCGTTGAGAATAACTTCTGCCGACGGATATCCGTTAATCCATTGTGTAAGGTTGCCGTTGGCACGCATAATTTTTCGAGCATCGTCGATAACCTGCATAATACTGTTTAAGTGTTCTGGTTTTGCAATTTCTATCGTCATAATTTATTTTGAAAATAAAGCGGTGATTTTCTTTTTATCGCCCACAAGCCATAAAATATCGCCTTTTTGTAAAGTAAATGTGGGCTGCGGATTTAAAATACGCTCGCCATTGCGTTCAATTCCGGCAATAATACTGTTGCTGTTTTCACGGATTTTACTTTCACGAATCGATATCCCGTTTAACGCTTCATTGGTCAGTTCAAAACCTTTCAGCACAATTTCGGTATGGTAATCAACAGATCCAACCAACGATTTATCAACAAAAAGCTCAAAATCTTTCACCTGCTCGTCGGTTCCGATCACATACACAATATCTTTCGGGAAAATTTTTTCGTCTTTATCCGGAATATTAATCACCAAATCGCCACGTTTAATAATGGCAATGTTTACACCCAGTTCTTCACGTACTTTTAGTTCATTCAGTGTTTTACCGGCAATCAGCGATTCCTGCGGAATTTCAAAAGTAGTCATGTGTCCGTCCCAAGGTGTTAAATCGCTTTTGTTTCTAATGGCTTCAGATCTCTCGCGGTCATTAAAATTCTCGATAAACTGATGCTGGATCTTTCCGTACATAATCTGAATCCTTTTGGGAAAAAAAACCGCAAAAGCAATTAAAATAGTCAATACAATTACACCTGTCAACGGATTAATCAGTTCGTTAATCATTATAAAAACAATTACAATGCACAGCAAAATTCTAAACAAAGCAATTAAAATAAGAGGCGTAATATTTTTACTGTCGCTTTTTAACTGATTTAACGACTTAACGGCAACTCTTTGTAACGCCAGTGCATACAAGAATGGCAAAAACGCCACTACGGTTAAAAATATGTACAGATAATAGGTAAATGCGCCGCTTGACAGTGGAATTAAATAGTAAATGCTTACGAAGACAATACCTGCAATGATTACCGAATGAATGACGATGTGGGATGCAACGTCGGAAATATATTTTTTCCAGTGATTTGTTTTATCAATGGTTTGTGTTGCCGACGAATAATTGTCTAGCTTATCTTCCCATTTTTTTGGCAGAATTATTTTTAATTGATTGTATGCTTTTAAGGAATTTTTGATGAAAAACGGAGTGGTAAACGTGGTAATTGCCGAAACCGCAACTACGATAGGATATAGGAAACCGCTTGTTACACCCAACGTCATACCCAAAGTGGCAATAATAAACGAAAATTCGCCAATTTGAGCCAAACTCATTCCTGCCTGAACCGACTGTTTCAATGGTTGTCCCGAAAGTAACGCACCCATAGTGGTAGCAATTGTTTTTCCGAAAATGGTAACAATGGTAATAATCAGCACCGGAAAGGCATATTCCTGGAGTGTATCTAAATTAATAAGCATACCAACCGATACAAAGAAAACCGCTCCGAATAAATCTTTTACAGGCTTCACTAAATGTTCGATTTGTTCTGCTTTGGTTGTTTCTGCTATGATCGATCCCATAATGAAAGCACCCAATGCCGGTGAAAAACCTGCGGCGGTTGCCAAAATAACCATCATTAAACACAATGCCAGCGAAACAATTAAAGTAGTTTCTTCATTTAGCAAATTTTTGGTTCTTTTAAGCAGCGTAGGAATTAAAAAGATTCCTGCCAAAAACCAAAGTATTAAAAAGAATGCCAATTTAAAGATCGATTCCATTAGTTCAACGCCCGAAAACTGCTGCGATACAGCTATGGTCGATAGTAAAACCATTAATAAAATCGCTACAATATCTTCTACAATCAGCGTTCCGAAAACTACGCCAGCAAATTTCTGGGTTTTAACGCCCAATTCATCAAATGCCCGCAGAATAATGGTTGTGGATGACATTGAAAGAATTGCACCTAAAAAAATACTGTCGATAAAATTCCAACCGAGTAGTTTTCCTGTAGTAAAACCAACAATAATCATGGTGATGATTTGAACAGCGGCGGTCATACTGGCGGATCCGCCTACTTTAACGAGCTTTTTAAAACTGAATTCGAGTCCTAAACTAAAAAGTAAAAAGATCACACCGATTTCTGCCCAGACTTCCACGTTTCCCATATCTTGAACGGTTGGGAATAACGGAAAATGCGGACCTGCCAAAAAACCGGCGATTAAATAGCCTAAAACCAAAGGCTGCTTTATCTTTTTAAAGATTAAAACGGCGACTCCGGCAGTCATTAAGATCAAACCTAAATCGGAAATTAACGGATATAAATGATGTGAGGTTTCTACGGCTGCTGGCATAAAAAAGTAGCGAAAAATTGATTCTAAATATACAAAAAAGCGGTATTGAAAATCAACGAAATTTCGATTGTAAATAAAAAAAAGCTGCTTTCATTGAAAACAGCTTTTAAAGTTTAATGGTGTATGTTTTATTGAACTTCGATATTATCGATATGCAGATTGTATGCTGCGTTGCTTCCCACTTTTAAAGCGAAAAGATCACCTGTTGTACTCTTGTTTATATCAACATCTGCAATGTTTAAAGTTACCTTAACCCATTTGTTAGCGGTATCTATAGTTCCACCGTAATTATTTGTTCCGTTACCAGAATCATTAAGTACCGCTTTGTTTAATGTAACCGCTAAACTGTTTAAGTTAGATACGTTAAATACATCATAACCTGTAGTTCCACGATAAACGTTGATGGATAATGATTTAGCAGATGTTCCTTTTACCCAAAAAGTAATTTTTGTTGGTGTTGCTGGAATGTTGCCTTTAGCAGAAGCCAATACGGTAAAAACGTAATCGTTTGCTGTTGGCGTTCCGTTAAGATGCATAGAATTTGTTCCTAAAGCACCTGTACCCATACCTTGAACGGCATACGCTTTTAACCCGAAACTGTTCAATGAAGCTGTAAAGTTCGCCCAATTTTCAAAATCGGCTGTTGTAAACAATAAGTTTGTTGGCGCTGTAGGCTCTTCGCCTTCTCCTGGATCAACACCAATACGGTCTTCAGTTAATTGGATATCGTTAAATGTACGAGCCATAAATTGATAATCGCTGTTGAACTTTGTTAGAACCCCACGAATTTTTCCGCTGTTTTTTGGAACTACTCTTGAAGCAAATTTAGCAAATTCACTTGTTCTAAAGATCATTGTTCCAGTAGGATCAACAATATTGTGATTTGTAGCACCGCCTAAAACATTTGCTGGATCGTAATATGTTTTATCAACAGCATTGTCTGCAAATTGCACTTTTTCAATTTCAACCAACGTGTTAATGTAGTTGTCGTTTTTAAGATCTGCCAACGTAATGGTTTTCATTAATTCTGTTTCAGGAACTATAATGCTTGAAGGGAGTACTTTTTTATAGAAATCGAATTCGTTCATTCTACCTACACTTGTTTCCTGATAAAGACTTCCTAAAACTAAAGATCCGTGTACGATTGAAAAATACATATCTTTTAAATAGATATACACTTTACGACCCGGAGCGATGTCGTTGCTGATGTTGTACATGTCAATCGAAATAGAAAGACCTTTTGTACCTTCTAAATTTTGTAATGATACCGATTTATAAAATGTTCCGCCTGCATCGCTTGAAGCTACGTAGGCTTCTAAAATATCTTCTTCGGTATATTGTTGAACCGTAGTATTTGCTTTGGCATACAATTCTTCTAAAGTAATTGATGCTGTAGCCTGATGATATTTTATTTCCGGTGCAGAAACATCGTCGTTGTTTGCACAACTTGTTATTCCTAATGTTGCAACCAATGCCAAGGCTGCAAAAGTATATTTTAATGCTTTCATTTCTTAAAAATTAAAAAACTTTAATATTATCTACTTCGTAAGTTCCATCATATCTGCCATCAGTACCACTTCCGGTAGCTCTAAAAGCAAGTTTAATTTTTCCTTTAAATTGTGATAGATTTACTACCCCAGAATTTACCCATGTAAAATTTGGAACATTTAACTGTGGCTTTCTAAAATGTAATTTAACCGTGTCAGCGTTGCTTTCTGTTATGTTATGCAATACGTACAACTCTAATTTATTGTTTAATGTATCGGTAACAAAACCTTGTGTTGATGTAAATGTTAAGCGTTTTAGATTGGCTTTATCAATATCAAGTTCGTTAGATGTTATCCAAGTGTCATTTTCTGCTTCTTTTGGATTGTCGAATGCAGAAAAGTATAAATAGCTGTTATCTCTAAAGGTTGCAAACGTCCACTTTTTAGTGCCTTTTACTGCGTTGGTGCCCCATGTGTTTTGTGGATTTTCTCCTTTAGTGTGCCATTCGAAATCATCTGAAAAAATAGATGGACTATAAGTTGGTAATTCCTGTTCATCTTCTGGTGAACATGCTGCAAATAAGCCGGTTAAAGTTAATACAGCTATCGGGAATATGTGTTTTAATATTTTCATATCACGCTTTTAATTAAAAGTTGATGTATAAGTTTAAGAAATAAGTTCTACCGAAACCATAGAAATATTTAGGACCAAATGTGCGTGTTCCGCTTGCGTGATCCATTAATAATTCGCGGTAGTTGGCGTTACGTGCTTGTTCAAAACCACCTGTTTTGTATTCTAAACCTAACACGTTGTTTACAGATGCAAAGAAACCGAAAGTTTTACCGTTGATTCTCCACGATTTTCCTCCCTGAAGGTTTACTAAGAAGATATCGTCTAATTTTTCTTGTTTTAACAAACGTTTAGCCGTATCGGTATCCATATCGCTGAATGCTGCTCCACCCTGACCAGGTTCTGCAAAGAAATTGTTTGTACGTAACAAAGGCGAAATATCTAAATAAATATCCGTTAAAAAGTTCGCGTTTGCACCAATCCACCAATAGTTTGGGTTGCGGTATTCAATTCCTAACGAATAAGCTTGTTGTGGCGTTCCTGCAACACGGTAGTTTTTAATATAACTTGTTCCGTAATTTACCATTGGACTTAATCCGTTTTCACGACGTCCATCCACATTCAAATAAACATTTGCGTTGTCTGAATAAATTGCCTGACCATAGTTTGCCGCAGCAGTCAATTTTATTGTTTTAGTTGCTTGATATTCTGCACCTAATTCAATACCCATACTTTGTTTGCTGATACTGCGCGTAATTTCTGCTACGAAATCGCTGCTTGTTTCATCGACCATTTCAATATCAATACCATCGGCATAGAAGAAAGATGTTCTTGTAGCATCTTTAATTTCGTTGAAATAAGCACCAACACGTCCTTTTAATTTAGGCGTACGGATGATGTAGTTAATATCTGATCCAAATACTTTTTCATCGGTTAATCCGTTTACTGTTGCATCACTTATACGAACGTTAGAGTAGCTGTTACGGATTGATGGAGCCTGCGTGTAATAACTTGCATTGAAGTTGAAAATGTGCTGACCTGTTAATTTATAAGTCGCCCCTCCTTTTAAACCGTAGTTTTCGAAAGATATTTTTTGACCTTTTCCGAAAGA
>Ga0233365_1000455_pt1 | contig 18980 bp, 14 predicted proteins | sample ElkDunMinimDraft_27_FD_191535 | JGI IMG/M metagenome (GOLD analysis project Ga0233365, IMG submission 191535) | Fecal eukaryotic communites from dung pellets of Tule Elk in California, USA - Elk Dung C36 | ecosystem: Host-associated > Mammals > Digestive system > Large intestine > Fecal | place...
CATCTCCTCAACTTTCTTCAGCGCAGGCACTGTCATGAGCACCTTCTCGAAACCGATCAGGCTGACCGGATCGAGGCCGGCAGCATCCAGCACGTCAACCTTGTGCAGGTTACGAGCTGCCAAGAACAGTTTTTCCTCGATGTCTTCCGCCACGATCAGGACGTTATCCAGTGAGTACTCGTTGAGCTTGCTCACCAGGTCCTTGGTCTTGTGGGAGTCGACCACGAACTCGTCGACGATCAGCAGACGCTCCTGCCTGATCAACTCAGACAGAATGCAGGCGATCGCGCCACGATACATCTTTTTGTTCAGCTTCTTGCTGTGATCCTGTGGGCGCGCCGCGAAGGTCACACCACCAGTACGCCAGATAGGGCTGCGGATAGTACCGGCACGGGCACGGCCTGTGCCTTTCTGACGCCATGGTTTGCGTCCGCCGCCGCTGACTTCGGATCGGGTCTTCTGCTGCACGGAACCCTGCCTAGCGCCTGCCAGATAGGTGACCACAGTCTGATGAACCAGCGCTTCATTGAACTCACGCCCGAATGCTGCATCAGAGATGGAAACTTTTTCTTTACCCGTCTTGTTGCCGGGTTTTGCAATACTCAATTCCATTGCTTACCCCTTGGACGCTCGAGTTTTGACTGAAGGACGAATGATGACATCTGAGCCAGTGGCGCCGGGCAGCGCACCTTTCACGAGCAGCAGATTGTTTTCAACATCAACCTGAACGATCTCGAGACTCTGGGTAGTGACACGCGCGTCACCCATGTGACCCGCCATCTTCTTGCCTTTCCATACGCGACCAGGAGTCTGGCACTGACCGATGGAACCCGGAACGCGGTGCGATCGTGAGTTACCGTGGGTGGCGTCCTGCATGTGGAAATTGTGGCGCTTGATGGTACCGGCGAAGCCTTTACCTTTGGAGGTGCCAGTCACGTCGACTTTCTGACCGACAGAAAAACGCTCGACTGTCAGCTCGTTACCTGCAGCGAGGTCTCCGAGCTCTGCAGCATCGGCACGGAATTCCCACAGACCAGTACCAGCTTCGGTACCCGCCTTGGCGAAGTGCCCTGCGAGGGATTTTGAAACGCGGGATGCCTTACGCTCGCCGGTGGTTACCTGCACGGCAGTGTAGCCATCGACCTCAGCGGTCTTGATCTGGGTTACCCGGTTGGGGTTAACCTCTACGACCGTAACCGGAATGGACAAACCTGTCTCAGTGAAAACGCGGGTCATGCCGCTTTTTCGACCGACTAAACCAATCGACATTTTATAAACCTCATCGTGTACGGGGCTGAAACCCGCTATGGCTGCTTTCGCATTACACCATGTTCGCTACAGGGCCTATCAACGTGCCCGCAAGCATGTTAATTACCGGTCATGACCGGCACTTCTGCGCTGTTGCAAACAGGCTCAACACAGGGCCGAACATCAACCCAGGCTGATCTGTACTTCTACACCAGCCGCCAGATCCAACTTCATCAATGCATCTACAGTCTTTTCAGTGGGCTCTACGATATCCAGCAGGCGCTTGTGCGTGCGGATCTCGTATTGATCACGGGCGTCCTTGTTCACGTGTGGTGAAATCAGGACAGTGTAGCGCTCAGTGTTCGTCGGCAGCGGAATAGGCCCGCGCACCTGCGCACCAGTTCGCTTCGCCGTATCGACTATCTCCTGGGTAGACTGATCAATCAGCCGATGATCAAAGGCTTTGAGCCGGATTCTGATACGCTGATTTTGCATCTACACAATTCTCCAAAAAACTTTTTAAATGAAACAGTTACTGAATCGCTGATCTTTCGTACAAAAAAATACAGAAAAAACGGAAGCGAGATTCTAAGGTTGAGCGAGGCGCCTGTCAAGCGAAAGAACGGCGCAACACGCCGTTCCTTTCCAACAGTCCGCTCAAGCCCGCCAATCACCCGGATCGGCGGGCAATTTAGCTCGCCTGGTAATGCTTACTCGAAAATCTTCGCGACGACGCCAGCACCTACGGTCCGGCCACCTTCGCGGATAGCGAAGCGCAGACCATCGTCCATCGCAATCGGGTTGATCAGGGTGACAACCATCTTGATGTTGTCGCCTGGCATTACCATCTCAACGCCTTCTGGCAGCTCACACGCACCAGTCACGTCCGTGGTACGGAAGTAGAACTGTGGACGGTAGCCCTTGAAGAATGGCGTGTGACGGCCGCCCTCGTCCTTGCTCAGGATGTACACCTCAGCCTCGAACTTGGTGTGCGGCGTGATGGAACCCGGCTTGGCCAGTACCTGACCACGCTCTACGTCCTCACGCTTGGTGCCACGCAGCAGCACGCCCACGTTCTCACCGGCACGACCTTCGTCCAGCAGCTTACGGAACATCTCAACACCGGTACAGGTCGTCTTGGTAGTCGCCTTCAGGCCCACGATCTCGATCTCGTCGCCCACACGCACGATGCCACGCTCGATACGACCGGTCACCACAGTACCGCGGCCGGAGATGGAGAACACGTCCTCGATCGGCAGCAGGAAGGGCTTCTCGATGTCACGGATCGGCTCGGGAATGTATGCGTCCAGCGTCTCAACCAGCTTCTGTACAGCCGGCATGCCCAGCTCGGACGTATCGCCTTCCAGCGCCTTGAGCGCAGAACCGATGATGATCGGGGTGTCATCGCCCGGGAAGTCGTAGGTCTCAAGAAGTTCACGCACTTCCATCTCGACCAGTTCCAGCAGCTCGGCGTCATCCACCATGTCTGCCTTGTTCATGAAAACCACGATGTACGGCACGCCTACCTGACGGGACAGCAGGATGTGCTCGCGCGTCTGCGGCATGGGGCCGTCAGCGGCCGACACCACCAGAATTGCGCCATCCATCTGAGCAGCACCGGTGATCATGTTCTTCACATAGTCAGCGTGGCCCGGGCAGTCTACGTGCGCGTAGTGGCGGTTCGCAGAGTCGTACTCAACGTGAGAAGTGTTGATCGTAATACCGCGCTCTCTTTCTTCTGGCGCATTATCGATCTGATCAAAATTGCGCGCTTCACCGCCGCCCCAGATCTCGGAACATACGCGAGTCAGCGCCGCAGTCAGCGTCGTCTTGCCATGGTCAACGTGACCAATCGTGCCAACGTTAACGTGCAACTTGTTTCTTTCAAACTTGCTCTTGGCCACAATACCACCTCATCAAAGCTTCAATTAACGGATTCTGTTGGCGTCCGCCACCGGGGCGGACGCCGCGGGCAACATCAGCCCTTGTTGATGATGCTCTCTGCAATGCTGCTTGGAACTTCCGCATACTTGAGGAATTCCATCGTATAGGTCGCACGTCCCTGGGTTGCGGAGCGCAGGTCCGTCGCGTAACCAAACATCTCGGAGAGGGGAACCTCTGCGTTGATGACCCGGCCGCTCGGGCTGTCTTCCATACCCTGCACAGTACCACGTCGACGGTTCAGGTCGCCCATCACGTCGCCCATGTTCTCTTCGGGGGTCACCACCTCAACCTTCATGACCGGCTCCAGCAGGGCAGCATCGGCCAGCACGGCACCTTTCTTCAGCGCCAGGGAGCCAGCAATCTTGAACGCCATCTCGCTGGAGTCCACGTCGTGGAACGAGCCATCGAACACGGTAACCTTCATGGCCAGCAGCGGATAGCCGGCCAGAACGCCGTTCTTCATCTGCTCCTGCACACCCTTGTCGATCGCGGGGATGTATTCCCTGGGAATGGTACCGCCCACGATCTCGTTGACGAATTGGTATTCCTCGTCGGCAGGCAGCGGCTCAAGACGCAGCCAGCAATGGCCATACTGACCACGACCACCGGACTGCTTGACGTGCTTGCCTTCCACCTCGACAGACTTCTTGATGGTTTCGCGATATGCCACTTGTGGCTTGCCGATATTGGCCTCCACACCGAACTCGCGACGCATGCGGTCAACCAGCACGTCGAGGTGAAGCTCACCCATACCGGCAATAATGGTTTGGCCGGATTCTTCGTCTGACTCAACACGGAACGATGGGTCTTCCTGGGCCAGCTTGCCAAGGGCAATACCCATCTTCTCCTGGTCAGCCTTGGTCTTGGGCTCAACGGCCACAGAGATCACCGGCTCAGGGAAGTCCATTTTTTCCAGAATGATGATGTTGTCAGGATCACAAAGCGTTTCACCCGTGGTGACATCTTTCAGGCCGATAGCAGCAGCGATATCGCCGGCATACACTTCCTTGATCTCGTCACGGTTGTTGGAGCGCATTTGCACCATACGACCCACACGCTCTTTTTTGCCCTTGACGGAGTTGTAGACGCCATCACCGGAGTTCAGGACGCCGGAGTACACACGGAAGAAGGTCAGCGTGCCCACATAAGGGTCGGTGGCGATCTTGAAGGCCAGCGCCGAAAAAGGAGCGCTGTCGTCTGACTCGCGAGTCGACATGGTGCCGTCTTCCAGCGTACCTTCGATTGCCTTCACTTCGGTCGGGGCAGGCAGGTATTGAATCACGCCATCCAGCACAGCCTGCACGCCCTTGTTCTTGAACGCGGATCCGCAGAAAGTTGGAACGATTTCGCCAGCCAGGGTACGCGCGCGAATGCCGGCGATGATCTCTTCAGTCGTGAGCGTTTCACCTTCGAGGTACTTGTTCATGTACTCTTCGTTGGCTTCCGCCGCGGCTTCCACCAGGTTTTCGCGCCACTTTTCGGCTTCGGCCATCAGTTCGGCTGGGATTTCGCCATTCTCGAAAGTCATGCCCTGATCGGCTTCGTTCCAGATGATTGTCTGCATCTTGACCAGGTCGATAACGCCCTTGAACACATCCTCGGCACCCACCGGCAGCTGCATCGGCACAGGATTGGCACCCAGGCGGTTCTTGACCTGTCCTACCACGCGCAGGAAGTCAGCTCCGGTACGATCCATCTTGTTGACGAAGATCATGCGCGGCACTTCATACCGGTTGGCCTGACGCCACACGGTTTCGGTCTGCGGCTGTACACCGGAAGAGGCGCACAGTACGACGACCGCGCCGTCCAGCACACGCAGGGAACGCTCAACCTCAATGGTGAAGTCCACGTGTCCGGGGGTGTCGATAACGTTGACGCGGTGCTCGTCGAACTGCTTGCTCATGCCAGACCAGAAGCAGGTAACCGCAGCCGAGGTGATCGTGATGCCACGCTCCTGCTCTTGCTCCATCCAGTCCATGGTCGCGGCCCCGTCGTGGACCTCACCCATCTTGTGAGAGACGCCCGTGTAGAACAGGATGCGCTCACTGGTGGTTGTCTTTCCTGCGTCAACATGGGCACAGATACCGATGTTTCGATATCGCTTCAAGGGAGTTTTTCTGGCCACGATCGTACCTTCAAATATTTGGAGAGTGAATTTAGTTCAGGATCAGAAACGGTAATGCGAGAAAGCCCTGTTCGCTTCAGCCATACGGTGCACGTCTTCACGCTTCTTGACAGCACTGCCACGACCATTGGCGGCATCGGAGATCTCTCCAGCCAGGCGCAACGCCATGGACTTCTCACCGCGCTTGCGGGAGTGCTCAACCAGCCATCGCATTGCCAGCGCAGCACGGCGCTCAGCGCGCACTTCTACGGGCACCTGATAGGTGGCACCACCAACACGTCGGGATTTTACTTCTACCATCGGAGCGATGGCATCGAGCGCTTTTTCGAATGTTTCCAGCGGATCGGCAGAGTGAGCCTTGACGACATCCAGGGCTCCGTAAACGATCTTTTCAGCGACTGACTTCTTGCCATCAACCATGACATGGTTCATGAATTTGGCGAGAACCTTGCTTCCATACTTGGCGTCGGGCAGAACTTCCCGCTTCGCTACTACGCGTCTTCTTGGCATAACACACCTCTGTTGATTCAGGTTGTCCGAAATCCCCCGTCGCTCGACATGAGCGACAGACATCCGGCCTTACTGCTGTGCAACGCTATGCCGCCATGGCAATAGCGCCGCGAATACTACTATTTCGGGCGCTTGGCACCGTACTTGGAACGACCCTGCTTACGGTCGGCCACGCCGGAGGTATCCAGGCTGCCGCGCACGGTGTGGTATCGCACACCGGGAAGGTCTTTTACCCTACCGCCGCGAATCAGCACCACGGAGTGCTCCTGCAGGTTGTGGCCTTCACCACCGATGTAGGAGCTGACTTCATAACCGTTGGTCAGGCGCACACGGCAAACCTTACGCAATGCTGAGTTCGGCTTCTTCGGGGTGGTGGTGTAAACGCGGGTGCAAACCCCTCTACGCTGCGGGCAACCCTGCAAAGCCGGCACGCCACTCTTGGCGACCTTGCTTTGTCGTGGCTTACGAACCAGCTGGTTGATAGTTGTCATTCAATGCTCCTGCCTAGCCTTGCTTATTTGATTGATCAATTCTGCAGAATTCCGTTGAAACGGCCATGTGCAGTTCACCCAGAATAAAGGATGCGAGAGTTTAAAGACCTCGCACCCCTTAGTCAACTTCTTAACTTCGACTTGCGCCGCCGACGCCCTTAGCCGCCGGTCTTGAGGGCTTCCGTCAGGGCTGCTTCCACGTCGCTTGCACTGACCGAAACATTCTCTACCGCAACGGCTTCTGCCGCCATTCGCTTGCGCGACTCGTGGTAGGCAAGCCCGGTTCCGGCCGGAATCAGACGACCCACCACGACGTTTTCCTTCAAACCACGGAGGAAGTCGCGTTTGCCGGTCACTGCCGCCTCGGTCAGCACCCTGGTGGTTTCCTGGAAGGAAGCCGCAGAGATGAAGGACTCGGTTGCCAGGGACGCCTTGGTGATACCGAGCAGCATGCGCTCGAAATGCGCCTCGACCTTGCCCTGATCGCGCAGCTTGTCGTTCTCTTCCGCCACCTGGGTCAGCGTTACCTGCTCTCCCTTGATGAACGGGGAGTCGCCGGTCTCGGATATCTCGACCTTACGCAGCATCTGACGCACGATGACCTCAATGTGCTTGTCGTTGATACGTACGCCCTGCAGTCGGTAAACCTCCTGCACCTCGTTGACGATGTACTCGGACAGCGCCTCGACACCTTTCAGGCGCAGGATGTCGTGCGGAGAGGGCGGGCCGTCAGACACGATCTCACCCTTCTCGATGAATTCCCCCTCGAACACGGTCATGGTGCGCCATTTCGGGATCAGGGTTTCATAGGTGCTGTGGCCATCACCTTCTTTTGGCGTGATCACAAGACGACGCTTGCCCTTGGTTTCCTTGCCGAAAGACACGGTTCCGGAGATCTCCGCCAGAATGGCCGGCTCCTTCGGTTTACGCGCTTCGAACAGGTCGGCCACGCGGGGCAGACCCCCGGTGATGTCACGGGTCTTGGAGCCTTCCTGCGGAATACGGGCGATAACATCACCGATATTCAGCGCCACGCCGTCCTGGATCGCAATGATGGCGTTCGCCGGCAGGAAGTAGTGTGCCGGCACCGTGGTACCAGGGATACACAGCTCCTTGCCGTCCCCACCCAGCAGGGTCACTGCCGGACGCAGCTCTTTAGCCGCAGAGGAGCGCTCCGCCGGATCGATTACCGAGAGACTGGAAAGACCAGTGATCTCGTCCGTCTGACGACGTACGGTGATGCCTTCTTCCATGTTGGCAAAAGCCACTTTACCCGCCACTTCCGAAATGATCGGGTGAGTGTGCGGATCCCAGGTGGCAACCACCTGACCGGCCTCGACATCCAGGCTCTTGCCCAGATTGATCACGGCACCGTAGGGCAGCTTGTACTTCTCACGCTCACGACCACCCTCGTCGCTCACCAGCATCTCACCGGAGCGGGACACCACCACCAGGTTGCCCTGGATGTTCTGCACGGTCTTCATGTTGTGCAGTTGCACGCTGCCCTTGGTTTTTACCTGGACGTTGTCAGCAGCAGTGGCTCGCGATGCCGCGCCCCCGATGTGGAACGTACGCATGGTCAGCTGTGTACCAGGCTCACCGATGGACTGGGCGGCGATAACACCGATCGCCTCACCGACGTTGGCGATATGCCCACGTGCCAGGTCGCGGCCGTAGCACAGACGGCAGATACCGAAACGGGTTTCGCAGGTGATCGGTGAGCGCACATGCACTTCGTCCACACCAAAGGCGTCCAGTTTTTCCACCAGGCGCTCATCGACCATGGTGCCAGCCTCGATGATGACTTCGCCACTGGCTTCGTCCACCACGTCAGTGGTGACCACACGACCCAGAACACGATCACCCAGCGGCGCAATAATGTCGCCACCCTCGATCACCGGACGCATCGGCAGACCATCAGTAGTCCCGCAATCATGCTCGGTGATCACCAGATCCTGGGAAATATCCACCAGACGGCGCGTCAGATAACCGGAGTTCGCTGTTTTCAACGCCGTATCCGCCAGACCCTTACGGGCACCGTGGGTTGAGGTGAAGTACTGCACTACGCTCAGACCTTCACGGAAGTTCGCCGTGATCGGCGTCTCGATGATGGAACCGTCCGGACGCGCCATCAGGCCACGCATACCGGCCAGCTGACGAATCTGTGCGGGCGAGCCACGGGCACCGGAGTCTGCGTAGATGTACACGGAGTTGAATGACTCCTGGCGCTCTTCCTTGCCTTCCTTGTTGATGACAGGCTCGGTGGACAGACCATCCATCATGGACTTGGCGACCAGATCGTTGGCACGGGACCAGATGTCGATCACCTTGTTGTACTTCTCGCCCTGGGTTACCAGACCTGAAGCGTACTGGTTCTCGATCTCTTCCACTTCCGAATCCGCCTGGGCAATGATCGAGGCCTTTTCTTCGGGAATGACGAAGTCGTTAACACCGATGGACGAACCGGAACGGGTGGAATACTTGTAACCGGTATACATCAGCTGGTCAGCGAAGATAACGGTCTCTTTCAGCCCCACATAGCGGTAGCAGGCGTTGAGGATGCCGGAGATCTGCTTCTTGGTCATTTTCTGGTTGACCATGGAGAACGGCAGCCCTGCCGGCACAATGTTGAACAGCAGCACTCGACCGACAGTGGTTTCCACCATCTCGCGGCTTTGCACCTTCTGGCCTTCGCTGTCATAGCTGGTGCTGAGCACACGCGCCTTGATGCGCGCCTGCAGATGGGCGTGGCCCGTCTCATAGGCACGCTGCACTTCGGCCGCATCGGAGAACACCATACCCTCGCCTTTGGCGTTCACGCGTGCACGCGTCATGTAATACAGACCCAGAACAACGTCCTGGGATGGCACGATGATCGGCTCACCGCTGGCAGGGGCCAGGATGTTGTTGGTGGACATCATCAACGTCCGCGCTTCCAGCTGGGCTTCCAGGGTCAGCGGCACGTGAACGGCCATCTGGTCACCGTCGAAGTCGGCGTTGTAGGCGGCGCAGACCAGTGGGTGCAGCTGGATGGCCTTACCCTCGATCAGCACGGGCTCGAAAGCCTGGATGCCGAGCCTGTGCAGCGTGGGCGCACGGTTCAGCAGTACCGGGTGTTCGCGGATCACGTCGGCCAGGATATCCCATACCTCAGCGGTTTCACGCTCTACCATCTTCTTGGCAGCCTTGATGGTCGTGGCCAGGCCGCGACGCTCGAGCTTGCCGAAGATGAAGGGCTTGAACAGCTCCAGCGCCATCTTCTTGGGCAGACCGCACTGATGCAGTTTGAGGGTTGGACCTACCACAATCACGGAACGGCCGGAGTAGTCCACACGCTTACCGAGCAGGTTCTGACGGAAGCGACCCTGCTTACCCTTGATCATGTCCGCCAGTGACTTCAGCGGGCGCTTGTTGGAACCGGTGATGGCACGGCCACGACGGCCGTTGTCCAGCAGCGCATCCACAGCTTCCTGCAGCATACGCTTCTCGTTGCGCACGATGATGTCAGGCGCGTTCAGATCGAGCAGGCGCTTCAGGCGGTTGTTGCGGTTGATGACCCGACGATACAGGTCGTTCAGGTCGGATGTGGCGAAACGGCCACCATCCAGCGGCACCAGCGGACGCAGATCCGGCGGCAGCACGGGCAGCACGGTCAGCACCATCCACTCCGGCTTGTTGCCTGACTCGGAGAAGGCTTCCAGCAACTTCAGGCGCTTGGACAGCTTCTTGAGCTTGGTCTCGGAGTTGGTTTGTGGAATCTCATCACGCAGGCGCGCGACTTCCGCGTCCACGTCCATGTCCTTCATGAGCTGCTGGACAGCTTCGGCGCCCATCTTGGCGTCGAACTCGTCGCTGAACTCTTCCATGGCTTCGTAGTACTGCTCGTCGGTCAGCAACTGCCCTTTTTCCAGGGTAGTCATGCCGGGATCGGTCACCACGAATGATTCGAAGTAGAGAATTCGTTCAATGTCACGCAGGGTCATGTCCAGCAGCAGACCGATACGGGACGGCAGCGACTTGAGGAACCAGATGTGGGCAACTGGACTGGCCAGTTCGATGTGGCCCATGCGGTCGCGACGGACCTTGGACAGTGCCACTTCCACACCGCACTTCTCGCAGATGACACCGCGATGCTTCAGACGCTTGTACTTACCGCACAGACACTCGTAGTCCTTCACCGGGCCAAAGATTTTGGCACAGAACAAACCGTCGCGCTCTGGCTTGAAGGTACGATAGTTGATGGTCTCGGGCTTCTTCACTTCACCAAAGGACCACGCCCGGATCATCTCCGGAGACGCCAGCCCGATGCGAATGGAGTCAAACTCGTCAGATTGTGACTGGGACTTAAGCAACCCTAGCAGGTCTTTCATTCTTTATCCTCCGCCTGGCGCGCGCTGGCAACAGGTTTCATAAAATCACTAATTCGTTGTGTGTCACGCTCGGCCTGCCTGGCAGGCCACTGAAAGACGCCCACCCTTGCGGGCAGGCGTTTCACGCTACTTGCCGGAGACGTCTAGATCCATGTCGATGGCAAGTGATCTGATTTCTTTCAACAACACATTGAACGATTCGGGCATACCCGGCTCCATGCGGTGATCGCCATCCACGATGTTCTTGTACATCTTGGTACGACCGGCCACATCGTCCGACTTGACCGTAAGCATTTCCTGCAGGGTGTAGGCAGCACCGTATGCTTCCAGTGCCCAGACCTCCATCTCCCCGAAGCGCTGACCACCGAACTGGGCCTTACCACCCAGCGGCTGCTGGGTAACCAGGCTGTAGGAGCCGGTGGAACGCGCGTGCATCTTGTCATCTACAAGGTGGTTCAGCTTCAGCATGTACATCACACCGACGGTAACCTGGCGATCGAAGGACTCTCCAGTACGGCCGTCATAGAGTGTGACCTGACCACTTTCATCAAGACCGGCCAGCTTCAGCATTTCCTTGATCTCGGGCTCGTCGGCACCATCGAACACTGGCGTCGCCATCGGCACACCGCTGCGCAGGTTACGGGCAAGCTCCATGATCTCGTCGTCATTCAGCTCATCAAGATTTTCCTTGCGGCTGCCTACCTTGTTGTAGATCTCATCAAGAAGCTTGCGCACCTCGGCAACCTGCTTCTTCTGCTCCAGCATCAGGTTGATGCGCTCGCCCAGTCCCTTCGCCGCTGCACCCAGGTGAGTCTCCAGTACTTGGCCCACGTTCATACGCGACGGTACACCCAGAGGGTTCAGCACGATGTCGACAGGATTGCCCTTTTCATCATAAGGCATGTCTTCAACCGGCATGATGACGGAGATAACACCCTTGTTACCGTGACGACCGGCCATCTTGTCGCCTGGCTGGATACGACGCTTGATAGCCAGGTAGACCTTGACGATTTTCAGGACGCCTGGGGCGAGGTCATCGCCCTGGGTCAGCTTGCGCTTCTTGTCCTCGAAACGCTCGTCCAGCTCCAGGCGACGTTCCTTAAGCTGGGCTTCCGCACGCTCCAGTTGCTTGTTCAGCTCGTCCTCGGACAGACGCAGCTTGAACCAGTCTTCCCTGGGCAGACCGTCGAGATACTCATCGCTCAGGACAGCGCCCTTCTTCAGGCCAGGACCGCCAGCCACAGGCTTGCCCACCAGCGCCTGACGCAGACGATGGAACGTGGCACCTTCGACGATCCTGTACTCGTCATTGATGTCCTTGCGCACGCCCGCCAGCTGCGAACGCTCGATCTCCAGGGCTCGCTGGTCCTTCTCAAGACCATCACGGGTGAACACCTGAACATCGATGACAGTGCCCTTGACGCTGGTCGGTACACGCAGGGAGGTGTCCTTCACATCGGAAGCCTTCTCACCGAAAATCGCACGCAGCAGTTTCTCTTCCGGCGTGAGCTGGGTTTCGCCCTTCGGCGTGACCTTGCCCACCAGGATGTCGCCAGCGCCAACTTCAGCACCGATATAGACAACGCCGGATTCGTCCAGCTTGCTCAGGGCGCCCTCTCCCACGTTGGGAATGTCGGCCGTGATTTCTTCGGAGCCGAGCTTGGTGTCACGCGCCACACAGGTCAGTTCCTGGATGTGAATCGTGGTCAGTCGGTCTTCGGTCACCACCCGCTCGGAGATCAGGATGGAGTCCTCGAAGTTGTAACCGTTCCAGGGCATGAACGCGATGCGCATGTTCTGACCCAGTGCCAGCTCGCCGATATCCACGGATGGACCATCGGCCAGGATGTCGCCTCGCTCCACTACGTCGCCCTGAGCCACCAGCGGCTGCTGGTTGATGCAGGTGTTCTGGTTGGAACGGGTGTACTTGGTGAGGTTATAGATATCCACACCCGCTTCACCCGCCAGGGTCTCTTCGTCACGCACGCGCACGATGATACGGGATGCATCAACACTCTCGATGACCCCACCGTGCTGTGCCACCACGCATACACCAGAGTCATGTGCCACATTGCGTTCCAGTCCGGTGCCGACGAGCGGCTTCTCGGAACGCAGGGTGGGCACAGCCTGACGCTGCATGTTCGAGCCCATCAATGCACGGTTGGCATCGTCGTGCTCGAGGAACGGGATCAATGCCGCTGCGACGGACACCATCTGTTGTGGCGCCACATCCATGTAGTTGATCTGGTCGCGCGGCATCAGTGTGGTTTCGCCGTTGTGGCGCACTGTCACCAGGTTATCCACGAAGCCGCCCTTGGCATCCAGCGGAGCACTCGCCTGTGCAATCACGAACTCGCTCTCGTCGATCGCCGACAGGAAGTCGATCTCGTCAGTCACACGGTTGTTGACCACCTTGCGGTACGGGCTCTCCAGGAATCCATAGGAGTTGGTACGGGCATAGGTCGCCAGGGAGTTGATCAGACCGATGTTCGGACCTTCCGGAGTCTCGATCGGGCACACGCGACCGTAGTGGGTCGGATGCACGTCGCGCACTTCGAAACCGGCACGCTCGCGGGTCAGACCGCCTGGTCCAAGAGCCGATACACGGCGCTTGTGGGTCACCTCGGACAGCGGGTTGTTCTGATCCATGAACTGGGACAGCTGGCTGGAACCGAAGAACTCCTTGATCGCTGCCGCAACCGGCTTGGCGTTGATCATGTCCTGCGGCATCAGGCCTTCAGAGTCCGCCATGCTCAGGCGTTCCTTAACGGCGCGCTCAACACGCACCAGGCCGACGCGGAACTGGTTCTCTGCCATCTCACCCACGGAGCGGATGCGACGGTTACCCAGGTGATCGATGTCGTCCACAGAGCCGAAACCGTTGCGAATCGCCACCAGTGTCTTGAGAACGTCGACGATGTCATCCGTGCTAAGCACAGGAGAGCCTTCGCTCTCCGCACGGCCAAGCCGGCGGTTGAACTTCATGCGACCAACAGCGGACAGATCATAGCGCTCGGCGGAGAAGAACAGGTTGGAGAACAGGTTCTCGGCGGAGTCCTTCGTGGGCGGCTCGCCAGGGCGCATCATGCGATAGATTTCGACCAGGGCTTCCAGTCGGGAGCTGGTGGAATCCACCCGCAGTGTTTCCGATACGAACGGACCGCAGTCCAGTTCGTTGGTATAGATGGTCTCAAATTCCTTGACGCCTGCCTTGAGGATGCCGTTGACGACTTCCTGGGTCAGTTGCGTGTTGCACTCATAGACAATCTCGCCGGTTTCCGGATCGACGATGTCCTTGGCGAGTGACTGGCCGAAGAGGAACTCATGAGTCACCTTGAGCTCGGACAGTTTAGCCTTCTCCATCTGGCGGATATGACGGGCAGTGATACGGCGCCCTTCCTCTGCAATCACTTCGCCTTTCTTGTCGGTGATCGGAAAATTCACGACTTCACCGCGCAGGCGCACTGGCACCAGCTGCAGGACGATCTCGGATTCCTTGCCGGAAATTTTGTAGGTGTCGTTCTCATAGAACATCGACAGGATTTCCTGAGAGCTGAAATCCAGCGCGCGCAGCAGAACAGTGGCCGGCAGTTTGCGACGACGGTCGATACGGACAAATACCAGGTCCTTGGGGTCGAACTCGAAGTCCAGCCAGGAGCCACGGTAGGGGATGATGCGGGCGGAATACAGCAGCTTTCCGGAGCTGTGGGTCTTGCCCTTGTCGTGATCAAAGAACACGCCAGGTGAGCGGTGCAACTGGGAGACCACAACGCGCTCGGTACCGTTGATGACGAAGGTACCGCTGTCAGTCATCAATGGGATTTCGCCCATGTAGACTTCCTGCTCCTTGATATCCTTGATGGTCTGGGTGGTGGATTCTTTATCAAACAGAATCAGACGCACCTTGACTCGCAGTGAAACAGAATAGGTAATGCCGCGCAGTTGGCATTCTTTTACATCGAAGACCGGTTTCCCGAGGTCGTAGCTGACGTACTCGAGTATTGCCTTTCCGGAATAGCTGACAATGGGAAATACAGACTTGAACGCTGCGTGAAGACCTTGATCCAGCCGGTCCTGCGGTGAAGTATCAGCCTGGGTAAATTGTCGAAAGGAGTCAATCTGGGTAGACAACAGATATGGAATATCCATCGCGCTTGGCAATTTACCAAAGTCTTTACGAATACGTTTCTTCTCTGTATACGAATAGGCCATTAGTGTTTTTCCTAACAAGTTTGTACTGAACCCAGGCTCCCGGACTGCCCGCACTACGCGTCGGAAGCTAGCTGTGTTGGAAGTACTTGTCTTAACTTATGCCCACTGCTGTGTGGGCAACCCCGCCACCGAATCAATCTTTACTGATTTAAACAAACGCTATTGGCTCAGGAGTTTTAGACCCCCTAAAACTGAAAACGCAGAAATCGGGCAGGGATTTACCCTGCCCGATTCCAGTACGGTACAGCGATGTGTCGAGCTTACTTGAGCTCAACAGTTGCGCCGGCTTCTTCCAGTTCTTTCTTGGCAGCTTCGGCATCAGCCTTGCTTACGCCTTCTTTCACTGTGGAAGGAGCGCCGTCAACCAGGTCCTTCGCTTCTTTCAGGCCCAGACCTGTCAGACCGCGAACAACCTTGATCACGTTCACTTTCTTTTCGCCAGCGGCTTTCAGAACGACGTCGAACTCGGTTTGCTCTTCCGCTGCAGCGGCGTCGCCACCAGCAGCAGGAGCTGCAACAGCAACAGCAGCAGCGGCAGAAACGCCGAACTTCTCTTCCATTGCCTTAACCAGTTCAACTACGTCCATCACTGACATTTCAGCAATAGCATTCAGGATATCGTCTTTAGACAGAGCCATGACTCATATCTCCTACATTTCTTGGTAAATTGAAAATCGTTTAATCGGAACAATCAGAATTAAGCTGCTTCTTTCTTTTGGTCGCCAACTGCGGCAACACAGCGTGTTACCTTCGCAGGAACTTCGTTGAAAGTTCTTGCCAGTTTCGTGACTGGGGCCAGCATGACACTCATCAGCATGGATACCGCCTGGTCGTAGGTCGGCAGCGTTGCCAATGCGTCAATCTGGTCGGCACCCAACAACTTGCCACCAATAGACAGCGCCTTGATCTCGAACTTGTCGTTCTCCTTGGCAAAACCCTTGAGTACGCGCGCGGCGGCACCCGGGTCTTCCATGGAGAAAGCAAGAATCGTCGGTCCAACCAGTGCGTCCTTGATGCAGTCAAAATCGGTATTCTCTACTGCCTTCTTCAGCAGTGTGTTTCTTACAACACGCAGATATACCTGATTTTCACGTGCAGCCTTGCGCAGCGCGGTCAGATCGCCGACAGTGACACCGCGATAATCCGCGAGCACTGCAGACAAAGCACCAGTAGCAGCTTCATTGACTTCCGAGACGATTTGTTTCTTGTCTTCAAGTCTTATAGCCACTAGCTTTACTCCTGATTCGGATTGCGTAAACGCAATCCTGACTTGTTTAACCCTGTCGACCGGCGGGGTACGCCATCAACAGGACTTTTAACTGGTGAATTGGATCCGGCACAGGTCCGGATCGGGTTACACCATCTGCGTAGGACAATTAAGCAATCGGGTCACCCCTCCTGCACCTACGGTCTTTGACAGCCTTGCCGTTCACTGCGGGAGCAAACGGCAAAACCCCAAAGTCTGCGGCGATTGCAAAACCGCCTTAAACTGCCAATGAAGAATGGTCGATCAGAATGCCGGGGCCCATGGTTGAGGAGAGCACGACCTTCTGAATATAGACACCTTTGGAAGTGGAGGGTTTGGCGCGCTTCAGATCCGACAGCAGTGCTTCGAGGTTACCCTGGACAGCTTCTGCCTCGAAACCGATCTTGCCGATTCCACCGTGAATGATGCCTTTCTTGTCTGTACGGTAACGCACCTGGCCAGCCTTGGCATTGCGCACCGCGCCCGCCACATCAGCTGTTACAGTGCCTACTTTCGGGTTCGGCATCAGGCCACGGGGACCCAGTACCTGACCCAGCTTACCCACGACACGCATGGCATCAGGCGTGGCAATAACCACGTCGAAATCCATGTTGCCGGCGAGAATGCTTTCTGCCAGATCGTCAAAACCAACGATGTCGGCTCCGGCCTCCTGGGCCTTGGCAACATTGTCGCCCTGGGCGAATACCGCCACGCGTACTGTCTTGCCAGTGCCGTGCGGGAGGAGAGTGGAGCCGCGCACCACCTGGTCGGATTTACGGGGATCAACGCCCAGATTCACGGCAACGTCGATGGACTCTTTGAACTTGGGAGATGCCAGCTCATTCAGCAGGGCAATCGCCTCAGCGACAGAGTAGCTCTTGGTGCTATCCACTTTCTCATTGATGAGCTTGGCTTTCTTGGACAATTTGGCCATGACTTACACTCCCTCCACTTCGATACCGGCGCTGCGGGCACTGCCAGCAAGCGTACGCAACGCAGCTTCCATATCGGCTGCAGTCAGGTCCGGCATTTTTGTAGTAGCGATCTCTTCCAGCTGGGCGCGGGTGATCTTTGCTACTTTCTCAGTATTGGGGCGAGCGCTGCCCTTGGCGACACCGACAGCCTTGCGAATAAGCACGGCAGCAGGCGGAGTCTTGGTAATGAAGGTAAAGCTGCGGTCAGCATAGACCGTGATTACAACAGGAATCGGGAGACCCGGCTCGAGGCTCTGTGTCGCAGCGTTGAACGCCTTACAGAATTCCATGATGTTGACACCGCGCTGACCCAGTGCGGGACCAACGGGCGGGCTTGGGTTCGCCTTGCCAGCTGCAACCTGCAGCTTGATATAGGCGGTAACTTTCTTTGCCATCTGATTTCTCCTGGTGGGTGCAATCACCCGGCCTGCGTTCCGCATGACAGAACGTGCCGAGCTCCCCTGCGCGCCTTTGCTGCCTGGCAACTGCCTGGGCACTCCGGAACACGACTGGTTTCATGCGAGGACGCTGATGCCCTCGCTGTTTCGCTGCCGACGTCCTGTCAGTCAGTCTCCCTTGGCCACGCTGCAGCAGACGTTGGCTTAACTTTTCTCTACCTGGCCAAACTCGAGTTCCACTGGCGTAGAACGTCCGAAAATCAGCACAGCGACACGCAGACGGCTCTTCTCATAATTGACTTCCTCGACAGCGCCGGTGAAATCATTGAAGGGCCCATCAATAACCCGGACCATTTCGCCAGGCTCGTAGATAATCTTGTGGGTTGGTTTATCCTGTCCGTCTTCGAGACGCTGCAGGATCTTGTTCGCTTCCTTGGCAGTGATTGGCGCCGGCTTCTCGGCCTTGCCGCCGATGAAACCCATGACTCTGGGAGTCTCTTTCACCAGGTGCCAGGTATCGTCATTGAGCTCCATCTCTACCAGTACGTAGCCCGGGAAGAACTTACGCTCGCTCTTGCGTTTCTGTCCGGCGCGCATTTCCAGCACCTCTTCGGTGGGCACCAGAACCTCACCAAACAGATCCTCCATGCCGGAGAGGGTAATTCGCTCCTTGAGGGAGTTCATCACCTTTTTCTCGTAACCCGAATAGGCATGAACCACATACCAACGCTTTGCCATCTGTTATCCCCTAACCTATGATTCCAGAAATAACGCCACCCAGACCCCAGTCCAAAAGCCAGAGAACAAGGGCTATGATGACCACCACCACAAGCACAATCATTGTGGTTTGAGTGGTTTCCTGACGAGTAGGCCAGACGACCTTGCGAATCTCTGCCCTGGCATCAAGACAAAGGGTATAGAAAGCGTTTCCCTTCTCGGTCTGCACCGCAATCCATGCTGCCAGGCCGCCCAGTATCAGCAGGCCAACAGTGCGATAAATCAGAGGCTCCGTGGAGAAATAGGAATTGGCGTAAACCCCAACAACGACGAGAGCAGCAACAATGATCCACTTGAGCCAATCCAGCTTGTAATCCTGATCACTGATTTTTTCAGACATAATTTTTGAAACTCAGGTTTGTCAGGAGCGGAGGTGTTTCCACCTCCGCGAACCGACTTCAATGACTTGGCCCTGCACGTAGTGGCAGGCCAGGAGGGAATCGAACCCCCAACCTACGGTTTTGGAGACCGTCGCTCTGCCAATTGAGCTACTGGCCTAGAACTTCTAAAGATAAGCAAGCCGAAAGCCCTGAATCCGGGCGTTTCGGCTTGCTTTCCATCATCAGTCTAAGTGATTTATTCGAAAATCTTCGCGACGACGCCAGCACCTACGGTCCGGCCACCTTCGCGGATAGCGAAGCGCAGACCATCGTCCATCGCAATCGGGTTGATCAGGGTGACAACC
>Ga0233365_1000457_pt1 | contig 18918 bp, 17 predicted proteins | sample ElkDunMinimDraft_27_FD_191535 | JGI IMG/M metagenome (GOLD analysis project Ga0233365, IMG submission 191535) | Fecal eukaryotic communites from dung pellets of Tule Elk in California, USA - Elk Dung C36 | ecosystem: Host-associated > Mammals > Digestive system > Large intestine > Fecal | place...
CCTATGCTTTTGTTTAACGTAAAATGCTGTTGGGCAAACTGACGGATACTGTCTCTACCAACATCATGATGGTCCGTAATCCATGCTGCAGCACTTTCTTCTTCCCCCTCATGATCATGATCAAAAAGGCACACAAATGGCAAGCCCTCCAAGAGCTCTTCGCTGTCCCCTATTCCTTTAGAGGCAATGGTAGGCAGACCCATCAGCAGGTATTCGCCCAGTTTAATAGGCGCCACGCCTCTCATACTCGGCATGGGTTTTCTTATTGCCAAGGCAAAATCTGCAGCGTTAAGCCACCCGGGAACATCCTCATACCGGCCGGAGATAATAGTGAGGCTATCGGCTATAGCAGGGGCTATTCTATTTTGCAAATACTCTGGATTTCCACTCAGTATCAAAAGCCTACTATCCGGTTGTCGCTTCAATAATTCCTGAAAAATGCCGGCCATGATCTCCCAGCCGTATTGAGGACCGAGGGATCCGGTATAGACCAATAGCAATTGATGTTCTGATAACCCAAGCTGTTTTCTAAATGCAGCTCTTGCGTCAGAATTTATGGTGAAAAAACGCTCATCCCTGCCGTTGCTAACCCTGAAGAATTTTGAAGAATAGCTTTCTCCAATATGCTGCAGATGATGGCGGCTGGCATGATGGGATCTTACCAGCACCCGATCAGCCAGAAGCAACATTTTTCTTTCCTGACTTTTCAAGAGGCGGTATTGTAGGCCTTTGGGATCAAGACCACTAAAATCGACACGCTCTTCCAGGGGCATTCCGTCGGCGTCAAAGATAATCTTCAGGCCCGGTTGCTTCTTTTTAAGTGCTTGGGCAATGATGGCAGGAAAGGTACTTCTCGGCATTAGCACCTCAATATCCTGCTCCGCTATATATGATCTTAAGAAACGGATGCCTTTCGCCAAGGTAATTATGGTACCCAATATAGGATGTGGCTTTCTGATCACCGGTATAGGCGTGTAAGTAATCCCCATCTGACAGGCAAGTTCCTTCAGCTGATCCTGCTTTTCCTCCGCCGCCCAGGAAAATTGCAGCACATGAAATTGCCATTCATGAAGCCCGCTAAAGATGGGAAAAAACAGGTTTTCCAGATAATTGGTCTGAGGCCCGTCCCAGGTGATAAAAAGGATGCTTGGTTTTATGGATATCATAATTGTTTTTTCGCCACGAGGGCTCGAAGACACTAAGTTTCTTTTTTGAGCTTTGAGGCCATAGCTTTGCCACAAAGTCACGAAGGCACTAACCTTTTGCTTTCCGTTCCAGCGGGCTAATCAGTTGGCCTTTCTTCGTGTCTTTGTGCCTTGGCGGCCATTGTTTCACCACAAACGCACTAAGGTTCTCTCTTCGTATCTTTGTGTCTTAGTGGCTATAGTTTTGCCACGGAGGCAGTAAGCTTTTTTTTCATTGTGTTTTCACGCCTTAATGGCCTAAATTTAACTCCGTCTTTGCGGCCTTTGCGTGTTTAACCTTAGCGCCCTTTGCATGAAACAAGCCCGCTATCTTTAAGGCTTACATTATTTAATTCCCTTCTCCAGTAGCAGCTCCTGATACAGCTGGTGTATCTTTTCCACATACGCCTGCGCACTGTACTCCTGCTGGGCACGGGCGAGGCCTTTGGCGCCCATCGACCTCCTCATTTCCGGTTCATCCATAAGGATTTGAAGTTTTTCCGCGATCTTATCCGGGCGATGGGATGGCACCAGAAAGCCTGTTTCCCCGTCAACAACAATGTCCTTAAGCCCGCCCACCGCTGTGGCTACCACGGGCAACTGATGAAACATGGCCTCGGCCGCTACCAGACCAAAGCCCTCATTGTCCGAGGCGATACAAAAGACATTCATCAGGCGATAATAGGCCGAAGTATCCTCTTTATAACCAACTTCTATAAACTGATCATTCAGTCCAGCTTGGACTGCGAATTCTTTTATTAATTGCTGATCCTTTCCACTCCCCACCAGTAAAAACTTCACCGACGGATTGTTCAGCAGTCGGATGGCCTCTAAGATGTCAGTAAATCTCTTGACATCATTATAAAGTCTTCCTATTGATCCCACCACCAAATCATGCGTGTTTAAACCCAGCTTTTCATTTAATTCTATCAGCTTTTGGTCCTTTGCTTTTTCAGGTGGCGAGACCCCATTGTTGATCAGAACCACTTTATCTTTTGGAAGGCCAACTTTTTCCACTAAAAATGAGACAACAGACGGAGCAATACCAATAACTCTATCTGCCATTTTCGAATAGAACCGTTGGAGAAAAATAGCCTTTTTCGTGCGATTGCGAGGACATGAAGTCTCTTCCAAAACTATTACTGGAACTTTCCCAATGAAGCCAGACACGGCGGCCATAGTCATCCCCTCAAATACTGCCCCGTGGATAATATGAGGTCTATAATTTCGTATTACCTGAAGCACTTTTTGGTGTTTGGACCAGTGAAACGGATATTTAAAAACCCCAACCTCAATGATTTCCACACCTTCTCCTTTAATAGCTTCTCCAAGAAATCCATGAGCCTCAGTGCAAATAATTTTTAGTTCATATTTATTCTTGTCCAGCCATTTCGCCAATGTCAGGCGTATTTGGTCTACTCCTCCGGAGGAAATGGTTTCAATACAATGAAGTAGTCGGATTTTTTGATGACTTTTATTTGTTGCTTCCAAATTTCTCCAAAAAGGATAAAAACCTAATTGTTAATGTAATCGGTATACGTCAGATAAATTCTTGATGTATTTATCCACTGAAAATCTTTCTAAAGCATCCTTTCTTGCTCTAGCTCCCATAGCAGATCTTTCATGCTGCGGCATCTTGAAAACAAATTTCATAACTTCACACAGTTTTTTAGCATCGTATGGATCGATCAAAAACCCAGTGATCCCTTCACTAACTATCTCGGATGGCCCCCCAACCTCCGTCACAATCGATGGTAGCCCACAAAGCATTGCTTCCACTAAAGCAATTGAAAAGCCTTCTGAAAATGATGGTTGCACAAATGCATCTGCTCGAATGAGAAACGGAATAACAGAGCTTTTATAACCAATAAAACTGACCCTGTCGCTAATTTCCAACCTTTCACATAAATCTAACAACGCCTGTTTTTCCGGTCCATCACCTACTATTTGCAAAAGGAAATTTTCTCTTCCTAATTGTTTCACCAACGCAGCAAAAGCAATCAAGAGTGCTCCCAGATTCTTTACCGGAACCAAACGACACACAGTTATAAAAGTAAAACTATTTTGCTTATTTGAATCAAAAGCTCTCAATGGCAACCCGTCAATTTCTACGGGATTGTAAACTACATCTATTTTTGAAGGAGAAACTTCTTTCAATTCAACTAGCTTATTGGCAACCGAATTCGATATGCAAATGAGTCTCTTTGCGCATAGATACGTAAGATAAAAAACAATCCTCCACATCTTATTGTGGTTTGGAAAACCTATCTCCTCACCTATTCTCAGTGGCACTCGGGCTAGTCTAGCAGCTATCAACCCGTGAAAATTTGCCTCAGCGGCAGCGCAATGCACAACATCCGGATTCTTGGCATTAAAAATCTTATACAATTTATGAATTAAGTTCAGGTTTGGGATTTTCACTGCTTGATCCAGAATTATAACCTCAACCCCTATCCGTTTTAATTCGTCGGCTATCCTGCCGCCATAACCAAGTACAACAATGGTTAAATTATCGCCATACTCTTCTAAAAACCTCTTAGAATAAAGTTCCAACTGTTTTTCCACACCCCCAAAATCCAAAAATGTTGTAACCCTTACTATTTTCATCTTTTAGATTCAATAAGGTCGAGATATGTTTGTTCGTGGATCTTGGCAAGAGCTTTAATATTGAATTTAGTTTTCCCCAGCTCATAAGACCTGCATACCATCTCCTCCTTCTTTATTCGGTCTTGTAGCAGCAGTGCCGTTTTGCGGGCTAGCTCTTCTGCCTCGCCCCTCGGAAAAAGCAACCCATTGTACCCGTCTATCAAGTTTTCAGTTACAGGGGCAATATCAGAAGCAATAATTGGCAATTTTGATAACATACCTTCTATAATTACACCAGGCGAGCCTTCATAATGAGAAGCAAACCAAAAGATATCACAAGCTTTTAAAAGCTGGGGCATGTCTTTTCTGTTACCCAAGAAAACCACTTTGTCATCGATATCTAACTGCTTGCTCATTTGCCTATAAAACTCGATATTTTCACCTCCCCCTACCACAATAAAATAAAGGTGATCAAACTCTCCACACAACATCTTAAAAGCTTTAAACATTTCATCGAATCCCTTCGACTGAACAACCCTAGAATTTGAGACCATTAAAACATCATTTTCCTTTATCTTCTCACCGATCACAGAACGCGAAACGGCAACAGCACTATCATATTTATCAACATCTCTACCGTTGGGTATTACCGTAATTTTTTGTAACGGAATTCCCAAATATTTACGGTTAGGCTCAACAATAGCCTCCGAAACAGAAATGTACAGATCTGACCTAAATGCGGTGACTTTATCTAAAAATCGATAAATCTCAAGTTTCAACCTTTCGCGGGAAGTGACCAGAGAATAACGTTCACGTCCGTACGTGTCGCTTATTAAAGATCCGACTAACGGAATATCGAAGGATGGAACCACAATACGCGAGATAAACTCGGACTTGAAGTGAGTAGCATGTACTATGTCCGGACGTTCTTGCTTAAGGACTCCAATAAGTTTAATCCCACCTTCAACAAATCCGAAACGACTATTTATATCCAGAAAAATCAGTTTGATAGGTAGTTTCTCAAATTCTGATCTGAACTGATTTTCGGCTTTGTAGACGACACAAACTACAGCCTCGAAAGTCGGTAGACACCTCACCAATTCTAAAATACTAAACTCCGCCCCGCCAATAGAAATAGTATCTAAGATAAACAAAACTTTCTTTTTCACTTGAACATAAACTTTATACGATACAAAACATGAAATATCATTGGAAAATTAAATAACACCTGCTGCCTTAAGGTTAGAGTTTCACCCTCTTTTAGTAACTCTGATTTATAGAAAGACTGTGCATCAATAGAGGGATTAACCTTAACACACGATTCAGAGATATAAGCTAAATATGAATTTATAACAAAACGATCTTTACTCCCTCTATAGTGTTTTTTGTAAAAGGAGACGCAGGCATTAAAGTCAATTTTATCATTAAACCTACCATCCCAATAAACGATCACGTCATAGTCTTCAAAATAAATCCATTGAACAACTTCGTTTACTCGAATAAAGAAATCAAAATCCTGATGCCGTTGCAAATCTTCATCAAATTTCACCGTCAAACAAATATCGGATTGTACGATTATACTGGGAGTTGGAGCAAAAGTATCATTGGACAATATAAAGTCAAATGCGGCCTCCTTCGGTCTTAATGGCCTGGATCCCGTACCCGTTGAGATACGTCGTCTTTAATTATAGCACCACTATAAATGGCCTTTGCCTTACTTTGGATCAAAAATATTACAGCCTTTTTTAGCCTTTCAATACCCCATTCATCATCCGAATCTAAAAATGCTATATATTCACCGACTGACTTTTCAATTCCGATGTTTCTACAAGCATTTGCTCCTTTCCTTCTAACTGCGTCTCTCGAAAAATATATTATACGCTGATCTTTAAGGCAATATCTACTAACAATTTCACCCGTACCATCGGTCGATCCATCGTCCACTACAATTAATTCCCAATTTAGATAAGATTGGCGGATTACGCTTAATATGTTTCAAGACAAAACATGCGCCCGATTATAGGTAGGAATAATAACTGAAATTAGGGGACGTTCGCTCATTGTATGAAGAACACTTATCGTTTACTCTCTCCTTTGGCTATCAAATTGAAATACTCCCTCCATGCGCCAATAATAATTGAAATAGACGTTTTCCAAATCGCAATGGACTCGTAAAGTGATATCGTGACGCTCTTCTTAATTGCGAACCTAAGTCGTCTCCAACTAAACTCAATTATGTGCCAAAAGAACAAAATTGGCCGCTTATTAAATCGTCTTGCATGGGTCCCGCCGAGCAAACGTCTGTATTTATATACCAAATCGCTGATCCGGTATCGAGCAGGATGCTTAACGACCACTTCTGGAGCGAAAACAACTTTATATTTCTTAGAAATTCTAGCTGATAATTCAGTATCTCCATTAGATTTTAGTCCAGAATCAAAACCACCAATTCCTTCAACGACAGATTTGTAAGAAAACCAATTGGCTGTCACAGAATTTCCTTCTTTCGCATACTGCTCCTGAGTGAATCCGGTGTATTTTTCATAGATCTCAGCTGATGTTAATTTATAATCATCATTATAAAAAAGAATAACATTCCCAGCAAGGATGCCTATTTCACATTTTAAGTCTGCTTCAAATACAACCATCGCATTCTTAAGCCAATCCACATCCGGAATGCAATCTGAATCTGTAAATGCCAATATTTTGCCTGAAGCATGTATTATCCCTTTGTTTCTTGCCGCATAAGATCCCGGTGTGGGTTCATCTAGAATTTTTAGGTTCAATTTATCATAACAATGATGACGTAAATCAATCGTAGCATCAGGATCGTTGTTGACGACAATGATCTCAAAGTTACGTTTTGGGAAATTTTGATTCAGAAGTGCTTTTAAACATAAATTCAATCTTTCATCCCGGTAGACTGGAATAATGACAGATACCAAAATATCCATTAGAGCAATTTTAATATTAAACATGGATGTGTAAATATTTCCTTTATTGCTAAAGGATACCAAAAAAGTCGAATTTTGGATTTTGATGCAACGTATCTTTTGAAAATAGTAATGAAAACATTTCGATCCACTTCTTTAATTTTGTAAAATGATTTGAAAACCTTCTCATTGAACAATCTGTGAGATGTAGCATCTTGGAGTGAGATTCTATTCTCCTTATGAACTCTCCTAACTGCAATGGCAGATTCAATTTCTCCATGATACAACTTCCCTAAAACAGCCGATCTCAACCATAGATGCGTATCCTGATGAAGTCTTAAGTCCTCATCAAACCCATCTAGCCTTTTTAAAAAACTTGTTTTATATGTAATAGCATTCGTCGTAAATCGCCCCCCCTTGCCGTCAAGTAAACTAAATATTAATTCATCTGGCGGTACTTTTCTTCGCAAACGGGTTAGTTGAGATAGATCTAATTTGCTGGTTTTTTGGAAAAAATATCCCGTAGCCCCATAAACCCCATCTGCATCGGGATTCAAGCTAAATACTCTCTTTTCCTTCTGGAATCTGTTAGGCAAAAACCAATCATCTGCATCTAAAAAAGCTATATAGTCAAAGGAGGCATGTCTAATCCCTAGGTTTCTACTGGCTCCCGCTCCTTTGTTATTTTGGTCCTCATGTTGCAAAAGGACAACGTTTTGATATTTCCCCTCCAACTTTTTACAGACTTCCAATGCATTATCGGGAGATCCATCTTCTATCAATATGACCTCCCCCACCTCCTCAAGATGAATTGCCGACTCAACTGCTTGTTCAACATAATTTTCAGCATTATACACTGGAACTATAACAGACACCTTAAACCCTATCATAAACGTGATTTGAACGGTTTGATATATATGTTAGTTGTGCTTATTGATAACTCGCCCAAAACGTGTCCTGTATAACTAAAAAACATCCATCCTGCGACTTCTGTTAAGAGCGAAACTTGGTAATCTGGTCGGTCCGCATTGTCAAAAACCAACAGGCCCCCAGGCCTCAGCTTTTTAACACTGTTCTTCAGACAAGATGGTCTCGCCCTTCCATCTATCACGATCAGGTCAAAATAATTGTCTTCAAATTTATCAATGGTATGAACGTAGTCGTGGAAGTCCAAACCAGCATATTCTTGTTTCCAATTGGATTTATATCGGACTGACTGGCCAATATTAGGTTTGGATGGAGGCATTAAAACCAACGTGGAGTTGGTCCGATTTAGGTTCCTCAACTTTTTTTGCACCGTAACGAACCAGTCAACATCATGTTCTACGGAAACAATTTCTTTTACACGTTTTGAAAAATACAACGTACTACCTCCTGATCCGTATTCAAAGACACGCATGTCTTTGTTCAAAAATTTCTTAATTGAAGAATAGCCCTGATTGTAAGCCATGGTAATTCTACATCTAACGGGGATTTTCTATTAAAATTAAAGTATACCACATAAGGTAGTTCCTTCACGTATGGCCAAATCGGCTGCCCCTTTTTTATCTTCACTTTGATGTGGTGTGTAAATACGTAAAACATGTTGCCACGATATACCAAGGCTTTCTCTTGCCATCGCGCTGACGAATGTCAACTTCTCCTCCTTCGCGCGCTTTTCGCTGACCTTGGCGCCCTTTGCGTGAACCCCATACGCCTCGTCATCCCGACGTCCTCCCGCCTCCGGTCTTTGGCATTCGATCTACGGTCTTGCATCCATCACTACCCCACCTCCCCGTTCAACCCCTCCTGGGTTGCGGACACAGAAAAGCTACTTCCTATCACGGGTTACACCCGCGGTTATTCATATTAAAGCCCTTCAGGCTTTTCAGAAAATATGGTGACAGCTGTTGAACATCGATATCTAAAAAACTTCGGACTTCTGGCCTTCGATCCACTCTTCCCACATTCGTCCCCGGCCTCTGACCTTGCCTGATTTTGGTTGTCACATTTTGTCTACCGGACTGTTGATTTATTTGGTTTTTTTATCATTCTCTTTCTAGGCTGCTCGGGCTCATACGGTTTTAGGTTTAAGGTATGGGCAATGCCCGGCATTATCTCCAGTTTTGATTTGAACTGGACAGGCGAAAGACCGCCGAGTGCTTTCTTTCTTCTTTTGCTGTTGTGGTCAGTGACGGCTTTACGCTGGCATGCCCGCAGCTGGTCAAGAGTCCTGGGTTTCCAGTGGTTTAGATAACCGTTGTTGATCAGGTCATTGGTCTTCTCCGCGTATGGGTTCTCGTATGAGTACATACACATGCTCTGAAGAATCCCGTGGCGGCTGCACAGTTCTTTATAGATGCCGCTTTCATACTGTTTGCCCCCGTCGCTGTGGTGGATCATCCCTTCAAGCTTTGCCCCGTCTCTCGCTGCCCTGGACACTGCCCCCCGCATCACTTCGGCGTACGTCTCCGCCCGGTTGGAATCATAGGCCCCGTAACCGACAATTTCCTGGCTGTAAACGTCGGTGATGTAGATGGTGTAAAACTTGCCTTCCCCATATAGGTAGTGGGCCATATCCCCCTGCCATACCCGGTTGATCCCGTCTACTTCTTTCTTCACCAGCAGGTTGGGGAATTCACGCGTGCCCGACTGTGTGGCACGGCCGTACCTTTTGGGGTATCTGACACGGTAGCCCAGGTCCATAAACAGCCGGATGCTTTTATCGCGCCCGATGGGCAGCTGCCCGCCGAACTCATCATACATGCTCCGGCAGCCCAGACTGGGGCAGCGTTTACGGGCTTTGCGCAGGTTGGGCCCCGCCAGCCGGAGGGCCGCATCTTCCCTCGCCGTCCCGTCTACGGCGCCTTTGTAGTAGGCCTGCCGGCTAAACCCAAGCAACCCACAGGCGGCTTTGATGCTGTAGCGGTATGGATGGATCATTTCTTTGGAGGTTTTGATGCTGGAGCGCCAAAACTTTTTTTTAGATCCACCCGGTACTCATCCGAGGCCTGTTCCACAATCGTCCGGTATAAATCCGCTTCCATCGATTTGCGGCCCAGGGCTGCCTCCAGCTCTTTTATGCGGCTTCTCAACTCCTTCGTCAGGTTTTCCTGGCTGTCTTTTTCCATAACCGTTCTTGTTCCTTTCACTAAGGTAGAGGAATATCTGTAAAGCCAGTTGTAAACGGTCTGCTTTCCTCCGATTCCGTATTCGCGGACAGCCTGGAGAACCGTTAATTCTTTACGCTCTACTTGACCGACTATCTGCTTGCGCAGCTCCACACTGAAAATGCGCTGGGGCTTGATCTGAAATCCTTTTTTCATCTTTTTGGCTTTTGGTCCAATCAAGATGTGTCAACTCGGTCATCGGTCTCCCGTCTTCCTTCATCTGTCTTCCGCTCTCCTCCCTCAAAACTCCTGCAGCTCCACCATCCTTTTAAAAGACTCTGACTGCTGTACCAGTTCCTCAAACCTGCCCATCCTGTCGATCCTCCCTTTCTTCAACAGCATGATGCTGTCGGCATTTTTAACCGTGGAAAGCCTATGGGCGATGATTACAATGGTATATTGCCCTTTTAATGCTTCTATATTTTCCTGAATCGCTTTTTCCGTCTCTGAATCGAGTGCCGAAGTAGCTTCGTCCATCAGCAGGATATCTACTTCTTTATACAGTTCCCGCGCGATGGAAAGTCTTTGCTTTTGCCCCCCGCTCACCATAATGCCGTTGCTACCCAGGGGCGACTGCTCCTGTTCCGCCAAGCCCATGACAAAATCATAGACGGCAGCTTTTCGAAGGGCATCAAAGAAACGTGCCTTGTTTTCGGGAGTAGGCTGATCCCAAAAGGTTACATTGTTGAAGATGGTGTCACTAAAGATCACCGGCTCCTGGGTGATATAGCCAATGCGACGCTGGAATGTTCTACGGTCTATCTCAGATATGGATTGGCCGTCAACCAGGATATTCCCCTGATCCGGGAGTGCCAATCCCGCCATCAGGTTCATCAAACTGGTTTTTCCGGAGCCGCTCTCCCCTACCAAGGCAAGTGTCCGGTTTTTTGAAAGTGTGAAGGAAATCCCGTCGAGTATCCGGCTACTGCCATAGGTGAACGATACATCATCAAAAACCATGGCCTCGGTAAATTTCAGGAACGGCTGTTTTCCCTGGCTTTCCCTTCCCGACTTCAATTCGGCCATAAATTCCTGCATATTGACAAGAGATCCGTGATTGGCCAAAAAGCTGTTCCAGTAGTTTTGCATGGCCATCAGATAAGTCAGTGCCCGATAAAAGAACAACAAGCTGAGGATGATCAGGCTCAGGCTTCCGCCCAGCCATTCGATCTCCACCAGCATCACAGCCACCATGATCACAATGATAACCGGCTCCCGGATGGCATCAAGCAGGGAATTTATCACTCCAATCTTTTTTTGGCTCTGCTCTATTTCCAAGATGGTGGACTTAAGTTTAGCCCCATAACCCTCCAGCATGCCGGTAGCTTTTAGGTATTTGAAAAAGGCCACCTTTTGGATCAACAGACCTTGAAAGCCATGACCACTTTGGGTGAGTTTTTTGGAAAGCGACTTGGTCTTTTTGTAGATCCCGGAATAGATAAAATTGGTGAGCACGCCGCCGATTACCACCAACAAGGTAAACTGGGCGTTGACCGAAAGCGCCAACAACACATACACCAGCACCATACAGGTCGCCTGCATGGTGCTAAAGTATGACCTGTAAGCCCCCAGTACCCGCTCCACTTCCGCGCTAATGGTATTTTGGATCTTGCCGGAGTCCGACATTACGAATTCTTTATAGCTAAAATTAACCAGCAAGTCCACATTGGCAAACCGGAGCTTTTTTATAAAATACCGTTGCAGGTAAACGACGTAAAATCCTTCCGCAAACTTTACCAGCGCTTTAAGTACAAAAAACACCACCATCACCAGGAGGACGGCGGATACCGTCAAAGGAATACCCAGTTGTTCCATCCCTTTAACGAGAAAATCCAATTTCCCCAATCCATCGGCATTTCCGGCTCCTCCGTCTATCATCTGCAGCAGCGGCAGGAACATTGCCAGCCCTAGCCCGTCTAGAATCCCCACTAGGATACTGAGCCCGAAAGCCACAAAAATCCTGCTCCTCAGATGGGTATAGAAGTAGGAGAAGTGGGTGAAGTATTTTTTGATAAGGGATTTAAGCATGCAAAAGATGGTGGAAGTTTTACGCAACATCATTGCGAGGAGGCAAACGAAATCTTTTTAAAATGCAGGTTATGTTTCCACAAAAGAATCTTTTCTCGCAAAGCAAATAAGTAAAGCGCAAAGCACACAAAGGAGAACAGAAACTCTCAGCGGCCTTTGCATTAAACCTTTGCGCTCTTTGAGAGAAATAGCCTCTGAGGTTTCACGCAAAGCAATATAAGATAAAACGCAAAGCACACAGAGAAGAATAGGACACTTAGCGGCCTTTGCAGTTTCACATTTGCGCCTTTTCGTGAAATTCCTAGCCCTCTTCGTGTGACACCTCCTACCTCATGGCATTCTCCAACATCCCAAACTTCCCTGTCTCCACCTTATAAAACTGGTGCACATAAGGCTTGGCCCCAAAGCTTTCCTTCCATTCCATTAAGCCTTTGTTGATCCGCCTGCCCTCCATTTCGTTGACAGTTCCGAAGTCGAAATAAGCTTTGTGAGAAAAAACCTTCTGTACAAGGTGGTCGATCAACAGATCCAGGGCACTGAGTTCTTTTCCCCTAGGCGAGGCAGCAATGTACTGCGCATGGGCGGTGGTTTGGGTTTCAAATACCGTTGTCCCCGCAATCAGCTTACCCCCTTCCCTCACCTCAATCTGCCGTATAAAGGGCACATTGTTGTCGGCCAACCACTGGATTTCTTCTACGGTGTGGACGGGTTTTACCCCATGCCTTTCCCATAAGTTCGGCACCAATACCCTCTCCCAGAAAGGGCGATAGTCAGTGACCTCCATCACTTTTAATCCAGCTTTTAGAGCCTTATTTAAAGCCCATCTTCTACCTTTGGTATACTGGGAATAAGATGCAGGCATTGGGAGCACAAAAGATATATCCGAGCGGTAGACTTCCGCTCCCAGCAAAGACATGCAGTAGTGCATCCACTCCAGACTCGAAATACCATAAAAAGAAGGCACCGCTTTGATAAAGATATTTGTTATATGCATGCAGTGATAATATTTTAACAACTCCTTAAAAATGGCCATGATCCATCCCATTTTTAAGCCCTTATGGATCACCAGGCCGCCGTAAGTCAAGCCTTGATGCGAATAAACTTCCTCTTCTATTTGATGGGCAGGAAATATCCCAACAGGCGCTCCATCCAAATACACCAATACGGAAGCCTCCAAAAACCGCTCTCCATGGTACTCTATATACGTTCTGGAATGCATAAAAGTCCCGTTGACGGAGTGGCTAATGACCTGGTTCCAATCTTCCAGGAGCAAAGGTGAATAAGCTTTGATGGTAATGGTCAAATTTCTTCTATTGTAGCCGCCTGGTGAAATAAAGATTTTTAAGCACATAACCTTCCAACCGGTAGCCAGAGCCAGAGAGGTACCGATAGATTTCGTTCTGTCCGGGAGATAAAGGATCAAAGCCCTCATCTTCCACGACGATCAATTTTGGCCGATAGGCATCAAGATCCAAAGAGCGGAGTACCTGCAGGTCATGCTCTTCCGCATCTATCGACAGCAGGTCAAAATCGGCAGGGGCTTGCAATGCATCGAGGATTTCGGTCAACCGTCGGGGTTTTAACCGATGAATCTCCATCGATAGGCCCTCCCTTTTGTACTCTTCCAAGCCATCCGTCTCCGTGGTGGAAAGCACATCGTTCTGAATAGGATAGAAATCCCTCTCTTCATCCCCGTCTGACACCAAATCCGCAATGGCCTTGTCCCTGGGTCGGTACAATCCATACAAATCGATCAGCGCCTGGTTGGCGTCAATGCAGATACCCTGCCACCCTTTTCTATACAGCCCATAGCTGTTAGAGAACAACTTGGGATGGTTACAACCCACATCTACATAAAATCCAGGTCGGGTAATTATAGGCTTTAGGAGCGCTTCAATTATCCTGTCCTCCCCTGCAAAGGCATAACTGTATTTCAAACTCCTCCCCAATAGCAGACGCGTCAGGGCCGAAAGGAGGACCGCTATTGTCCTTATCAGACTGCGCAGGGGATATTTCCAGGTGAAGAATTGCCGGAAACCCATCCTGATCTCCATCACCACCAATCCGCCCAAGGTAAAAACCGCCCGATTATAGGCACTTTTGTAAAGTGGGGTGTGACAATATTTTCGTGCCGCTTTTTTTATCCTCGACACGTTTTTTCAATTACCAATGGACCCGTGCTAATACTTTTTTCTAGGGGTAAATCATAAAACAAAGGCAACCTGACCAAGCATTCCGAGTACTTGATGGCCTGTGGCAAAGCCCTTCCATCATGCTTATTCTTATAAAAGGGGCTCAAGTGCAGAGGTTGATAATGGGAAATGGCCATAATACCTAACTGCTGAAGCCGCTGTATAAACAGGGTCCTTATTTCTGCTTTCTCAAATACCAAGTAAAATAAATGGGCATTATTGGAGGAATACACCGGAACCTCAGGGAGCCTGACCTTTAGCCCTGACAAGGCAGAAACGATATTGCCCAAATAGCCTTTCTTTGCGCTACCCATCTGGGAGGTGAATGCCGCTTGGTAGGCAAGCCAGATTTCCATCCTACGCTGTTGAATAACGTCCAGGCTTTCCAATTGGGCATAAAGGAAGGCCGCTGTGATCTCTGAGGGCAGAAAAGAAGATCCAAGATCCAGCCAGGTGTAATGATCTACCTCCTGACGAGAGAAAGCAGCGCGGTTGGTGCCCTTCTCCCATAAAACTTCTGCCCGTTCGGCCAGTTTTGGATCATTGACCACCAGCATGCCGCCTTCTCCCGAGTGGATATTTTTTGTTTCGTGGAAGGAAAACGTAGCCAGATGGCCGATACTCCCTAGCGCCTTCCCGTTATAAAAGCTGTCGATGCTTTGGGCGGCATCTTCCACCACCCGAAAGCCATGCCGATCGGCCAGCGCCATGATATGATCCATATCACAGGCCACTCCTGCATAATGCACGACAACAATAGCTTTGGTCTTGGGTGTAACCATTGCTTCCACCTGTGCTTCATCCATTCCGGGATGGTCGTTGCGACTATCGACGAAGCGCACATGTGCTCCTCTTAACACAAAAGCATTGGCAGTGGAAACGAAAGTGAAGGAAGGCATAATCACCTCATCACCGTCTTTGATATCCAGTAAAATAGCCGCCATTTCCAGCGCATCGGTGCAGGAATGGGTAAGGAAACAACGCCCAAAGCCATACCGTTTCTCAAAAAAGCTTTGGCATTTGTGGGTAAACTGCCCATTGCCGGAAAGTTTGCCAGACTGGACCGCCTGCTTGATGTAAGCAGTTTCCCTTCCTGTGACATAAGGGCGGTTGAAAGGTATGGGGTATGGATGTGAAATGTCGGTTGTCAAATGTGAAATGCGGATGCGCTGCTTAAGTAAAAAACGCCATGGATCTTGTCCATGGTATACAAACTATTATGCCTTTTCGAGATTCACGATCAAGATCTTCAATTGACCAATGGAAACAGGCAGGTATCTCCTCGAAAACGGAATTTCACCCGTTCCACCAGTGATAAACCTGACAAACCTCTACAATCTCAAAACCCATTTTCTGATAAAGCAACATTGCAGCAAGATTTGCTTTTTGTGTAGTAACCGAAAGCGCCGACCCGCCACTCGCTGTCCCTGTTGCCAATGCCTTATTTAACAAAATACGGCCTAAACCCTGATTCCGACTATCCTGCCGCACGGCCAACAAGCTGATTCTATTTATTCCGGCCGGAGTCGTCAACAGGGTGATCATACCCAGAACTTCTCGGTCTTTGACAAATACGAAACCTTTATCATCTTCTTTTAAAGTTTTGTCGGCCCAGGAATGGTACAACTTTTCATATTCCCCTGTTCTTAGGCGCTCGTCAGTTCTAAAGCGGGAATATCCACCGCTAATCAAGGCCAATTCAACAAAAGCCTTTTGAAATTCTTTAACAGGCGGCACAATAGATTCAATTTCCTTCAGGCCGTATACCTCGCCCGTGGGGTCATGTATTTCTGTGGATGCCATCCTCCCTTCAAGACCAATAAAGGAAGGCTGCAAGTCTTTAATCAGCGTTATTTTCTCATCTACCTTTCTAAGGTCAAGTGGTAAATCAGTCAACTCAATGTTGGAGAAGATGTAAACGAGCTGGTAGGCTTTCGCCTCCTCGACAAATTTATTATAGTCCAAAGGACCATTTCCTAAGAGGGCCTCGCCTACCTCATATCCAAAACATGCTGAATCCCACTCAAGTCTTTTGATCACGTAATTTTCATTTCTCCCGAAGCCAAGCTGCACCATCACCTACAACCCCACTATTTCTTCCTCTTTAAGGCCGGTGTAACGGGTAATTTGTGAGGGGGAAAACCCATCTTTTATCATTTCCTTCGCAACTTCCCTTTTACTTTCGGCTTTCCCTTCCCTTTTAGCTGCCGCAGCAAGACGATACCCTTGGGTAGCATTTAAACTCTCATCGATACCCAGCTCCCCACCGTCCGCCAAGTATTTTTCCTCCAGATACCGCACTACTTTTACGGGTGCCAAACCATGTTGGTCTTCATCAGGCCATTCTAATAGATGTGCAATAGGATTAGAACCCATTCTGTGTCCCAATACGGCTGAAGTGCCGACTCGGGGATTCAGGTCGATGACATACAACCCCTCTTCACAAGAAATATATTGTAAGTTGTAGAGGCCCGATAGCGCAGGATTAGCAAAACAGGTTTTTATTAATCCGGGAAACAGTTCTGGTAACGCAACACTTTCACTAATTAAGGCCATTCCTCCCGAAACCGACAGCCGCTCCCTTGCAACAGGTGTAGAAACCTGTCCTTTATGATTTACTGCAAAGTCAATAGAATACTCCCTAAATTCCTCCAAGTAATCGGTCCAAAGATATTCACTGACAGCATAATTGCCGGTGTTGTACTCCGTAGGGTCTTTAATAACCACCACGCCTCTCCCGCCCCATCCATGGTTAGGTTTTCCTATCAGAGGAAAATTCCTGCTATTCATAGGGTCTCTTTCCTGCTGAATGGGAAATCCTCTTTCGCCCAGAAAATGGTGGATCTTCCTTTTATTAAGGAAAATATCCAGAAACTGCCTGTCGGGAACAGCCACTTTACAATTGAAGCGCTGAAGAAATGCGGCTTTTCTATCGGACAAAAACCTGAGGTCAAATTGTGTTGCAGGCACAATAAGATCAATTTGATGGGATTCTATATAGGTTGTCAGTTCCTCGCCATACCGGCTTTCATTGCTTGTTATTGTCGACCGGAAGCAATGGTCATAAAAATATCTAGAAACATTTTCTTTGTTGGAATCAAATAAGTGGGACACCACTCCTTCAAGTGCTTGAAGATTTTTGAAAACAGTCAATCCTTGCAACCCTCCGCCACAAGTCACCAATACCTGAGCTTGTCTGTGAAGTTTCAACGAAGTTGCTTGAGCATTTTTCATATTTGCTCCTTAATAGACTTTTCTTACCGAGAATAATGGCCGGCTTTTTACTTGGTTAAAAACTTTGGACAGGTATATCCCGACCAGACCTATAGCGGATACAATCATACCGGTGCCGAAAAGCATAACCACAATCACCGAGGTAAAACCTAACAACACCGTCTCCGGATAAACTAATTTTCTAACAATGAAAGCTGAAGCGATAAGCGAAGTAGCCACAAGAACTAAAATCCCCAGATAAAACAGCAGCCTCAGGGGCCTTTCTGAAAAGGACGTAATGGCATCTACCAACAAATTGACCCGCTTTTTGAAAGTGTAGGTACTTTTCTCCTTTCTCTGTCCTTTCTGAACGGTACAGGGGAGCTGCTTGTAGCCGATCCAATGCATCATTCCCGCTAAGAATACATTCTTATCGCCCATTGTCATCAATGCTTCCACGTAATTCCTGGTCATTAAACGCTCGGTGACGGTATTTAACGGCACCTTGGTATCACTCAAATAATTGAAAACCCTCCAGAACAGTCCTCCCATCGTCCTTTCCACGAATGCTCCTTTTCTTACCTCCTGCACCCCGTAAACGACGTCCGCACCTGAACGTCTGTGTAATTCGGTGAACTCTACCAGCGCAAGAGGGGACACCTCTAAATCGCAATCAATCAAGAAAACCAGATCGCCGGTTGCAAAATTTAAACCGGCAGACATGGCCGGGTGGTGGCCAAAATTGCGGGATAACTCCACAATCTTTAACTGGGGCATAAACTTTTGCTTTTCCAATAAAAACCCTTTTGAACCATCAGAAATCCCATCCAAGACAAAAACAAGCTCGTATCTCTCGTATCCTGCCCGAGCAAGTGCCTTTTCGGTTTGCTCCATAAATTTTGGCAGATATGCCTCACTCCTATACACAGTCGTCACGACGCTCAGTTCTGGATTCATTGGGTTGAATGGTTTAAAAAATTCCTGCTGTCGGGGCCTTCGTTGAAAAGCAGGTCCAACACCGTTACTTCGTGTACAAAGGGGGGATACAACTGGTGATACTCAGGATAATGCCTGTAATCCATCCACTCCACCCGAATACCATGCCGTTCCAGAAGGCGTTCATCCAGGTAGGCCTTCGCGGAAGGTCCTGACAAATAATAGCTCACCTCGTCAATTTGTTGTAAAATAGATAAAAGCGCACCGCTTTTTTTTCCTGTTATACAAAAGTCATCGGAATTTTTGATTTGAGTCGGGATGAACAGTTCTTCACAAACCTTTTTAATAAAAAGCTGATTGATCGTTGATAGAAGTTTGTGTTCCTTAAACTGACAATACAACGGATAAAGCCATTCCATCACCTGAAAAAAATATTTGGATTTTTGGTAATTGTTTTCAAGGCTCCTCAAATGCTTGTCCACCCAACTGTGATGCAGGACTTCTGCTTCATTGATCTTTTGAAACTTCCGGCCTTTAGACTTAACGGGGACGGTCAGCCATTCGGTACCCATTGAAGTTTTGATTCTATTTCTATTCCGCCAGTCCCTTTTTGTATACTGGCAGTTATCATAGAATACAAAAATGTCCGCACCCGCTATAACATCAAAATAGCCTTTCCATGGAATATAGTTGGATT
>Ga0233365_1000459_pt1 | contig 18845 bp, 16 predicted proteins | sample ElkDunMinimDraft_27_FD_191535 | JGI IMG/M metagenome (GOLD analysis project Ga0233365, IMG submission 191535) | Fecal eukaryotic communites from dung pellets of Tule Elk in California, USA - Elk Dung C36 | ecosystem: Host-associated > Mammals > Digestive system > Large intestine > Fecal | place...
TGCGCGCGGTTGAAGGCCAGGTACTTGCCCATCGCGGCTTGCTGGCCCGCCATCAGAACACCCATGGCCGCTTCGCCGGCGCCGGCAACAGCGGCTGCCGCGCCCAGTAGCAGCGAAAGCAGGCTGATGCTCTGCGCCGCTTCGGCACCGCCGGTGTTGATGACGTGCCCGCCGGTAACGTGGCCCAGTTCGTGCGCGATCACGCCCTGAACCTCGTTGGCGGAACCCGCTTCGTTGATGAGGCCGCTGTTGATGTAGACGGCCTGGCCACCGGCAACGAAGGCGTTGATCGACCCGTCGTTGATCAGCACGATGTCCATGTTGTTCGGATCAAGGCCGGCTGCCACGACCAGCGGCCGCGCCATGTCGTTCAGCAGTTCCTCGGTCTCTGCGTCGCGCAGGATCGACTGGGCCAGGACGGGCTGCACCGATACAACGGTCGCCGCGACGATGGCCGTAATCTGGGCAAGAAGGCGAAAGGGCGCGCGCATCGCACTGGCTAGGCCGAAAAGGCCTGAACGGCGGCTGAAGTACCCGGTCATTCAGCGAGTCTAGCGGCAGACACAGGTCAGCGCCACCATGCGTTGCGGCATGGCGGCGCCTCCTCGCTGTCCCGTGTATATTTGTCTGCGAGTGGCTCAGGCCACCAGTTTGCGCGCGGCACGTTCAAGCAGGGCAATGTCGTCGTCGACTTCGCCCAGCAGCACCACTTCGCCGCTGGGAAGGCGCCGGGCGACCAGGAGAGTGAACTCCCGCCCCTCGCCGTCCAAGGTGTCCAGCGGGCGATGCTCAAGCCCGCGCAGCTTGCGCGCCAGCGCTTCACCGGGAGATTCGCGATCGTTAACCGCCTTGCCGCTTTCCTCGCGCTTCAGTCGGCGCTCGGTATGGACGACTCCCTTCAGCCCTCCGGGCGTCGACGAAAGATAGCCCGCCAGCGTGCCGCGGCCCAGCGCAAGGCGGTGGGCGTGCCCCAGTGCCGAGGCATATTCCGTAAGACGCGTCTTGTCGTAATCCGCGCCGAACACCAGCTTTACGACTGGCGTCATCGGTGCACGGTCCTGCACGGTCAAACCGCAATCGCTGACCAGCTCGTGAAAGTCCTCTGGCGAAGAGGCGGCCGCCAGCGAAAAGTCGTATGCCCGCCCGATGGCGGCATACAGCGCGTGACGCGAACGGTCTTCGCTGCCTATCGCCGCCTGCGCCATTTCGCGCGCAGAGGCCAGCCAATCGGCCAGCTCCATTGCTTCGGGCGCCAGCTCTTGCGCAGGCAGAGCCGCAAAGGCCGGGGTGGAAGGCAGGACGTCATCGGCGCCAAAGCTGGGCTCCGGCCAATCCACACCCTCGTCGCCGGGCTCAAGTGCTGTCAGCAGTTCGAGAACGTCGGGCATATCCACCGGGCTATCGGCCCAATTGGTGATGGCGTCTCCATCGCGCAGGCTATCGGGTTTGACGTCCAGAACCTGATCGATTTCCAGCAGCAGTTCGTCCGTGGTCAGCTGGTCGGCCAGTTCCTTCCAGTTGATGACGCCATAGATGAAATCGATGGAATCGTCGTCGCTGGAGAAGGGCAGCAGAATGCCGCGATACAGGATCGTGGCGGATCGCTGGTTCACGAATTCCGCCTCGAAACCGATCGGCGCCTGATTTGCCAGGATCTGCATGTAATGATCGGTGATGCGCGAAAGCAGCGAGCGGCTGGGAACGTCTGCCAGAGACTCGATCGATTCGTTGCCGACACATTCCTCGGCCAGCTTCGCCCCCAGGAAGCGGATGGCCGGATTGTCTATGCCGGCGGTAAAGTCCAGCAGCACGCTGTACGGGCCAAAGTCCGGCAGGGCTTCAGGATCCAGATCCTCGATCGAGGGAAACTTGCGGTCGTCCAGCAGGCCCGCCCAGTGGTTATAGGCGCGCACCTGCATGCGGCGCTCGTCCTGTCCCACCGGTCGCGGCGGAGCCTCGCGCGCAGCATCGTCCTCCACCGGATCGTAGTGATCGTCCGACGCTACGTCGAACTCCGGAAACTGTCCTCGCAAACTGTCCATTTGGCACCCCTGCCACGCCCTGTTGAACATGTTCTGGCGCGACGTGGTAAATTTACCGTTAAGTTGCGCGGGCAGTGTTGCATGACGTCATGTGGTGCTGGCTACGAATGATCGATACGGCCCTCGGCTGGCCCCGGCATGGGTGCCAGGAAGCGCAGCAGGACAAGGCTGACGACAAGGAATCCCGCCGCTGCGCACAGGGCGAAGGGCAGGCCCTGCCAGTCCGCCATGGCTCCCCATGACCACGCGCCGATCGCCATGCCGCCAAATGTTATAGCCTGATAAATCGACAGGCAGCGGCCAAGAATAGTGTCGGGAGAGCGCATCTGCATCGCCACGTTGATCGTCGTCAGCGCTGCGACCCATGCTCCGCCGGCAACGAACGTGGCGGGCAAGGCCCAGGCCAGGTCGGTGGCAAGGGCAAGGTCGATCTGGGCGCCCGCAAAGGCCAGGGTTGCCGCGCCCAGCACGGCTTCCGTTCCAAAGCGCCGGCGTGCCTTGGCGACGATCAGCGCGGCGGCGATCGAACCGATGCCGAACGATCCCAGCATCAGCCCGAAGTCGATTTCGCTGCCGTGCAAACGGTCGCGCACCACCGCCGGGACAAGGGCCTGATAGCCGGCCACGCCAAAGCCCAATGCCGCGCCGCGTATCAGGATGCGGCGAATCGGCGGCGAGCTGGCACAAAAGCGCAGGCCGGTGGCAATCGCGGGCAACATCGGCTGGCGTACCGGCGCCTCAACCTGCGGGCGCCAGCGCATCAACACCACGATCATGGCGATATAGCTTACCGCGTTCACCAGAAAGGCCAGGCTGACATCCCAGATCGAGATCAGCAGCCCGCCCAGCGCCGGCCCGACGCTACGGGCAAGATTGAAGGCGATGGTGTTAAGCGCAATGGCCTGCGGCAGGTCTTTTGGCCCCACCTGTGACCGGACCGATGCCTGCCATGCCGGGGAATTGAGCGCCGTTCCCGTGCCCACGGCCAGCGTCAGGGCCAGCAACAGCAGTGGATTCATGTAGCCCAGATAGGTCAGCAGCGAGAGTACGGCAGATGCCATCAGCATCCCCCACTGCGCGCACAGCATCACACGCCGACGGTCGAAATTGTCGGCTATGGCCCCGGCGAAAATGCCGAACAGCATGATGGGCAGGGTAGTGGATACCTGCACCATGGCGACCAGCCGGTGCGACTCGGTAAGGTCGGTCATCAGCCACGCCGCACCCACCGACTGCATGGTCGCGCCAAGGCTGGTAGTAAGGTTGGCGATCCAGATCGCGCGGAAGGCGGGATGGCGAAACGGCGCAAAGGTCCCGCCCGGGTGCCCCGAACTTACCGTTCCGTCCAACTTGTGCGGATCGCTTTCTCCCATTCGTTTTGCGTTAGGACAGGCCTTGGCCCCCCGGCAAGAGCAGGCTGGAATATATAGCGCACTGAAGGGGCGGGGGCGGGCGGTGCCCGTCTCCCGCGGTCAGCGCGCCGAAAACGCCGGAGACAGGCCGCGGTCGGTGCCGCACAGGCGGTCCCAGAACCGGAAATAGAGGCCGAAATTGCACTGGTAGTGCTCGTGGTGGCGCTGGTGATGGCTGGCGGTGATCAGCCACCCGCCGATGGGCGAGTGAACCAGGCGCCGGGGAAACATCTCCCAGCCCATGTGATTAGTGATGCCCATGATCGTCATGATGAGCAAAACCATCCCCAGCACACCGACATGGATCGGAACCAGAAAGACCAGCGCAGGGATGACTACTGCCCCCGTCACGGCTTCCCACGGGTGAAAGCTCATGGCTGCCCATGCCGTTGGCGGGCGGCTGGCGTGATGCACCGCGTGGGCGGCACGAAAAACCGCGGGGACGTGCATCCAGCGATGGGTCCAGTAGAACCAGGTGTCGTGCGCGAAAAGGTAGGTGAACAGCGACAGGGGCAACCACCACAGTGGATAGTCAGCCGCGTCGGTATAGATCCTGGTCAAGCCATGCGCCTGCCATGCCCATGCGGCCGCTCCTGCCGGAATCCCATAGATGGCGGCGCTTGCCAGCGACCAGCCCACTTCACCGCGCATCTGCCGGCCAAGGCCCCGGTAGAGGCCCGGGTGCTTCCTGCGCGTCAGCCAGGCGAAGAAACCGCTCGTGGCAAGATAGCGCAGCGCAATAATGGCGGTCATCGCGAGCATGGAGATCAGGATGGTCATTGGGTCATAAGGGTAGCATCAACGGGCCGTTGATCCCTTGCCTTTCCGCCGGGCGCAATGTCTGGATGGCAACGATGGAAGAGCCGCCCAGCCCCTGCAACAAGATTTGCCGGATCAATGATGTGACCGGTTGGTGCGATGGCTGCGCACGAACCCTACCAGAAATCGCGGCGTGGTCTGCCGCAGGCGCCGCGGAAAAACGCGCGATTCTGGACCGTGTCGCGCAGCGTGTCATTTCGGGCTTCACGCCGGGTCAGTAAAGCGCGCCCAGCTTGGCATGGTCCCAACTGGCAAAGCGAAATGGGGTGAAGCGCAGGATTACCCGTTTGGACAGCGATGCCTGCACCTGCGCCCGCTTGCCGGGATCAATGCTTTCCGCCGTCGCCTGTCCGGCGCGAAGCAGCGGCATGTTTTGCGCCACGTCATCTTCGCTCGTCAGGATTTCGGCATCGCACCAGGCGATCAGGCCTCGCAGCTCACCATAGGCCTCGCCGCTTTCAATCAACAAGGTGGCGCGGGGATCGCGTTCCAGATTGCGGACCTTCTGGCTTTTGCCGAACGCCGTCAGGATAATGCGCCCTTCGGCATCAAGGCCAAAGTTCATCGGCACCGGATGCGGCATTCCATCAGCCCCATTGGTGACAAGGATCACGCGCCGCTGTGCCTCAAGATAGGCGCGCGCTTCTGCCTCTGTCATGCTGACCTGTTCGCGGCGTGAAGGCATCAGGCGTCCTAACTGCCCCACGGGGCGCAATGCGGGTCTGCGCCCACGACCATCCGGCGCAGCGATGCACGCGCCAGCCGCTCAACCTCCACCTTTCGCCGTGCGGCGGCAAGCGGCACAAGCGGAGCAGGCCGCAAAATCTCTGCATCATAACCATCGGCAACGATCACGCCGCAGCGTTCCGGCTGGAATGCGGGCGTTTCCATGCAGGCCCGGTCCAGCCCCGCAGCAAGGCCCCAATAGAAACGGTCGCAATATTCAAGATAGTCTGGCCACTTTCCGTCGCCCAGCAAATCTGCGCGGCTTACCTTGATTTCCACGATGATGATCCGGCCTTTCGGGTCGACTCCCATAAGGTCGGCCCGCCGCCCGCAGCGCAAGGGCATTTCGGCAAGGCACCAGATATCATTACGGGCGAACAGCCGCAGAATGCCGCGTGCTACGGCCAGAGCGGCCCGCTCTTCGCTTGCGGCAACAGGAAGTGAGTCGCTCTCCATCATGTCCCCGTTCTAGGAACATACCGGGAACTTGCCAAGGCTTAAGCGGTAAGCTCTTCGGTCAATGATGGGGCGAGGGCCAGCAGTGCATCGCGGGCAGTCAGAAATTCCTGCCACAGTGCAATTGCCGCCGGGGCGGCATCGGTGCCGCTGTCATGCACGGCAAGCAGGGCGGCGAGGCCCGGATCCAGAATGGCGGCAAGGTCTTCCACGCCCTGCAGCGCCACATTCCGCCGCCATCCGCCGAATTCCCGCATGGCTTCAGGAAAGTTTCGCACCTCTTCGCCCAGTGGCTGCGCGACAATCCCGGCAAAGGCCGCAACCGCCCCGGCGGCGGTATGGATCGCCTCCCAGCGGAGCGCCAGAGCCCCCGTGCCGGGTGCGGCTTGCGGCCTGTCCGCGACCGGCATAGCGGGGCGCGGCGACTCGCTGAAATCAACGGGCGTCATGTCCATGCGACTCGCTGTACCCCGATTCGGCTTGCCAAATCACTAACTAACGCATCCCATGCACGGCTGGGCCTATGAAGATAGGCCGAATGCGCCCAACGTGAGCAGGCGTAAGACAACGTCAGGGAGAGAAGAATGCAGCGGGCACAAGCCGCACCCAGTGAGTTCCGGCAGCACGGAATCATCCTGTTGCCGGCAATGGCCGGCATCATGCTCTGCTCCATTCACGGCTATTCGCTGGGCGTGATGATCGGGCCGCTGGAGCAGGAATTTGGCTGGGCCCGCGCACAGATCTCAACCGGTCCGCTGATCATATCGATGATCGCGCTGTTGGTCGCGCCGCTGGTGGGCATTGCCATCGACCGGTTTGGCACGCGCACAATTGGTATCATCGGTACGATCCTTTTTACCGCGGCCGTCGCCCTGCTCTCTACTGCAACGCCGGACATTCGATCCTGGTGGGCCCTCTGGGTCGTTCTGGGCATCGCCAGCATGTTCGTGCTTCCCACAGTGTGGACGGCAGCGATCAATGGCTATTTCGACCGCAACCGGGGGCTCGCACTGGCAATCGCGCTGTGCGGCACTGGAATCGGCGCGGCGGTCTTTCCCTTCCTGACGAACATGCTCGTCGAAGCCCTGGGGTGGCGGGGTGCCTATATCGGCCTTGGGGCGATCGGCCTTGCGGTAGTATTGCCGCTGGTGCTGCTGTTTTTCCACGGCCCGGAGGGCACGCGCGGTAAAGCGTCTTCGTCCGGCGTCGCTGGCGCACCCGTTCAAAAAGGCATGACACTGGCGGAGGGCGTCCGTTCGGCCCGTTTCCTCAAGCTTGCGACGGCCGCGGGATTGTTCTCCTTTGCCATCTGCACGCTGACGACTAACGCCGTGCCCGTGCTGATCGGCGAGGGGTTCGATCGCGCAGCCGCGGCCGCGATGGCCGGGCTGATTGGCATTGGCTCGATTCTGGGGCGCTTGGGCGGCGGGTTGCTGCTCGACCGGTTCAACGCCGGCGTCGTTGCGGCCGCCAGCGTTCTGACGCCCATCATCACGATCGCGATCTTCCTTGGCACAGAGCAATCGGTGCTGGGGGCCGGCATCGCCTGTTTCGTGCTGGGCCTGTCGGTGGGGACAGAGCTTGACGCCTGCGCCTATCTCGCCGCGCGGCATTTCGGATTGCGGAGCTTCGGTGCGCTATTTGGCGCAATCAATGGGCTGCTGCTGTTTGGTGCAGGCCTTGCGCCGCTGGTGGCGAATCACGTCTATGACGTAATGCGAAGCTATGATGCCGTGCTGTGGGCAATCATCCCCGCATGCGTAGTCACAGCCGCGCTGTTCCTCGCGCTCGGTCCCTACCCCAGCTTCGAAGAGGATGAAGACCTAGCGCTAGGCGAAGGCACCGCGCCTGCCGCAGCTTAAATGAAGCAATCGACAAATCAGGCACTGGCGTGCCGCCGCAGCCTCTGCTAACCGCACGCCCCTTACCAGTGCACCCGTAGCTCAGCTGGATAGAGCGCTGCCCTCCGAAGGCAGAGGCCAGAGGTTCGAATCCTCTCGGGTGCACCATTGCTACCAACATCGAAATTTGCCAGCTGACGCCATTCCCGAACAGGCGAATGGTTTTGGAGTGCTTGCTGCGACTGACCAATTATGTCGGCGAGGTTGCCTTCGCGCTACATCTCCCCGGCGCTGACTTGGGCGCAATAACGAGCGCTGTTTTCCGAGCCGCCTTCGTATTTTACCGTGAAGCTGGTATCGTTCGAGATCTCATAGGTGTCCGTCAACGTTTCAACGCTCTCTTCGCGGCCCCATGCGCCGCCGCCGTCTGAGCATTCCGACGTCACCCGATATGTCGCAGCCCCGGTCTTTTCGATCTTCTTGAACGTGCAGTTCAGGCTCATTCCTGTTCGTGTGACCAGCGCCATCCGATCTGCGCTCGATGCCTGATTGCAGGGCGTGCCGGCGCGGACATAGTGGCCGAGCCTCAGGGGCAGGGTTTCGACAGCAGTCGCGCCCGTCTTTTCCGGTGCCGAGGGGGCAGGTGCCGCAGTTGCAGCTATCCGGGTGTCGACGGACGTGGGGGTGGTGCGCGCAGTTGCCGTATCACCGGATGCAGCCGGGCTGTCTTCCGCCTGCGTTTCGGTTGCTCCTTCCGCAAGGGCTTCGGCTGTCGCCGCATTCTGGCCGCAGGCGGGGGTCAACCCTGCCATCAGGACAACGGCGACAAGAAATGGATCGGTTCTGATCATGGGCGCCCCAAGCAAGAATTTCAGCCGTGCCAAGTTTCGCGCGAGGTTAATGAGGGCCTGGTGGTCCGTCAACAAACGCCGAAGTTCAAGCGACTGTTCGCACGGGCTTTTGCGCCTTTGGACATGCCGAACGATGCCGGCCACAGAGCCGACGTGATTGCCGGCTCGGGCTCGATGCTGCGCTCAAAAGATAGTCGCCGCGTTACTGGTCTCCCACGCGCGCCGCTTTACCGAAACGCCGGCAGCACTTCGTGTTCGAAGAGCTTCAGGCTGTCCCAGGCCACATCGATGGGCATCCCGCCGCAGAGCGGATGAAACTGCGCGGCGGGTGCTGGGGCTGCCTTTAGCTGTGTGATCATCTGCTGAGGGGTGATCACATGATAGCGGTTGGCCGCCTTTAGCGCGGCGACATCCGCGAAGATATCGTAAGGCGTATCTTCGCCGGCATCGGCCTTCCAGGCGCCATAGGCGTTTGTCTCGTGAAGGAAGTATGGGCCCATGGCCTGCCAACCTGTTTCCGGATCGGCGGCCAGGGCGGTAACCTCTGCGTTGCCGGTCATGCCGGGGCCGGGATCGGGCTTTCCAAGGGCAAGCATCTCGTCGCGATAGAACGCCCAGAATTCGGGCGACGAGGGGACGAAGCCGTCGGCGATCCGGGCTGCGCGGCGGGCTGCGGGCTCGCTGGCGCCGCCCATCAGCACCATGGGGCCGCCGGGGCGAGCGGGGGCGGGGGTTATGTGGACTGTGCGGCCGCGATATTCGAACGGCTTGCCGGCGAAGGCTGCCTTCAAAGTGTTGACGGCCTCGGTCACGCGCTTTGGTCGTTCCTTGATGCGCACGTCGAACATGGCGAACTCGCTCGGCGCGTAGCCGCCGGCAACTATCAGGTCGACGCGCCCCTTGCTGAGGTTGTCGAGCACACAGAAATCTTCTGCAATTCGCAGCGGATCGTGGAAAGGAGCGATTAGCGCAGCAACGGTAAAGCGCACGTTCTTTGTGCGCGCCGCCATCGCCGCCAGCATTAGTGCAGGGCTGGGGATATACCCGTCCTGCGAGCCATGGTGCTCAGATACGGCAATGCTTGCCGGAATGCCGAGGCCATCGGCCCATTCGGCCATGTCGAGTGCAGCGGAATAGCGGTCTGCCATGCTGGTGCCGGCGAAGGCCGGATTGCGAAAATCGAAACGCATCGACAGGTACATGAAAATCTCTCCCCTGATCTGGCCGATTCAAGGCCAGCGCGTTGTTGTTATTCGCGACTCGTGCGGGGCCGCGTGAACAAGGGATAGGAGGCAATGTGGGTTACGTCACCAGGGCGATCGCTTGCCGATTCGGCACGATGGCGGCGACGCATCTCCGGTGCTTGCGCAGTCCGACGGGGGCAGGAAACGCGCCGTTAGCCGGGTTAATTCGGGAAAACAGATGCGAGAGGTGCGTCGGGAAGGTTATCGTGACGATGAAAACGATCTTCTGCTCGGATGTTTAGATACAGCGGACGACAGAAAGTTTCAGGCAAGGATCAGAAGGTCGTTAGCCGGTCGCTAAATGGCAAAAAACGTAAATAATTCTAAGTAAAGTCCTGAATATTCCGCCTTGACGGCGCGGCCTATGCTGTAGATCATCGTACTCGTGGGGCGTTTCATCGCTTGGATGTATCGTAGACGGCCCTTGATTGAGCGGGCTGGCTGATCGCCCGAACCTGATATTGCGAACGCCCTTATGACCAGATTGTACGGCCGTATCAGTGTCTGTCTTGCGGTGACGTCTGCCTACGCAGGGCTGGGCCTGGAATGAATGTCGAAGATCGAACGGGCCAGGGTTTGCCCACAGGCTTTGCTTTTGAAAGCCTGGCGCTGCGCGAGCCTGCATTTGATGACATCGTGCAACTGGCGGCGGATATTCTGCACACGCCCATGGCCGCTCTCTGCCTGATTGCCGAGGGGCGACTGTGGCTCAAGGCGGAGATTGGCCTCGGCATCGATGAGGCGGTGCCGGATATGGCGATTGGCGCGCAGGCTGCCTTTCAGCCGGGCGTCTTCGTGGTTCCGGATGCTGCCAGGGATAGCGGGTTTGCCCGCCATCCGTGGGTGAGCGGCGCACCGCATATGCGCTTTTATGCCGGGGCCCTGCTGGAAACACCCGAGGCATTGCCGCTTGGCGTTCTCTGCGTTCTGGATACGGATCCGCGGCCGCAGGGAATAAGCGAACGGCAGCGCCGCGCTCTTACCGCGCTTGCGGGCCAGGTCATGGCGCAGCTGGATCTGAGGCGGGCCCTGGCGCGCGATCTGGCGCACCGGCAGATATTGGAGCAGGCGCAGCGGGCGGCTGGTCTTGGTGTCTGGCAGTGGGAGATCGGCACGCAGGCGCTCAAATGGTCTGACGAACTGTGCCGGATTGCGGGCCGCGATCCCATGACTTTTGACGTGACCTGCGACGGCGCGGTGGCCTGCCTCCATCCCGATGATGTGTCAGCCACGCTGAATTGGCTGCAGGCGGCGGCGCAAGGCGACAGCTGCCCTGATCACCATTGCCGCATCGTTCGCCCCAGCGGCGAAGTTCGGCATTGCTGGATCAACCGGTCGCAGATGCCCGGCCAGCATGACACGGCCACTGTGATCGGCGGTCTTTGCCAGGACATCACGGATCGCCAGCGGGCCGAGCAGGCCCTGCGCGAAAGCGAGGAGCATTACCGTTATTCGGTGGAGCTCAATCCCCAGATTCCGTGGACGGCTGGGCCTGATGGCCAAGTGGAGGAGGTCAGCCACCGTTGGCAGGCCCTGACCGGCATACTCGCCGATGATGCCTATGGCGAAGGGTGGGTTCAGGCTCTTCATCCTGACGATGTGCAGGCCAGTCTGGCGGAATGGAAAAAGGCGCTTCAAACGGGGCGGCCGGTTGATGCCGAATACCGGCTGCGCATGCGGGACGGGGGGTATCGCTGGTTCCGCGCCCGGGCCGCGGCGCGCCGGGATGATAGCGGCCGGATCGTCCGCTGGTATGGCACGCTTGAGGACATTCACGACAGCAAGCTGGCCGACAAGGCGCTGCGCGAGAGCGAGGAGCGGCTGCAGCTTGCCGTGAAAGTCACGGGCCTTGGCATATGGGACTATGATGCCCGAGCGCGAACGCGGCGCTGGTCGCGCGGCCTGCGGACGATACTGGGCGTGGATAGCGATACGCCGGCCGATAACGATACGTTTCTGGCGCTTGTGCACCCCGATGACCGGGCGGAGATCGTCCGGCAACTGGCCGTTGCGCGCGATCCTTCGATCGGAAGCGAATTTGAGTCCGTCTTTCGGATCCAACGGGCGAACGATGGCGCGTGGCGCTGGGTTACGGCAGCGGGGCGTAAACTGTTCGACAGTTCCGGAAAGCTGAGCCGGGTTATTTCGACGCTTCGCGACGTGACAGAGCAGCATACGGCAGAGGAAAACATCCGCTGGGCCGCGACGCATGATCCGCTGACGCAATTGCCGAACCGGTTTCTGTTTCAGGAGGAGCTCGATCAGGCGTTGCAGCGGCCGGCGCCGGCTGCCGCCAAGCTTGGCCTGCTTCTGCTGGACGTCGATCAGTTCAAGCAGATCAACGACACTTTGGGGCATGACGCCGGCGACGCCCTGTTGCGGGCTTTTGGGGAACGGCTGCGTGCGGGGCTTCGCAGCGGTGACATGGTTGCCCGGCTGGGAGGTGACGAGTTCGGCGTCATCCTGCAGAACATTAACGGCGAACAGGATATCAGGGCCGCAGTGGCCTCATTGCTCGATCGTCTGCGGGAACCCTTCATCTATGACGGCCGCATTGTCGATTGCCGGGCCAGTATCGGTGGGAGCCTCTATCCTGACCACGCCGGTAACAGTGCGGACCTGCGCAAGCATGCGGATATCGCCCTGTATATGGCAAAGGGCTCCTCGCGCGGCGGGCTGGTGGTGTTTGATGTGTCGATGCACGCCAACATGCAGCGCCGCTTTTCCATGCATCATCTGGCGCGCCGGGCCGTGGATGCTGGGCGGATCATTCCGTTCTATCAACCCAAGATTGATCTGAACACGGGCCACCTGACGGGGTTTGAAGCCCTGCTGCGCTGGAAAAACGGGCGCGGCGCCATCCAGCTTCCCGCATCGATCGCTGCCGCTTTCGAGGATATCAACCTGGCCACGGCCATCGGCAACTGTATGCTGGAAAACGTGGTCGGCGACATGCAGCGCTGGCTGCATCAGGGGCTCGATTTCGGCCATGTCGCACTGAATGCCTCAGCGGCAGAGTTTCGGCATGACGACCTGGCCGAGCGTATCCTGGGACGGCTTCAGGCTGCCGAGGTTCCGACGCACTGCCTTGAGCTGGAGGTGACAGAGACGGTCTTTCTGGGGCGCGGCTCCGAATATGTTGAACGTGCGCTAAAGACGCTGAGCGCTGAAGGCGTAAGGATCGCGCTGGACGATTTTGGCACCGGCTATGCCTCGCTCCTGCATCTGAAGCAGTACCCGGTCGACATCATCAAGATGGACCAGAGCTTCGTGCGCGATCTGGAAGAGGACAGCAGCGATGCGGCGATCGTTCGCGCCGTGCTGAATCTGGGGCAAAGCCTTGGCATCAGCATTGTCGCTGAAGGCATCGAGACACCGGCGCAGGCGGCCTACCTGTGGGCGCAGGGCTGTGATTTCGGCCAAGGGTACTTGTTCGGCAAACCTATGGCGGCCGGCCGGATACCGGGCCTTATTTCCGGCTGGACGCCATCGGATGACTGGAAAGCCGCTGTCGCACCCCGAGCGGTTTCAGGCGTAAGCCGCAGGTTTGACGCCGTCACCTAAAGGCTGCGGCGTCACGCGACTTCAAGTCGCAGCGACCATCCTAGGTGCCTGACCATGGCCTGTGCTTCCCGGTCCCAGCCGAAGTGTTCAAGCACAGCAAAGTGCGCGGCCTGAACATCGTCGCCCACTTCGATAACCGAGGCGCGGATGCTGGCGTTGCCACCGCCTTCGTCAGCAGGGTGGGAGCTTACCGCCACAAAGGCCCCCGCCGTGGTCTGGTAGACCGCCATCTTCACGGCAGCATCAGCCGCTGAAAGCTCAACCGCGCGCGTGCAGAGCAGCTTTCCTTCAAACGCAATTGTCGGGCCGCGGCTTTGCTCGATTTCGATGCGGCGGCTTTCCGCCGGTTCGGCATCGTCGCCTTCGGGCAGGGGCGTAGCGGCCTCGTCGCCATCAGGCACTGTCGTCGGTGTAAACAGCATCCGGTTCGTTGTCGGAAATGCCAGCGGCGCGGCGCAGCCAGCCGGTTCCGCGGCGGAGAGTGCATCGTCAGGCAGCAGTTCGAGATCGGCAATGGTGAAGATGTCTTCGTCGCCGACTTTCGCCCAGGATCGGCTGCGCGTTCCGTCCGGCTTCAGCCAGCCCAAAGGCGCCCGCGCGCATATGCAGCGTGCGCGGTCCTTGAAGGCGTCGTAGCTCGCGGGGATGCTGACGACACGCCAGATATCTTCACTGTCCCGGCGCACAAGGTCACCGATCTTCAACTGCTCAGCCATATTCGTTCTTTTCGGTACCATCCTGCCCGCTTTTACCGGACAGGCCTTATACGCCCATCCGCGGTTCGCGTGGGAGCTATAAACGCCAGAGGCAGGCGCGGCGATATTGGCCCATCACATCAGGTCGCGTGTGTGGCGCGGCCTGCCCGATCCCCCGGCTCGATATGCAGTGCAGTCACGTTTCCCAGGCAGGGCGGCAGAAGCAGCGACTATCGCCCTTGTCGCCCTGACGCTCCGCTGCCATAGGCGCCGGCCCTTTCACGAACGCTGGATCGTAAACCCATGCAGACCGATGCAGCCGGCCGTACCATTGGCCTCGATTTCGGGACGACAAATACCGTCGCGGCGCAGGCCAACGGTGATATGAATGCCGAACTGGTCGAATTCTCCGGCAAGGCGGCGAACGGCGCAGTGTTCCGCTCTGCCCTGTGCTTCTGGCAAGAGGAGGGCGCGCGCGGCGGCATCGATCATGAGGCGGGCCCATGGGCCATTGCCGAATACCTCGATTTCCCACTGGGCAGCCGGTTCATCCAGTCGTTCAAGTCCGTGGCTGCCAGTCCGCTGTTCGAACATGCGTCGATCTTCACCAAGCGCCTGCGGTTCGAAGAGCTGGGCCAGTTGTTTCTGGAGCGGCTGCAGAAGCATGCTGGCGGCGCGCTTGATACGCACGGTGCAAGGCTCGTTGTCGGACGGCCGGTGAACTATGCTGGCGCGCGTGCTGACGCGGCGCTCGCGCGGGAACGCTACGACCGGATGTTCGCCAGCCTGGGCGCGGAAGTTCACTACGTTTATGAACCGCTTGGCGCGGCCTTCAGCTTCGCCTCCCGGCTGACCGAGCCCGCGACAGTCCTCGTCGCCGATTTCGGAGGCGGCACCAGCGACTTTTCCATCGTGGCGATGGGGGAGCCCGGCGCCAGCCCGCGCTGCGTGCCGCTGAGTTCAAGCGGTGTCGGCATTGCCGGGGATCGCTTCGATTCCCGCATTGTAGAGCGGCTGGTGCTGCCGCTGCTGGGCAAAGGCGGTTCCTACCGGTCCTTTGACAAGGTTCTGGAAATCCCCGGCGGCTACTTCAACGACTTTTCCGACTGGTCAAAGCTTGCCCTGATGCGCAACTGGCGCACGCTGGAAGAACTGGCCAAGCTGCGGCGCAGTGCCATGGATCCCGAGGCCATTGGCCGCATGATTGCCATCGTCGAAAACGAAATGGGCTATTCGCTCTACGACGCAGTGGGCACCGTGAAGCGTGAACTCTCGGGCCAGGACCACGCGGAGTTCCGCTTTACGGGCGGCGGGCTGGATATCGCCTGCGATGTTTCGCGGCGCGAATTCGAAAACTGGATTGCGCCAGACATCACCCGGATCGAAGCAGCGGTGGACAGCGCCCTGGCCGGGGCCAGCAAGTCTGCGGCCCAGATCGACCGGGTGTTCCTGACGGGCGGCTCATCGCTGATCCCGGCCATCCGCCGCATTTTCGTCGAGCGGTTCGGCGAAGAAAGAATCGCAGACGGCGGCGAGCTTACGTCCATCGCCCATGGCCTGGCGCTTATTGGCGAATCGGATAATCTTGCCGAATGGGCGGTATGAAACGGGCCTCGCTCAGACTGGCGTGCTCCACAGGTGCGCGCGGTACTGTTCGAAACAGCGGCGGCCGCAGGTCAGCCGCATAAGCGCGCCTTCTGCAATCGCTGTGGTCCTGCGAGGGTCTTCCTCTACCAGCGGGCCCAGCGCCTCGCGGTTCCAGTCTTCGCTGTGCTTCACGTCCAGTACGGCGTGAAGATCGAAGTAACGGCGTTCCTTGTTGCTCAGGCCGATCCTGCGCAAGCCTTGCGCGACCATGGCTGAGCGGCCCGGCGCGGTAAGCTCAATGACGCCCAGCGCCCCGACGGAATGCCACGCATAGTGCCGGTTCGTCGCCATCGCGGTCATGGCATTGGCCAGCGCCAGGCTTTCCCACACCGTGTTCTCAATCGCCGGATTAACCCCAAGCGTATCGACCAGGGCGTCAAGCATCGGACCATGCATGCCCTTGATATTGCCGCGGCCCATCTCGTCCCAGTAATTTCGCGCAAGCTCAAGCTTGGCGGAAGCCGGCAACTTGACCTGGGTATAGGCGACAAGGTCATCAAAGCCCGCTTCACCGGCGGCTTCCTGTTCGAAGAACCATCGCAGCTCATCCCGCGTGGCGTCCTTGGCAAGCCAGGGGAACAGTGGATCACCCTGCCCGGGGCCAGAGGCCTTGAGGTCTTCGAACCACTCTATGAAAGCGCCAGCCTCCCGTGGGGCAGCAGCGGCCTCCGCCGCGATCTCTGCCCGCAGCTCTTCGATGAAGGCAATTTCCAACCGGCTCATCCGCGCGTTGCGTTCGTGCACGGCCTGCCAGTTGTCCGGCGGAAACTGGGGCGCAAGGCGCTCCCGGTTCCAATGCGCGAGCCCGCGCTGGAAGCTGTCCGTCAGAAACTGCGAGGAGCGGCGGCTCGGCTGCGTCAGGGGTGAAGTTGCCATGCCCGCACAACGGCCGGCAACGGGCCGAGGTTCCCGGCCGTGCTCAGCCCGGAAGCGAGACTACAGCGCCTACAATGGCAATACGTTCGACATCGCGGTAGGCGGGGGTGTCCAGTTCTTCTCCAAAGACGTCTGGATCCAGTTCGCGATAGCGGATCGCGCAGCTGCGCTCTGCGGCCAGATCGCTGAGTGCCTCGCGAAAACTGTCCCGGCCCTTGATGATCGCACTGCCCGTGTAGAGGATCAGCCGGCCCCCGGGTGAAAGCCTATCAAGCGCGGCGGCTGCCATCTGGTAGCTGACGCCAGCGCCATGCATGTCGCCGCCATCGCGATAGTGCCGCTGGATAGGGTCGATGATGAAGGGCGGATTGGCAATGGCCATGCCGATAGGGCCCTCAACGTCATCCAGATTAGCGCAATGAATGTACTGCGCCGCTATCCCGGCTGCCTTTGCGTTGATCCGGGCAAGGCGCAGGGCATGCGGGTTGATGTCTGTCATCGCGATGCGCAGCTCCGGACAAACTCGTGCCGCCGCGATGGCGCCCACGCCCGATCCGGTGCCAATATCCACCAGCCGCGCGCCATCGCGCGAGGGTAGGCTGGCCAGTTCGTCGCGGATCAGATTGGCAAAGCGGTAGCTGTCCGGCCCGAAAAACACCGCATCCGCATCATTCGTCGGATAGGCCGAATGCAGCAGCAGATCATGTTCTAGGCTGGACACCCGGTACCGGCTTTTCTGCCGCCCGCCTTCAACGGAAGCAAGAGCGTCCGCCGTGCGCAGCAAGGCGTAGAGCTCGTTCCCCAGAATCGCGGGATCGAAAGGCAGATTCCAGCCAAACACGTCCCGCAGATCGGCAGCTTCACGGTCCGGCGCGCGGGCGAGAACCCGGGCGTGCGTCGCCGGTGTCGGCGTAGTGAAATGATAGCCGTGCCCCTTCAGGTGATCGAGAAGCGCGGCGAGCGAAGCATCGGTTGGTGCGGTGATGGTCATTCCTGAGCGCTAATGCGGGCTTGATCGATCGATGGCGCCGCTGTCCAGCAGTGGGGCGGCATCGATGTGTTGGGCGTCCATCAGGGTGGCGAGGCGCTCTGCCGCGGCGAGGATCATGGCCTGTTCCCATGGGGGAAGCTTGGCGAAGCGATCGGTGAAGGTGGTCTGCAGCAGGTCTGGCGCATTGGCCAGGGCCGTCTTGCCCGCTGGCGTCGCCGTCAGGATGAATTGGCGCCGGTCGGTCTCGCTACGATCCCTTTGGACATAGCCAAGCGCGACGAGGCGGTCGACGATGGTTGTAATGGTCGCCTGATTGAATTGCAGGGCCTGCGCGATGCTGCCGGGCCGTGCCTGCTCCCGCGCGTCAATCTCGTGCAAGACCAGCCACTGCGAGGGCGTGAGGCCCGTGGCGGTGGCGAGCTGGCGGCTGCCGATCTCCGTCGCGCGCAGCACGCGGCGCAGCGCTCTTAGCGTTAGTGAGGCGATCCCGGAATCCATGGGCGATGCCCTAGCCATTTTGCGCGGGCAACACCACGCCGACGTTCACGCTCCTCCTGCCGCACGGAGTGCGATCCTTTGCTTGTCAAACTATCGGAATCCTGCCTTAGGGTTGAAAACTGAATTAAAGCGCAGATATATAACGCGCACAAGCCGGGGAGGCGCAGCTTTAGGGCTGTAAATAGTTTGGAGAATGAAGAATCGCTGATCATCAAGCTGAAGCGACGGAGGAGCCGCTTAGGCTCGCGGACAGGGAAGTGAATGAAAGCGCGGGTTTCCAGTTCCGCCGACCCAATCCAAAAGATGGGCCGGCTGTCACCGCGCTGATCGCATCCTGTCCGCCGCTCGATCGCAATTCGGCCTATTGCAACCTGCTGCAGTGCACGCACTTTGCGGACCACTGTATCATCGCAGAGCGTGAGGGCCGGATCCTGGGATGGGTCTCGGGCTATCGCCCCCCATCCGATCCCGACGCCCTTTTCGTCTGGCAGGTGGCCGTCGCAGCCGATGCGCGCGGCCAGCGGCTTGCCGGTCGCATGATCGCGGCTCTGCTCGATCGGCCGCAGGCGCAGGGTGTGAGCCATCTTATCACTACGGTGACGGCCGATAACCGCCCTTCACGCGCCATGTTCGAAGGTCTGGCCCGAAAGTGGGCGACCGCGCTGGTCGAGGAACCCCTGTTCGACCGCGAAACGCATTTCGCCGGTGCGCATGCCACTGAATGGCAACTGCGCATCGGCCCCATCCCCGCATCGGGCCTCGCCCAGACGCGACACCATTTAGATCAGGAGGTCTAACCAGATGATCCACCCCAAACCCAGCCACAAGATTCCCGACATCGCCATTTACGAACGGCGGGAATCCGGCGTGCGCAGCTATGCGCGATCCATGCCGCGCCAGTTCCACAAGGCAGAAGACGTCTGGATGCATGACAACCGGGGCGGGCGTTACCTGGATTTCCTGTCGGGCTGCTCCACGCTGAACTACGGCCACAACCACCCGGTGCTGAAGCAGGCCCTGCTGGACTATATCAGCGCGGATGGCATCACCCACGGGTTGGATCTGCACACCGATGCCAAGGCTGAATTCCTTGATGCCTTCGAAACGCTGATCCTGAAGCCGCGCCGGCTGGACTACCGGGTGATGTTCACCGGGCCCACCGGCACCAATGCGGTGGAAGCTG
>Ga0233365_1000463_pt1 | contig 18745 bp, 18 predicted proteins | sample ElkDunMinimDraft_27_FD_191535 | JGI IMG/M metagenome (GOLD analysis project Ga0233365, IMG submission 191535) | Fecal eukaryotic communites from dung pellets of Tule Elk in California, USA - Elk Dung C36 | ecosystem: Host-associated > Mammals > Digestive system > Large intestine > Fecal | place...
AAGATCCGGGTGCCGGTGCCGTCCACCTGGCCTGTTTCCACCTCGGGGATCCGCAACGGATTGGTGAAGTCGACCGCGCCGACGGTATCCACTGTGGCGCTGGTGAACAGGTAGGTGCCGAACCCGACTCCGCCGGCGGCGGCGATTCCGGCTCCGGCGAGGCTGAGTTTCAGCAGTCGGCGTCTTCTCATCCGTCGGTCGGTGGAAGTGGTCATCGCTCCCTTTCGCGGTTGCGCACCGTCTCGGTGCCTGACGGCCACGGTCCCGGCCGTGATCTTCACCTGTTGCCAACCTACATATAAGAGCGCCTGAGGCGCCTCAGGGAAATCCCCGGCCGCGCCCCTGAGCTTTGCCGCCGCGACTCGTCGGCATTGAGGCTGAAAGACAACATCGGGGTTCATCGACGGTGGACGCACTGACTCCCACACCGAGGGCGGGGGCCGCCTCGGGGTGTTTCCGTCGTTTGTCACCATGGGGATGAGCCAATCCGATGCCCGCCGGCCGAGGCCGCTGCGGCACCGGATCGTCACGATGGAACTGAGAGCGTGAAACATGACAGGTGAACCCGGACCGTCAGCCGACCCCGGCGACGGCACCTCCGACGGAGAAACCTCACCCGAACCCGGTGGTGAAGCCAAGTCCGAAACCGTGTTCGGTGCCGATGTCGGCGAATGGGCCTTGGCAACCTGCGTGGGCGGCGCGGGCGGCGCGATCTTCGGTGTGTTGATTGACGACATCACGCTCGGCGTCAGCCTCGGGGTGGCCATCGGGGTGTTCTACCTATTGTTCTGGCGTAGCGGGAAGAAGAGCCCCAAGTAGGTTTTCGGTACCGTGGTGGCGTGACCACTGATTTCGCCTACACCGATCTGCTCCCACTAGGCGCCGACGACACGCGGTACCGGAAGGTATCCGGTGACGGCGTCGAGGTGATCGAAGCAGCCGGGCGGAAACTGCTGACCGTCGCGCCCGAGGCGTTGACGCAGTTGACCGCCGAAGCCATGCACGACATCTCCCACCTGTTGCGGCCGACGCACCTGCGTCAGCTGGCGTCGATCCTCGATGACCCCGAAGCCTCGAACAACGACAAGTTCGTCGCGCTCGACCTGCTGAAGAACGCCAACATCTCCGCCGGCGGCGTCCTACCGATGTGCCAGGACACCGGAACCGCGATCGTCATGGGCAAGCGCGGCCGCCACGTCCTGACCGATGGCGAGGACGCGCGCCACATCGCGCAGGGCGTGTACCAGGCCTACCGTGACCTGAACCTGCGCTACTCGCAGCTTGCCCCGCTGACGATGTGGGATGAGAAGAACACCGGCACCAACCTCCCGGCCCAGATCGAGCTGTACGCCGAAGGTGACGACGCCTACAAGTTCCTGTTCATGGCCAAGGGTGGTGGCTCCGCCAACAAGTCGTTCCTCTATCAGGAGACCAAGGCGATCCTGAACCCGACCGCGATGATGCGGTTCCTGGAGGAGAAGCTCCGTGGCCTGGGCACCGCGGCGTGCCCGCCCTATCACCTGGCGATCGTGATCGGCGGTACCAGCGCCGAGTACGCGCTCAAGACCGCCAAGTACGCCTCGGCTCACTACCTCGACACCATTCCCACCACCGGATCCGACTCCGGGCACGGCTTCCGTGACCTGGAACTGGAGAAGCAGGTGCTGGAGCTGACCCGTCAGTTCGGCATCGGCGCCCAGTTCGGCGGCAAGTACTTCTGCCACGACGTGCGGGTGGTCCGGCTGCCGCGGCACGGTGCGTCCTGCCCGGTGGCGATCGCGGTGTCGTGTTCGGCCGACCGGCAGATGCTGGGCAAGATCACCGCCGAGGGCCTGTTCCTGGAACAGTTGGAGACCGACCCCGCGGGCTATCTTCCCGACACCACCTCGCAGGATCTGGGCGATGACGTGGTGCAGGTGGACCTGAATCGACCGATGGCCGAGATCCGCGAGGAGCTGTCGCGCTATCCGGTGAAGACCCGGCTGTCGTTGTCGGGGCCGCTGGTCGTGGCCCGCGACATCGCGCACGCGAAGATCAAGGAGCGCCTCGACGCGGGCGAGCCGATGCCGGACTACCTGCGTGACCACGCCGTCTACTACGCCGGACCCGCCAAGACCCCCGAGGGCTACGCCTCCGGTTCGTTCGGTCCGACCACGGCCGGGCGCATGGACTCCTACGTGGAGCAGTTCCAGGCGGCGGGTGGTTCGCTCGTCATGCTGGCCAAGGGAAACCGTTCGAGTCAGGTGACGCGCGCCTGTCAGCAGCACGGCGGCTTCTACCTCGGTTCCATCGGTGGTCCCGCCGCGCGGCTGGCCCAGGACTGCATCAAATCCGTTGAGGTACTGGAGTATCAGGAACTGGGCATGGAAGCGGTGTGGAAGATCGAGGTCGAGGACTTCCCGGCGTTCATTGTGGTCGATGACAAGGGCAACGACTTCTTCGCCGCCACTTCCAAGCCGGTGCTGACGATCTCGACTCGCAACTGAGTTCACCGTCCTTGGTGTTGAGTCGGTAACGTGTTCGAGTTACCACTCACCAAGGACGGTGGCCATGTCGTACCCGCAACAACCGATGCCGGATCAGAATCCCATCGGTGAACCGGCCCCACCGGTCGCCGAGATGGTCGGGCAACCATCCCATCCGTCACCACCCTCGGTGACCGGGCCGCTTTTCCAGCCGTTCGGTGGTGGCCAGGCCCCGCCGCCGAGCCGTCCCGTCGGGATCGTCGTCGGTGCCATCGGCATGTTCGCCATCGGGTTCGGCTATCTGGTGGTGATAGTTCTCAACCTGTTCTCGATGGTTCGAAGCTGGGAGCTGCTGGACAGGGAGCCGGCATTTCTCGTCGCGGAGCTCGGGGTGCTCCTGACGCAGTTGATCGTCGTGGCCATCACGGTCACCGGTGGTGCGTTGGTGCTGATGAACAAGCCGCTCGGCCGCGTCCTCAGTTTCGTGGTCGTCGGTGGGGTGCTGCTCGTCGCGTGCCAGTCGGCGACTCGTGACGCCGGATGGCTCTTCGCCTACGGTGCCCATGGCTCGTGGCTCTCACAGGTTGTCTTCGTCCTGTTGAGCCTGGTCCTGTTCATCGTCTCGGTGGTCGTGGTCGTGATGTTGGCACCGCAGCGGGTCGAGGAGTGGTTGCGCAACCGGCACCACCCGGCATCGCCGGGTCTGCCGGTACAGCAGCCGATCGGGCAGGCTCCGATGGTGCAGCAGACCCCGATCGCGCCGCCGGTGCCGGAGCAGCAACCATCAGCCGTGCAGCCGACGGGGCAGCCCTATTCCGGGCCGCCGGCACCCACTGACTACCGGCCACCGCAGCCACCCGCCTGACCGACGCCCAGGACGAAAACCCGTACCGTATAGCGGTTGGCGAACACTAAGGACGGTCACATGTCGTATCCACAACAGCCGATGCCCGACTATTCGGGCGCTTCCGGTGAGGCGGCGCAGCCGACATCCGGACCGGCGCATCCGTCGCCACCCCCGATGGTCGCTCCACAGTCATCACCACCCCCGGTCGCGGCTCCACAGCCGACGCCCTACCCGCCCGTCGCCCCTGCGGCACCGCCAGCCCAACGCCCCGCCGGGATCGTCATCGGCGGTATCGGCATGTTCGCCATCGGGTTGGGGTATTTCGTGTCGGCGATCGTGGCGGGCATCTCGGCCTTCGTGATCGGTCTGCACCCCGGCATGTTCGCCATGATGGCCACCACCGTCGGCCAATACCTGTCCACCGGTTCGACGACGGTTGCCGAGGTCGGCGCCGACCTGCGGTTTCTGCCGGGCCTGATGACGCTGTTGATCAACCTGGTCATCGCGGTCGCGGCGTTCACCGGTGGCGCCCTTGTCCTCATGAGCAAGCCGATCGGTCGAGTTCTCAGCCTGGTGATCGCCGGTGGCGCGATCCTCATGTCATGCGGGTCGGGGACCAACTCCATCGCGATCATGGTGGGTTTCGGCGGTGGTGGACCCATGTGGCTTCAACTGGTCCTCCTATTGGTGCAGGTTGGCCTGTTCATCGCCGCGGTGGCCGTGGTCGCCGTGCTGGCCCCGCGTGGGGTCGAGGAGTGGATGCGACAGGCCGGCCAGACCTTCGCCGGCCCTGCCCCGATGCCCGCACCGGCGATGACGGCGGCCGTCCCGACGCAGCCGGTCGGATACATCCCCGCCGCGCAACCTCCGGCACCTCAGCAGCCCGCCGCTCCGCCTCCGGTGGCGCAGCCCCCGGTGGACAATCAGCCACCGCAGGCTCCGCCACCGGCGTAACGATTCCGGACACCAAGGACGGTCACCATGTCGTATCCGCAGCAGCCGATGCCGGGGGTTCCCGGTGAGTCGACTCAACCGACCCCGGGCGTGGGGCAGCCACTGCCGCCGCCGCAACCGTCACTGTCGGCTGTCCCGCCGCCGGTCTATTCACCGGTCCAGGCTCCGCCTCGCCGTCCTGCCGGGATCGTCATCGGCGCGATCGGCCTGTTCGCCATTGGTATGGGATACCTGCTGTCGGCGATCATGGCCGGTGTTGCCGTGTTTCATATGGCGACGATCGTCGGCGGGTTCGCGCTGCCGGCATCGTCGGCGGGGCAGTTCCTGTCACTCGGATCGACGGTGACGGCCGGCGCCGATGGCGTGGCGTTGCTGCCGTACGTCGCGTCGCTGCTGATCGACCTGACAATGATGATCGCCGCCGTCACCGGTGGGGTGTTGGTCCTGATGAACAAGCCGATCGGCCGTGTTCTCGCCTTCGCCGTCGCCGGTGGCGCGATCCTCATGTCGTGTGCGACGGGAGGTCGAACCGTGGCGATGCTCCTGGTATTCAGCGGCGAGACCGCGGTCGGGCTTGTGGGACTGTCGGCGTTCGCGGCACTGTTCGTCATCGCGGTGGCCGTCGTCGCGATGCTGGCGCCGCGTCGGGTCGAGGAGTGGATGCGGCAGCCCGGCCGGACCGCCCCCATCTTCGCACCGGCGATGACGGGCGCGCTACCGGCTCAGGCTCCGATGGGACTGGCCCCCGCTGCCGGGCCGGTGGGTGCTCCACCGGCCGATCAACCCCCGCCGACATAGGCCGCCGCAACCCGCGTGACGCGTTACTCGCCGCTCGCTGCGGCCGAATCGGTCGGTTTGGCGGGACGACGTTTGGCGTAGACGTCGACATACTCCTGGCCGGACAGTTCGGCGATGGCGTCCATGATCTGGTCGGTCACCGCTCGCAGTGTGATCCGGTTGTTGTGCATTCCCTCGTAGCGGGCGAAGTCGAGCGGCTTTCCGATGTTGATCTCGACCTTGCCCATGCGAGGGACCGTCTTTCCGGAGGGCAGCACCTTGTCGGTGCCCACCATTCCGATGGGAATCACCGGAGCGCCGGTCGCCAGTGCGAGTCTGGCGACGCCGGTTTTGCCCTTGTGGAGTCTGCCGTCGGGACTGCGGGTGCCCTCGGGGAAGATCGCGAAGATCCGTCCCTCGTTCAGGACCTGCTCACTGGGTCCGAGGGCCTGGGCGCTCTTTCGTCCACCGGAGCGGTCGACGGCGACCTGTCCCAGCCGTTTCACGGTCGCCCCGATGAGTTTGCCCTTCACTCCGCTGCGCACGAAGTACTCGATCTTGGCCATCGTCGCGATGTGCCGGGAGGTGGTCAGTGCGAGGAAGTAGTGGTCGGCCACCGACAGGTGGTTGCACGCCAGGATCGCCGGGCCCTCCTCAGGAATGTTCTCGCGTCCTTCGAAGCGTGGGCGCCAAGTAGCCCGAATCATGGGGGCCACGGTCCACTGCAACGTTTTGTAAAGCACCGATGCGTCTCCCCGGTTGAAGCGGTCAAGAGCGGGATCAAAACGGTCAGCCGCGCCGGTTCCGGGCTGATCAACTGGCCAACGATAGACCCATCGATGGCGGCTGTGACCACCGCAATCCCTCGATGAGGCGATCGGCACACGCGGCTGATGATCGTTCGCCCTCGCAGTGCCTGAGTCACGCGTGGAAGACAGCGGTTGCCGCTGCGATGCGTCCAGTGACGCCGCCACCGGTCTGGCGGTCGGCTGGTCGGCGGCGCCCGGTCTGAGGGGGCGTTTCGCAGGTCGGCGCAACAGTGACGGTAGGTGAACGCGCACTCTTAGCTCCGTCTTCTTCTCGACCGGCCGCGCGATCGCGCGGACTGAATTCTCCATTGGAGACAGAGGGGTGCGAACTACCGATTCGGACACTACCACCTGTAGCCGCGAATGTCCGGACGGTGGCGATCCCACGTGACTCAATGGACTCTCAAACCTGACAATTACCTCATCAATTCGGCTGGAATCCCGGTTTGTGCGTGACAAACCGATAACGTGACGATATGAGACGTTCCGCCGTCGCCATAACGACCGCGATGGTCGTTGTGGTCACATTGACCACTGGTTTCGTACTGGGGCGCAGTATTGAGAGCCAGCAAAGTGCCGCATCGGAGCCGTCGCCCAAGATCGAGTTGCCGTCGAGACCGCCGATGAGCCCGAAAGCGTCTGAGTCGCCGTCGGAGGAACCGACGCACGAGCTGGTTCCCCTTGAGCCCGATGACACCTGGGACGGGCCGTCGGGCACCATGCGCCTGACCGGAACCGACGAGGTCGCGCTCACCTTCGACGACGGCCCGAGTCCGTCGTGGACACCGAAGGTCCTGAACACGCTGGCCGAATGGGATGTCAAGGCAACCTTCTGCGTGGTCGGGAAGGAGGCCAAGGCGTACCCGGAACTGGTGCAGGACATCGTGAACCAGGGACACACCCTGTGCAATCACAGTTGGAACCACGAGTACGAACTGGGAAGTCTCTCGGCGCCGGAGATCCGGAAGAATCTGGAGCGCACCAACGAGGCGATCCTGGAAGCGGTCCCCGGTGCCTACATAGGCTACTACCGGCAGCCAGGTGGACAGTGGACAAACCGGGTCGTCGGTGTCTCCATGAAGATGGGGATGATTCCGCTGCATTGGTCCGTCGACCCCAGCGACTGGGACAAGTCGGTGAAGGCCGGGCACATCGAGAAAGAGGTCCGCGGCGCCACCGACGCCGGAGCCATCGTGTTGATGCACGACGGCGGTGGTGATCGGGGCCGGACCTACTCGGCGCTCGAACCGATCCTGTCCGACCTGACGTCCAGATTCGCACTGGTGCCGTTGCCGTAGAACGTCAGGGCGATTGCCTGAGAACACCAGCGCTGCCGTCTCTGGGCCGTAGAACTCGGTGCCGTTGCCCTGGAAAGAGAGTGGTGCGGAATGTGATCCGCACTCCCGATCGAGGAGTGGTCGGTGGTGTGCCGAAGCCGATTCGGCGCACCACCGACTGACGTATCAGGCGCGAAGCGTGACCGCCGGAGCCACTCGGCTGGCCCGCCATGCCGGGTACACACCCGCGATGACACCGACCAACGCTCCGACCACCGGTCCGGCCGCCAGCAGCAGCGGATCGAACGCGACCTGCCAGTCGCGAGCCAGCGACACGATCGCGGTGACGTTGACACCCACGATCGTTCCCACCGCTCCACCGACTACCCCGATAACCGTGGACTCACAGACGAACTGGCCCGCGATCGCCTTGCGTGAGGCACCGATGGCCCGGCGCAGACCGATCTCGCTGCGTCGTTCCATGACCGACACCAACGCGGTGTTTGAGACGCTGACGGCACCGATGACCAGCGACACCGCCGCCAAACCGAGCAGCAGCGACTGGATGTCGCCCTCGACTCCGGTCCGGAAGTTGCTCAGGTCCGGCGGCACGGCCACCTTGACCACCGAGGGATCCCGCGGCCACAACGCGACGCTCGACTCGCGTCCCACTTGCTCGGCCGCTCCCAGTTCGGTGCGGATTCGGGCCTGCGGGCCGCTGAATCCGCTGTCGGTGACCAGGCATTCCTCGACCGGGACGATCGCGGCGCGGGTGAAGCCGGTCTCGCCCTTGGGCGCCTTGAAGATCCCGACCAGCAGGTACGGCTTGCGGTCGAGGAACAGCATCGGGCTGCCGGAGAGGTCGTTGATTCCCAGGTCACGAGCCAGGACCTCGTCGATCATGATGACCGAGTCGCCGCGCGCGCCGTGCCCGGAGTCGTAAGCCCGTCCGGCGACGACCTCAAGCCCGATCGCGTCCATGGCGTGGCTCTCGACGGCCAACACCGGGGCGGACCGGAAGAACTCGCCGCCTTCGGTGCGCGATACCCGCTTCTCCTGCCGGGACTCGCACACCAGGCCGGCCGCGACCACACCGTTGAGACCGCGAACCCGTTCCGAGTCGACCACGGTCGGGAAGATCCCGGAGTCCGCGAGTTTGTCGCTGAAACTCGCGGTCACCTGAGTGGCCTTGACCGCGTCGAACTTGTCGGAGACGGCGGCCTGCGCCGTCGACGAGAGCCCCACGGTGGCGACGGTGGCCGCGATGCCCATCGCGATCCCGGCGGCGGTCAACCAGGCTCGCACGGTTCGGCCGCGCAGCGATGCGAGGGCTTCGACGGTGATGCCCGTGACCTGCACACCGCGTCGGCGTGGCCGGCGTTCCTTCTCGGTCCGCTTGGGCGCGCGACGTTCACCCCGACGGGGACGAAGCCGCATCACTCGGCACCTCGATCGCGTTTGGCGACGACGACCTCGTCACCGGCCGCGAGCCCGCCGTCGACGGGGGTGATGGCGATCTCGCCGTTGTAGTCCACATGGGTCTCGATCACGACGTCGGTGAAGTTGGCGCCGTCGTAGACGGTGACCTTCTCGGTGCCGTCGGCCGCCGTCCACACCGCGGAGGCGGGCACGACCAGTGAACCCTCGGGGGATTCGAGCTTGATGGCGGTGACGGACTGCGGAGTGCCCGGATCGGCGTCGATCTTTCCGGACACCTTGAAGATCGCGATCTCGGTGGGACCGGACTGCTCGTTGTACCAGTCGTCCTCGTCCTGCTCGGGAGCGGCGACCTCTTCGATCTCCGGGAAACTGGTTTCCGTTCCGTCCAGCGGGCCACCCGAGAACGTGAACGGGGTGCTCTCCTTGAGCTTGATCAGTTCGCTGGTCTGCTTGCTGTCCAGTTCCACCACGACGCGCCATTTCCCGGTGACCAGGCTCAGCAGTTCGCCCTCGGCCGGTGCGGCGAGTTTGGCCTTCACCTTGCCCACGGTGAGCGGGAGGTCCGGGGCGAAGAACACTTCGCTCATCGGCAGTGCCAGCTTTGCTGCCGGCGGGGAATCCTCTTCGTCGTCCTCCATCGCGCTACTTGCGTCGCGATAGGACGGTTGGTATCCGGCGTTCTGATACAGCTTGGTCACATCGGCGGCGGTGCGGGCGTCGAACACTCCGGTGACCGGAGTGCCGAACAGCGGAGCCAATGCCTGTTGCAGCTGAGTGACGTCGGGTCCCTGGTCGCCCTCGGCGAGATCCCGATATGCGGGGACCTTCCCCTGTAGCGCGAAATACGGCCGGCCGTTTATTTCGGTGAGAATTGTTCCGGGGTTGACCTTGTCACCCTTTTTCAGCGTCAGTTTCGACACCAAGGCCTGGCCGCTGTTGCCTTCGCCTTCTCCGTCGCCGCCTCCCATCGGGGCATTGACTTTGAGTTCATCGGCCCGTTGCAGTTCACCATCCAACCGCAACAGATCCAGCAGTTCACGTTCCTCCACAGTGGCGGTGATAACTGATTCATCGGGCGGAGAGGATTCGGCGGCCTGCTGGGCTGGAGTACGGGCATCGGCTGCCACCCACCAGGCTGTCGCGGTTCCCGCGATCAACACGAGTGTGACCGCGCCACCGATGATCCGTCCTTTGGTAAAACGCATGAATTCGATAGCTTTCGCAGCGAGAAATGGACGATCCTCAGTTAGGACGCATCCAGGAGGACTTCAGGTTGTCAACTTTTCGTATGGGTCAGGTGTCGGTAATCGTCGACGTGGTCGGATTCCGGCGGCGCCGGTCGGTCATGGTCCGCGCGAGCTCGTCGACCATCATCAGCGTGGCACCCGCATACTCGCCGCACCCGCCACCGACGGGTGGAAGGTCACGTCTCGATTCATCGGACACGACCTAGTCTTGTCCGATGCGACCGCGGGGCGTGATCACACGCGGCACCACAGCTCACCACCGTCTTCGACGGTTGGATCGCTGGCTGAGGCTGCCCGGCGAACCACGGCCACTTGTCGTGGATCTGGGTTTCGGTGCGGACCCGGTGACCACCGTTGAATGGTATGACCGATTGTGGAAACGGCACAACGCGGTTCGGGTAATCGGTTTGGAGATTGACCCGCAACGTGTCGCACACGCCCAGTCAGCGACAATTCCCGGAAAACGGGAATTTCGCCTGGGAGGCTTCGAACTCGCGGGACTGAAACCTCACCTGGTTCGTGCGATGAATGTCCTGCGTCAATATCCAGAAACCGAGGTGGCGCAGGTTTGGCGACTGATCGCGACCAATCTCGCCCCGGGCGGAAGATTCGTCGACGGCACCAGTAGCGAACTCGGTCGGGTGGCGACATGGATCACCCATGACATCGAGCGGCCGATGACCCTCACTCTCGCCATCGACTTGCGCACCATGACGACTCCGGCGATATTGGCGGAACGATTGCCCAAAGCTCTCATTCACCGAAACATTCCCGGGGAGCCCGTCCACGAACTGTTGACCGCGTTGGAATCGGCGTGGCGTCACTGCGCGCCCTATGGTGCCTTCGGTCCGCGCGACCGGTGGCGGCGCAGCCTCGAAACCCTGATCGCGGCAGGGTGGGCGGTGCGGGAGACCCCGGCCCGCCGCCGCGACGGCACTCTCACCGTTCCGTGGCCGTCGGTGGCGCCGCGTTCGGGCCCGATGGGACTCGCCTGAACCGCTGACCCGTCACCAGTTGTCGCCGGCTCTGATCATCGACGCGAGCCACAGACCGGATTCGTCGAACAAGTACTTACGCATCATTGAGAGTCGAGGCGCGTAGACGTGCACGCTGACGGCCGGAACGTCTCCCCGGTTGACCAGCGCGTGCACCCCGGTCTCGGCGACGGTCGCCGACTCGTGTTCAGCTACGGTGTCGACTTGGAGACGGGGAACCTCGCCCGGGACGACCGTGTAGTGGGTGAGGGTGCCGCTGGCGACGGCGAACGCGGCCGGGCACGGACGCGACCGTCCACCGTGGTCGTGCAGGTCGGTGCCCTGGCCGGGCAACCACGCCAGCAGCCAGACCTCCATGTTGTCGGTGACCATGACCCGGCGTGCCGACCGGGATCGCGGCGTGAACCAGGCGGGCCAGCGCGATTCGATCGCCAGGTCGCGAGCGACGGTCGCCAACGAGGTCACCGGCTGATGGGGAACGGATTCGGTCGCGGCCGTGGCGGATTCGGTCACGGGAGCGGCCGTGGATGTGGCGATCATGAGATGAGAAGCCTTGATCGGTCGGCCCGGGAAGCGGGCAGCCAGCTGTGGACGGCGGGGTCGCGGTTAGCGACAACAGCCGTACAGCATCGACCGGTTGATGTTCATCGCGACAAACCTTACCGCACCGATACCGGGCGCCGCACCGTTTGTCCGTCCCGTGTCGTGGTGCGTCACTCATCATGATTACTCGACTGGGGCTAAACGATTACAGCACCGATAGGTTAGTCTCGCCGATGGCCCGCGACTCGGGCCGACCACAGTGACACTCGCGGGGGAGCAGAGGAGCATTGCTCGTGACCGCTAACCGATTCGGTAGCAGGCGTTCAAGGGCGTGGGGTGTAGCCGTAGCCGGTGCGGTGACCGCACTGGTGATGGCGGCGCCGGTAAGCGCCGACCCGATTGGCGACATCGAATCCGAGATCGAGGCGCAAGCCACCGATCTGGAAGTCGTCATCGAGGAGTACAACGCGATTTCCGAAGAGCTGACCGACACCAAGGACCAGATCAAGGCTCTGGAGAAGAAGCTCAAGCCCTTCCAGGAGGAGCTTGACGCGCTGTACGACCAGACCGAACGCATCGCCGTTTCGGCCTACCAGTCGCAGGGACTCAGCGGCACCTTCGCGGTGTTGAACGCCGGTTCCCCCGAACTCTTCAGCGAGCGCATCACCGCGCTGAACGGCGCCACGGCTGGTGACGCCCGATTGATCGCCGAGATCAACGACGCGAAGGCCGAGTACGAGGAAGACCTCGGCGTCCTGGACGACCTGAAGGCCACCCAGGCGGCCCAGGAGACCTACCTGGACGACCAGAAGACCACCATCGAGGGCGCGATCGACCGGTTGCAGGCCGACCGCAAGGACGCCTACCGCGATGAGGCCGCCGCGCGCGGCGAGACAATCGACTACATCCCGGAGTACATCCCCGGTGACCGTGGTGTGGTGGTGCGGCACGCGATGGCGCAGTTGGGCAAGTCGTACGTGTGGGCCGCGTCCGGCCCCGATTACTTCGACTGCTCCGGGCTCATGCTCGCCGCCTACAACCAGGTGGGCATCGGCATGCCTCACAACGCGGCCCAGCAGTACAACCAGTCGATGCGCATCAGTCGTGACGCACTGTTGCCGGGTGACCTGGTGTTCTACAACGGACTCGCACACGTGGCGATGTACATCGGGGACGGTTACGTGATTCACGCCCCGACCACCGGTGACGTCGTGAAGATCGACACGATCGACGGTGCCGCGACGCCGTACTACGGCGCCGGTCGACTGCTCTAGTCGCCGAAGGACTTCTCGGGCCGCGTCTCCACCATGATGGAGACGCGGCCCGATTCATTGGTGGCCCGAGCCGACCGGGTTCACCGTTCGGCGGGGATACCCAGGGTCAGGTACGCGAACCCGAGCAGTTCCCGGGTGCCGGTGAGCCAGCGCGTGCGGTGCGCCTCGTAACGTTGCCGCACCTTGGGCGCGTCCTCGGTGTCGCCGTGTTCCAGCAGCCAGTGCGCCTGGTCGGCTAGGTGGCCGGATTCGAATTGGTCCCACTCGTCTCGGCTGACCGATTCGATCCACAGTGGTTGGTAACCGGCGTCGACGGTCTGCGCGACCAGACCGGCCAGATCGGAGTACTCGGCGGCCGAGGCGTCCGGCCAGAGCCGGCCCAGCTCGGCGTCGCTGGGCGGGTGCTCCCAGAATCCCTCGGCGAACAGCAACCGCCCACCCGGGTTGACCAGTGGTTTGAGGGCGCGCAGCGCGGTCGGGATGTCGCCGTAGGCATGGGAGGCCCCGATGCACATGACGACGTCGGCCGGGGTGGAGTGGTCGGCGCCGGGCCCCTCGATGAACGTGACCCGGTCGGCCAGGCCGCGTTCCAGCGCGTTGGACCGCCCCCGCTCGACGTCGGGCTGATCGGTGTCGACGCCGACCCCACTGGCTTCGGGAGAGGCCGCCAGGATCTGCAGGAGTAGTTCGCCCCATCCGCATCCGATGTCGAGCACCGTGGCCGGTCGGGTCGCGGCCAGGTACCGAACGATCCGGTCGGCACGAGGTTGCGACAGGGGAGAGGCGAAATCGAGGTAGGTCCCGTATGCGGGGCCGGAAATACTGGTCATCAGCCTGACTGTGCCCGCCGCGCCGACGAGGCCGCAAGCCAATTAACCGGCTCAGTACTCGTCGTGGCGGCGGTTGCGTCGGTAGGGTTCGTCCTGCGGCCAGCCGGTTGGCGACGATTCCCAGGCCTCCTGTCGACCGTAGATCGTGCGGTCCAGGTAACCGGCCATCGCGCTCAACGGTTCGACACCCCGGCCATCGGTGACATAGGTGAGATACGGCCGGTCGTCGACGCGAAGGTAGAAACTGACCCCGGGTACCTCGGAACCGTCTAGTTGAGTCCAGCCCCAGTCCTGGTTGTACGAACTGTTGAAGGCCGACACCCACGGTGCCGACCAGCCCATGCGGGTCGAATAGGCGGCGATCCTGTCGATGGGCGCTCGCGAGATCCGCGCGAACGAGACGTCGTAGGGCCCGAAGTGCGACAGGTGCGGAACATTGTCGGCCAGGTTCGAGCAACTGGGGCACCCGGCGTCCCAGTCGGGGTGGAACATGAAGTTCTGCACGATGAGCTGCGAACGATCGCCGAACAGATCGATCAGCGAGACCGGCCCGTCGGCACCCTCGAACGTGTAGTTCTCGACCGGGGTCATCGGCAAGGCACGTCGGCTGGCGTTGACCTCGTCGGATTGCCGGGTGAGTTGTTTCTCCTCGGCCATGAGTGAGTCGCGGCGGGTCTGCCATTCATCTCGTGACACGACCGGTGGGTGCGCGGCGTCGATGGTCATGACGTCCTTCCTAGCAAGGCATGTATGAGTTCCTCACCGTATCGGCGACATAGGACATCAATGGCGGTCGTCGCGGTCGAGCCGAGGTGTCTGTCGGTGGTCTGTCCTAGCCTCGGACGTGTGAGTGTGGAATGGGGTCGACATGGCTGAGGGTTTCGATCCGCTGGTCGTCGCGGATGTGGCCGCCTGGCGGACGTGGCTGGACGACAACGAGGACGTCTCCGACGGCGTGTGGTTGCTGATGGCCAAGAAGGGGACGGTGTCACCGACCTCGGTGACCTATCAGCCCGCCCTCGAAGAGGCGCTGTGCAGCGGCTGGATCGACGGGCAGCGACGATCATGGGACGACGCCACCTTCATTCAGCGGTTCACTCCGCGACGTCGGCGGTCACTGTGGTCGAAGCGGAACATCGGCCTGGTCACTCGATTGACCGAGGAGGGCCGGATGCGCCCTCGCGGGCAGGCCGAGATCGACGCCGCGAAAACCGACGGCCGCTGGGACCGCGCCTATGAGGGACCCGCCAAGGCGCAGGTGCCACCCGAACTGGCGGCGGCTCTGGAACGGTCCCCTCGCGCGTCGCGCGCGTTCGCGGCGTTGACCGGTCAGGACCGGTACTCCGCCCTCCACCAGGTCATGACCGCCTCCACCGACACCACCCGTGACCGTCGCATCGAACGGCTCATCCAAAAGCTGGAGCGGGATCAGGCGTCCTGATCCCGCCGGTGGCCGGATACCGCGTTCGGGGCGGCCCGGCCGTCATCCGTCCTCGACGCGGGCGGCGTCACCGACCCCGCCGAAGCCGGGCGGGGCGTGTGGGACAGGTCAGACGCTGCGCAGCAGGGCCGAGTACAGGGTCAGACCGGGACCGAATGCGGAGGCGACGACCTCCCGAGGTCGTTGCCGTGCGAACTCCCGCAGGATCATCAGGACGGTCGCCGACGAACAGTTCCCGAAGTCGCGCAGAATCTCCCGAGAGATTCGAAGCTGCGGTTCCGACAGCGCCAGGGACTTCTCCGCGACGTCGAGGATGCGGCTGCCACCCGGGTGGATGGCCCACGCGTCGATGTCGTCGCGTTCCAGGTCGTGGCGTTTCAACAGCGCCGCTACCGCGCCGGGAAGATGCCGGGCCAGGACCAGCGGCACTCGTGACGACAGGCCCATCCGGAATCCGTGGTCGGTGATGTGCCAGGTCATCGCCGAAGCGTGGGCGGTGTCGGTGCGGGCGGCGACGTCCAGGACCGCCAGTCCGGTCCCGTCGGGCACCACGACGACCGCGGCGGCGGCGTCGGAGAACAGCGCGTGAGCCACCGCCTGCTCGGTGGTGAGCGGTCCTGGGCCCAGGTGCAGGCTGGTCAACTCCACACACAACAGGGCGGCGGGTTTGCCGTGCGCGCGAACGTGATCGGCGACGGCGGCCAGGCCCGGAATCGCGGCATAGCAACCCATGTGCCCGATGAACAGTCGCTGGGTGTCGATCGAGGCACCGAGGCGGTCGGCCAGCCGGATGTCGAGGCCGGGTGTGGCGTAGCCGGTGCAGGAGACGACCGTGAGCATTCCCAGCTGGGCGGCGGAGACTCCGGCGTCGTCGAGTGCCTGCCGCAGGGCTTGTTCACCCAGCGGCAGCGCCTCGGTCTGGTACCTGTCCATCCGCTCGGCGGTGGTCCACTGTGAGATGTCCTCGTGGATCGGGTTGATCACGCCGTGGCGGGTGTCGACACCGGCGTTTCGGAAGATCCGCATCGACCGATCGGTGCCGTCGGTGTGGTTGACGAAGAAATCGCGCCACAGTTCGTCCTGGCGCATCGGGGACGGCACGGCGACGCCGTATCCGGCGATAACGGGGGTCACCATCGTGGCTCCGAGGTCGCGTAGGGGTCGCCGCCGAGCGCGGTCACGCCCAGCCAGTCGGCGCACACATCCGAGGTGGCCGGTTGGAGTGCGCCGCATCGGGCGTCCCGGAACAGCCGCTCCAGTGGGTTGCCGGTGCGGATGGCCGACGCGCCGGCGACTTCCATCATGGACGCGGTGGTCGCCGCCGCGACGTCACCGGCCAGCAGTTTCGCCCGCCAGACCCAGGTCGCGGCGTCGGGATCGCCGGCGTCGACGAGGCTCGCCGCGTGTCTCAGCGTCGACAGCGCGGCCGAGACCATGGCATCGGCCCGTCCCAGACGGGCGCGCACCGAAGGCAGGGTGGCCAGGTTGCGCTGGTTGGCCTGTTCGACGGCCGCCTCGATCGCGGCGCGAGCCACCCCGATGTAGACGGCCGCGTAACTGGCGACCATCCAATGAGGTGCGATCTGCGCCGCCAAGAGTGTGATGCCCTCGACTCCGCCGACCAGGGCGGTCGGGGGCAGGGTCACATCGAAGTGGACGTCGTGGCTGCCGGTGGCTCGCATTCCCATGGTGTCCCAGGTGGGTTCGACGGTGACACCGTCGGTGGCCGGTACCAGGAGCTGCGAGATGGTGTCGGGATTCTCGATGCTGCGTGCCGCGACGAGGTACGCGTCGGCGTAACCGGCGCCGGAGACGAACGCCTTGTCGGCGGTGAGGTGGAAACCGCCGTCGACGCGCCGGTAGCGGCTGGCCATCTTGGACAGTCTGGACCCGACGCCGCGTTCGCTCATCGCCACCGCGTACAGCGAGCCGTTGACCGCGCCGGTCAGGACCTCGTCGCGTCGGGCCGGGTAGTCGGCCGCACCCAGTTCCTCGGCCAGTTCGTCGGGAACCGTGGCCAGCGCCCCGGTGACCCCGGCGTGCATGTTGAAGATCAATCCGGTGGCGCCGTTGCCGCGTCCGAGGTGGTAGGCCACGTCCACGTACTCGCGGAAGGTCGCTCCCATGCCCTTCAACCGGCCCGGGACCATGATCCCCAGTAGACCGGCTTCGCGAAGGTCGTTGAAGTCGGCTTTCGGAAACGAGGAGTCTCTGTCGTGTTCGAAAGCGCGTTCCCGCATCTTCGGAACCATCTGACGCACTTCACGCATTCTTGACTCCCAAACCGGCGTAGAGGATCGACGTTGACCGGGTGCGGACGATCGGCACCGATCCGGTCCGGCGACGCAACCACCGCAACAACGGCCACGCGGCGGGCCGAATGCCCCACATTTCCATGGCCACACCGTGGACGGCGGCCACTTCGCGCAACCGGCGTGGCGGGACGAAAAGTGCCGGGTCGTGAATGCCCGGTGGTGGTCCACCGGGCACGCGTTCGGCCAGGTACACGCCGACGATCCGGCTCAGCGCCGTCTTGGCCAGGGTGTCCACGATCAGGGTCCCGCCCGGTCGCAGGATCCGGCAGCATTCGGCGACCACGCCCGCCCAGTCGGGGACGTGTTCCAGAATCTCGCCGGCGATCACCACGTCGGCCGTCTCGTCGGCTATCGGTACGTGCGCGGCGTCGGCTCGGATCGCCTGAATCTTGTGCCGCGCGGCGATTTCGGCGTTGATCTGTCGCAGGTCCAGTCCGATGTGGTGATAACCGGAGATGTGGGGGGCGTTGAGCCCGCCGCCGCATCCGATGTCGACGAGGACCGCGCCGTCGCGTCTGGGCGGTGGGACGAGCGCGCATCTGGCTTCGGCCAGCCAGTGCAGCATCGCGAAGGGGCCGTTCGGCTCCCACCAGTGGTCGGCCAGTCCGTCGTACTGGCGCGGATCGTTGCGCGCCAGGTCGGGGCCGGACGATCCGGTTCGGCGTGCCGGGGTGGTGGGTGCCTGGGTGTGCGGTGTGTTCGGGGCAGCCCGAGCTCGACCATCACCCACATCGGGTTCACGATCCATCACGGGTTAAATCTGTCACATCCGTGCCCGTTACGCTATCTTGCGTGACGTTACTGGCACTGCTGAAGGCTAGCCATTTTGGACCGACCGTGACGGTGACGGCGGTCGGTTTCACGCTGTCACTGACCACCGGGCGTCCACTATGGCAGAGCGGCGTGCTGGCGGCGGCGGTCCTGACCGGTCAACTGTCGATCGGCTGGAGCAACGATTGGATCGACCACCCGCGTGACCTCGCCAACTCCCGGACCGACAAGCCGGCCGTGGCCGGTGACATCGGCAGGCGAGCCATCGGAGTCAGCGCGGTGATCGCGCTCGCCTGTTGTGTGCCGTTGTCGTTGGTGGCGTCCCCGACGGGGTGGCTGCATCTTCTGGCCGTGGGGCTGGGCTGGTGGTACAACGCGCACGCCAAGCGCACGATCCTGTCGTTTCTGCCCTATGTCGTCGCGTTCGGCCTGCTGGTGGTGTTCGCGATCCCGCATTCACCATGGTGGATGGTCGCGGCCGGTGCGCTCCTGGGCGGGGCCGCGCACTTCGCCAACGTCCTGCCCGATCTGGCCGACGACGCCGCCACCGGGGTCCGAGGACTTCCACATCGGATCGGTCGCGATCCCAGCCGTGTCGTGACCGTGGTGATGCTGGCCGCCGCCGCGGGGCTGCTGCTGGGGCGGATGGAACTTCGGTGGGCCGTACTGACCGCCCTGGTGACCCTCATCGGTGCGGCCGTGATCGCATTCAGCCGGTCGCGGCGCCGGTTCTTCCTGTTGGTGCAGTTGGTCGCACTGA
>Ga0233365_1000465_pt1 | contig 18734 bp, 15 predicted proteins | sample ElkDunMinimDraft_27_FD_191535 | JGI IMG/M metagenome (GOLD analysis project Ga0233365, IMG submission 191535) | Fecal eukaryotic communites from dung pellets of Tule Elk in California, USA - Elk Dung C36 | ecosystem: Host-associated > Mammals > Digestive system > Large intestine > Fecal | place...
AGGGCGTTGACGGTGGTCGGCTCGGTCACGTCGAAGACCGTCCCGACGCGCGGCCCGGCCTGGATGACCCGCTGCGTGCGAGCCCGCGTTCCGGTCGCGGTCACCCGGTGAACCGGACCGAAGATCAGCGCCAGCGTCGTCAGGTAATAGGGCCCGATGTCGAACAGCGGTCCACCACCTGCCTGGAACAGGAACTCGGGCCCGGGGTGCCACGCGTCGGGGCCTCGCGACTGGAACAGCGCGAGCCCGGTGGCGGGTTTGCCGATACGGCCGGACTCGATGGCCCGCCGAGCCGTCTGAAGACCCGGTCCCAGCACCGTGTCGGGCGCGCACGCGACACGCAGCCCGTTGGCCTCGGCCAACGCCAGCAACGCGGCGGCGTCCTCCCGATTGGTGGCCAACGGCTTTTCCTGCCACAGGTGTTTGCCCGCCGCCAGGACCGCGGTGCCCACTTCGGCGTGAGCGGCCGGAATGGTCAGATTGACGACCAGCTCGATGTCATCACGATCCAACAGCTGCGCGACCGTTCCGCTGCCGGACACGTCGTGCTTAGCCGCCTGCGTGGCCGCCCGATCGGTGTCGAGATCGGCGACGAAGCGGACCGACACGTCGCTGAAACTGTTGAGGTTGGTCAGATAGGTGTCGCTGATGACACCGGCGCCGATGACGCCGACTCCCACACTCATCGGTCCACCTTCCGCAGGTAGGAGAGACTGTCGGCGATCGCCTGGAAGACGTCGCCGTCGAAGGAGTCGAACTCGATGATCCGCTGAGCCCCGGAGGCGGCGGCCAGCACCGGCGGAATGTCGACCCGGCCCCGTCCCGCCGGAGTCTGCCCGGTGCCGTCCAGCGAGAAGTCACCGTCCTTGATGTGCAGCGCCACGACGCGATCGCCTAGCCGCTGCAACAGTTCTTCGGGTGCCTCTCCGCCGACGGCGGCCCAGTAGGTGTCCACTTGCAACACGATCGCCGGGTCCAGTCGATCGGCGAAGTACTCGAGTGCCGTTCGGTCACCGATGCGGTTCTTGGTCTCCCACCAGTGGTTGTGGTAAGCCAACCGCAGTCCCCGGCTGGTCGCGTCGGGCACCAGCGCGTTGAGAGCCTCGGCGATGCCGTCGATGTCCTCGGCGCGTTCCCACAGCCGGGGTTCGGTGAACGGATCGATCACGGTGGACACACCGAGCTCGTTGGCCGCGTCGAAGACCGCGTCGGTGTCCTCATCGATGAGTCGTGAGTGGGCGGTGGCGAAGGTGAACCCGGTGGCTTGACGCGCGTCCTTGAGCGAGTCCAGCCGCTCGGTGATCCCGAAGGGCTCGGCGTGACTGAAACCCAACAGCGACAGTCGTTCCAGCGTTCGAATCGCATCGTCGGCCAAGTGATCGCGGACCCCGTACAGGGCAACCGCGGTGGTGTGGTCGGGGGAGTTCGGTGGCATACCAGCTCCTTGAAGAGTCGACTGGGAACGCTCCCTGCCGCTCTTTCTATCAGCTGGTCGACGTTCCCGCCACCGGTAAAGTCACGGACTGACAACCCTTGTGGCCCATGAATTCTCCGCAATCGACCCGATTGCCTGCCGGGTTTGTCGCAAATGTCGTCACGGCTGTCCGGTGCTGGATTGAAACGTTTAGATTTTCTTCTAGGGTGGGTGGGGCAAGCGCTATCTCCACATCACGGAGGATTAAGTGACTGTCCCCGGCACAATGTCCCAACGAATAAGCGTCCTGGTCGCCGTGGCGGCGCTCGTCGTCTCCGGTCTGTTGTTCATCAACACGGCCGACGCCGAGGAGGTGGGCACCGCCGCGCCCGCCGACATCCGCCTCAACCTCAGCCGCGTCGATCCGGATCTGCTCACCGGGTTGCAGGACGAACTCGGCACCGCGACGGTCTCCGAAGTCGTCGGTTCGGTCAACCGCACGGGTCGAGCCTGCAACGCACCCGCCACCAACCGAGTGGCCTCGTTCTGCTGGAACAGTGGCGACAGCAGTGTCGCCTACTGGATGCCACAGGGCATCACCTCCAGCTCCGACGCCCACGCCAGCGGCAAGGTCGATGGAAAAGAAGTACTGGTCACCAGCTGGTACGACACCGGAAGCTCCGGAATCAACCGGGGTGTGCGGCTCAGCTTCGTCGACATGGCCAACGCCACGACTCCCCAGTACCGCCACATCCTGCTGGTCGAACCATATTGGAACGGATCGCAGGCGGACTTCCGCGCCGTCAAGGCGCACGCGGGCGGCATCGTCTGGTACGGCGACAAGTTGTACGTCAACAACACCTACAGCGGCATGCGGATCTTCGACATGAACGACCTGATGAAGGTCACCACCGGTGACAGCTCCAAGATCGGTCGACAGGCGAACGGTCAGTTCATGGCGCACGACTACCTCTACGTGCTGCCGCAGGAGGGACGCTACGTTCCCAGCCACACCGGCGGTGAGCCGGAGGTTCGGTACTCGCAGACCTCGCTGGACCGCACGACCAGTCCTGCCAGCCTTCTGGTGTCCGAATACGACGCCAACGGGACGGGCACGCGAATGGTCCGGTTCAACCTCGACGAGGCGAGCTCCATGATCGACGAGGACGATGACGGATACGCCCGGGCCGACTGGTCCTATGTGGTATCCATCAGGTCCATGCAGGGAGCGACCTCGGTCAACGGGGTCTACTACATCCATCGCAGCAACGGATCATCCAATAAGGGTGATCTGCTGACCTGGGTGCCCGGCAACACCGCCAAGATCAACGCCGGTGCCCTGCCGATCGGTCCCGAGGACGTCTCCTATTGGAGCCAAAAGGGACAGTTGTGGAACTCCACGGAGTACGCGGGACAACGTTATGTCTTCGCGACTCGACTGTCGTCCTGGTAACCCGATTCGATGACGTGGCCGGGCGCCCGGGTCGGCGCCCGGCCATCACTCACATCACCCCGTGTCGGCCGCCGCCGTGCGACCGGCCGATGGCTGACCGAAAGGGTCGCAGGTGGCCGGTGATGCCAACCGTCGATGGTGGCGGGCGTTACATTTGTGCCATGTCAATGGTGATCCGTGCCGGTCTGTCAGACGACGTTCCGGTTGTGGCGAGGATATGGAGCGACGGGTGGCGAGACGGCCACCTTGGACATGTCTCGGAGGGGCTGGTCGCCGTCCGCACCCCGGAATCGTTCACCGAACGCACCGAACTGGCAGTCCGCGACACGACTGTCATCACTGTGGACGGAAGCGTCGCCGGGTTCACCATGGTGATCGCCGATGAGGTCGAACAGTTCTACGTGGCCGAAGAACATCGCGGTACCAAGGTCGCCGACACGTTGCTGACCGAGGCCGAACGACTGGTCGCCGCGCAGCGGCACCATGTCGCCTGGCTGGCGGTCGTCCCCGGCAACACCCGGGCGCGCCGTTTCTACGAACGCAACGACTGGACCGACCAGGGCCGATTCGTCTACTGCGCCGACGCTCTGTCGGGCAGGATCCCGGTGACCGCCCACCGCTACACCAAACAACTGGTCACCGAGGAGCCGACCGCTCAACGTTGATCACCCGGCCGGTCGCCCGACCCGATCAGGCAGTGGCGGCGTCCACCGGGTGCCTGCGACGTGACCGGTCCAGCAGCGTGGCGGTGATCAGCATCAGGGCGGGAACGATCATGAGCACGAACCCGCTGACGCCCAGCAGCGCGATGCACCCGGCAGCCCACGCCAGCACCGTCGCACCGACGTAACCGGGTGCGACCTCGCCCCGCTTCCCCATCCGGGAGACCAGCATTCCCAGCAGGATGCCGATCACGGCGGGACCGCCGGGCAGCGCCCAGAACAGCGCCATCGACTCCATCGTGGTGATCCCCTTCCCGGTGAGCCACTCCGACCAGTACGGGTGGGAGAGGAACACGAGAATGTGCAGGATCGAGATGGACGTCAGAAGTCGCCCGCCCCAGCGGGTCAGGCTCACGGGATTCATGCCCCCAACGATGCGTTCCCGGCACGGAGAACGCCTCCCCCGCGTGGGGGAGGCGTTGGCTCGCGCGAGCGATATGAGTCGCCGCCTTCGATTGGCACCCGGGGAAAGGCGTCACAGCTCCACTGACGACTCGTCAGCGGAGTCCGTGGGTGCCGTGCGGCAGCGCGGATCGGCCCGCGGACAAGGTGAACCCGGTCCGCCGACGCTCGCACCGCCACCGGGCCGCCGAGGCGACGACACGGCCGAGAAGACCGGTCCAGCCCGGAACCGACCGCTACGCGGGGGTGCCGGCCAGCGCCTGCCTGACCTGAACGATCGTCGGGTTGGTCATGGTGACGGTCTGCCCGTCCGGGGTCGGAATGGACACCGTGGGCACGGTCTGGTTTCCACCGTTGACGCTCATGACGAACTCCGCGGCCTTCGGATCCTGTTCGATGTCGATCACGGTGTGTTCGATGCCTTCCCGGTCCATCTGGCTCTTCAACCGGCGGCAGTATCCACACCAGGGCGTCGAGTACATGGTGATCATGAGGCGTCCTTTTCTTAGAGGTTGTCTGGCGAGAACGCGGCTGGATCGACCAGGCACGTTCCTCCTCCGTCGATTCCTATCCAACCAAGTCGCCCCACCGCGACATTCCCCGCCGTCACGTCGGTCACAACCGCCACGGGTCCACGGGCGCGGTCACGGGTGTCGCACCTCGATGAGAGCATGAGTCACCATGACGTCCGATGCGTTGCGTGCTGTTCTTGCCGGCCTGGACGACGAGCAGGCCACCGCGGTCGGGGCCGACGCCGGCCCGGTGTGCATTCTCGCCGGTGCCGGCACCGGAAAGACCCGTGCCGTCACCCACCGCATCGCCTACCGAGTGCGACGCGGTGACCTGCGCGGCCAGCACATCATGGCGGTCACCTTCACCGCACGGGCCGCCGGAGAACTGCGTGATCGACTCCGCGTGCTGGGCGTGACCGGGGTCAACGCGCGAACCTTCCACTCCGCCGCGCTGCGTCAGCTGCGGTTCTTCGCACCGCGCCTGTATCGCGGCGACCTGCCCGAACTGCTCGATTCGACCTGGAAGTTCGTGAGCATCGCCGCCGCCCGCGCGGGCCTTCGCCGCATGGACAAGACGAAGAATCGCGACCTGGCCGGCGAGCTGGACTGGGCAGCCGCGATGCGGGTCACTCCCGACGACTACCCGGCGGCGGTCGCCAAGGCCGACCGGATACCGCCGATGGACACCGCCGACATCGCCAAGACCTACGCCGCCTACATCGAGGCCAAGGAGCGGGCCGGAGTCATGGACTTCGCCGACCTGCTGGCCAAGACGGCGAGCGCGCTGGAGGAGCACGACGACGTCGCCGAGCAGATCCGCGCCCAGTATCGGTTGTTCGTGGTCGACGAGTACCAGGACGTCAACCCGCTTCAGCAGCGTCTGCTGGACGCCTGGATGGGCGACCGTGACGACCTCACCGTGGTCGGCGACGCCAGCCAGACCATCTACTCCTTCAACGGCGCCACCTCCAACTACCTGGTCAACTTCACCCGGCGCTTCCCGGACGCCACCGTGGTGCGCCTGGTGCGGGACTACCGGTCCACTCCGCAGGTGGTGTGGCTGGCCAACCAGGTGATCAAGCAGGCGCGCAGTGCGGAGGCGGCGCTGCGACTCGAACTCATCGGCCAGCGTCCCGCCGGACCCAACCCGGTGTTCGAGACCTATCCCGACGAGGTCGCCGAGGCCAACGCCGTCGCCGATCAATGCGCGAAGCTGCTGGCCGACGGGGTACCGGCGCGAGAGATCGCGATTCTGTACCGCACCAACGCCCAGTCGGAGGCGTACGAGACCGCGCTGGCCGAGGCGGGGATCGCCTCCGTGGTGGCCGGTGCCGAACGGTTCTTCCAGCGTGCCGAAGTGCGAAACGCGATCGTGGCGCTGCGGCAGGCGATCCACACCGATTCCGGGGAGGAACCCCTCGCCGCGACCGTGGTGACAGCGCTGGAGGCGGTCGGTTGGCGGCCACACGAGTTGCCCGAGGGCGGCGCTGCCCGGGAGCGGCATGAGGCGGTCGCCGCCCTGGTGCGGTTGGCTCACGACCTCGAGGAGTTGAGCCTGTCGGAGTTCGTCGCCGAACTGGGACGTCGGGCGGCGGCTCAGCATGCTCCCACGATCGAGGGCGTGACCCTGGCGTCGCTGCACTCGGCGAAGGGCCTGGAGTGGGACACGGTGTTCCTGGTCGGCCTCGCCGAGGGCACGTTGCCGACCAGTCGTGCTCGCACCGACGCACAGTTGGAGGAGGAACGGCGTCTGCTGTACGTGGGCATCACCCGCGCCAAGACGCGGCTGTTCCTGTCCCACGCGTTGACCCGGTCCGGCAGTGGACGGCCCCGAGACGGCAGCTCGTTTCTGGTCGGCTACGGATTCGGCGCTCCGACGCGTGACCAGGGGAACAAACCGAAGCCGAAGAAGAAGCGTCGCGACACCGGCCCGGTGCTGTGTCGGGTCTGCCAGACGGCGTTGACCGACGGCCGGTCCCGGAAGCTCGGCCGGTGCGAGGGGTGTCCGTCACCGATGGACGAAGACCTCTTTGAACGGTTGCGGCAGTGGAGAAAGGACACCGCGACCGAGGCCGACGTGCCCGCCTACGTGGTGTTTACCGACGTCACGTTGATGGCGATCGCGGAACGGTGTCCGAAATCGGACAGTGATCTGGTGTCAATCGCCGGAATCGGCCAGCGTAAGCTCGAAACATATGGTGCGGCCGTTCTGGCCATCGTGGCCGGTACGGATCCGGATCAGCGCGCAACCGGGGATTAATCGGCGGTTCGACCTAGGTCGGATCGGCTGAACGGGTGAGTTTGAGATTTTTGTTGAAACTCACCGTTAATTCAGTTGCGGATGGTCGAGGGACCGGCATAACCTGACTATCGCCGTCACGGTGACGGGGACACGAGTCGATTAAGGAGGTGACCACTGTGGTTATTACGACAACGAAGTTTGAAACGAACTGGCAGGCATCGGCGAAGCCGAGCGCTGTGCGTCCAATGTGCGATAGCAGCCTCTTCCGCTTCACGCTGCCCGAGTCGAACCGTGTGGTGACCTCTGGGGTCGATATCTCGGTTCGTTCCCTCGCGCCTAACAACGTTTCGGTCCAGGGGACCGGTGTGTCCACAGTCCGTTCTGAGCGCAAAGCGGTCAAGAACGTGTCACGCCACCAGTCTCTGACCACCATCAGCATTGCCGTCTCGCAATACCTGGGCAAGCCGTCTGGCTCCGTCGCAGGCGTTGCGGGAGCCACGAGCGGGACTCCGCCTCGAGGTAGGCCGGTATGACGGGCATTACGCCCGCCGGCTCAACTTCGAGGCCGCGAACCCGATAACCGGGATCGCGGCCTCTTTTCTTTGTCCATTACGACATTTAGCCAGGTAGACGGCCCGACGTCGTCGTCTGGATCAAACAGGACAGCAAGACCGAAAGAGAGGAGACCGAGGTGTTGACCCTCGGCCCAGGTTTGCGTGAGCAGGCCATCGAACAGGGTAGGGACCTTCCCTGCCGGGAATACGACGCGGACCTGTGGTTCGCCGACACTCCCACCGAATTGGAATACGCGAAGTCGCTGTGCGCCGACTGCCCGGTGAAGGTCGAGTGCCTCGCCGGTGCGATGGACCGGCAGGAGCCCTGGGGTGTCTGGGGCGGCGAGATCTTCGAGGCGGGTGTCGTCGTGGCGCGCAAGCGGCCACGGGGCCGGCCACGTAAGGACGCCGCTCAGCTCGAAGCCGCGGCGCAGGCCGCGCTGGCCGAGCGCACCGCCGGTGCGATGGCCTCGCTGGAGGCTGCCTTATGTACCGCCAGGATGCGCCGCACGGCATCGCGACCAGCTCGATTCCCACTTCGACGAAGAGCAAGCCCCGAATCATGACCATCACACGCCAGATCACCGCGAACGGAAGCGAAAAAATGCATCTCATCCATGAAGCCCTGGCCCGCGCGCGAATGCGCGAGGTATGGCGAGGAGAACACCGACACCGTCGGCGCAGCGCCCGCGAGATTCTGCTCGCCGCGCGTCGCGCCGAACGGAACCGGCATCACTGATCCACTGATCAGCGCCGCCGAGTCGCCTCAGCCATACGGCCTTTGATGACACGTCGGGCCACTTCCCGAAAGTGGCCCGACAACATCAGACTTTTCCACCATCGCCGAAGGTCATCACCGACCGCGGCGCCACCGGCCCCCTGTCTTGGGGGCCGGTTTCTCATTGCCCGGAAGCATCCCCCTCTCGTCGTTCCGCTGCGTCGGGGCGCCGGTGGCGGGCGTGATCAGGGGCGGAAGGCGAAACCGAGCGGTCGCCGAAGAGCTGTCTTCATCGGGTGTCCCGCCTGTCGAACCACTGGGGTGCGCTGCCGCATTAATCGGTTGCGGCCGCAGGGACGATGACGTTGGATGGGCCCGGGCCGGACGGATGTAACGCGATGACGTCGCGTGAGTCGCGTCGAGCCGGACACCACCCACGCAACCGAAGAGGACAGATGCGGGTTCGCGAATACGATCCGACCGATGAGGACAGCTGGCTGCGATGCCGCCTACTGTCCTTCTTGTACAGCGGCTATCACATGGACGTCAAGACCGCCAAGACCACCGACGTCGACATCAGCCTGGTCGCGGTCGAGGCTGACGAGGTCATCGGGCTCATCGACATCGAAACCGAAGGCACCGAGGCCACCATCGACACCATCGCGGTCCACCCGGACCATTCGCGGCGTGGCATCGCGACGGCCCTGCTGAACACGGCCGTGTCCCGGTTGAGCGGCTACTCGACACTCGACGCCTGGACCAGGGAGGACACTGCGGCCCTCACCTGGTACGCCAAGAACGGTTTCGTCGAGGATGAGTCGAGCCGCTATCTCCACATCCACGCCGACCACACCGACATCGACTCCGCCGCCGAGGGGCTGACCGGTTTTCGTCCGGTTCACGCGTTCCTGCACGCGCCGCTGGCGCGCGAGGCGGAGGTGCGGGAGAAATTCCGGAAGGTCTACATCTGTCGTCAGATGGTGCGAAAGCTCTAGACCGCCTTCCGTCTTCGTAGTGTCGTGTCGAACGACGCCCCGTTCAGCGCCATCCCGTGGTGACACCGTTGCCTAAGCTGTGGACATGAACGACGACAACCGGACGCCGGTCACGTCAGCACCGCCCTCACCCGACGTCGGTAACTGGCGGCGGTTCCAGCGGGAGGCCGTCGCCGGTGACCACGGAGCCGAGTTGGCGGGCGCCTCGTTTCTGCACCGCAACAGTCGGGGCATCGAGTTTGCCGTGATGGCTGTGCTGGTACTCGCCATCCTGGTTGTCCTGTCCGTCGACATCGTCGCGGGGAACGGCTGGTTCGCCGACATTCCGTGGTGGGGCGTGGGGCTGCTGGTGATGAACGTGGGCATCATCGCTCTCCTGGCGCAGGTCGGCCGCCGCGATTCGTGGCGATATCGGGCGCGTGAGCGGTATCGGCTGCGTCGATTCGCCGCTGCCAATGGGTTGTCGCATGAGGTGGCACCGCCGCTCCCCGGTCGTCGGGGTGCGATCTTCGACTACGGGGATCGTCATACGACCACCGAATGGTGCGCCATGCCGACGGCGACAGGCTTCGAGATCGCCAACCTTCAGGTGACGGTCGACCCCGGTGGCGCCGAGAGCTACATCGACAGGTGGGGATATGTCGTATTCACTCTGCGGCAATCCCTGCCTCACGCCCTGCTGCTCCGGCCGGGGGGCGTCGGGCGCCGCTGGTTGCCCACGCGACTGCGTGACCTCGAACCGATCGCGATCACCGAGTCGCTGAGCCTGCACACCGACAAACCCGACCATCCGCCGTTGGCGGCACTGGTCTCGCCGGAACTCGTGGGTCTGATCAGGACGGTCCACCCCCGAGCCTTCGCCGAGATCGTCGCCGACGAGCTGTACCTGTACATCGGCGGTGGCATTGATCTCGCCTCACCAACCCTGTGGCGCGATGTATCGGCGCTCGCCGAGCGGCTGGCGCCCGAGCTGGTGACTCCACCCAATGTGGAACTGATGGCGGGACTCGCGGCGCCTCGCGGCTGATCCGTTCACCGCGAGCGGCGTCGCCGGTTCAGGCCAACGGATCGACGGTCGCCTACTCCACTTCGAACCCGGGAAGCCACGTGGCCAACACGTCTCGCCAGGAGGCTTCGGCCTCCAGCTGACACATCACACCGATCGACCCCAGAGTCACCCGGTGAATGAGCAGATAGGACGGCGGCAGGTTCAGCTGTTTGCCGAGGATGTACGCCTGGCTCTTCGGATTGCCGAGCCGGATCGCTTCGGCGCGCAGCCATTCCCGGCTGAACCGGAACTCTTCCTTGGTGATCGGATCGAGCATCGGCACGAGGAAGTCCAGGACCTCCTGCGGATCCACTTCGGAATCAGCCGGGATGAATCCCTCCCCGCGCAATCCGTCGAACACCTGCTGGGCCTCGCCGCGCACGGCCAGGGTCACCAGTTGTCCGATGGGTTCGGGCAGCCCGTGGGGGAGTCGCGCCACCGCGCCGAAGTCCAGGACCACGAGTCGTCCGTCCTCATGCAACCGGAAGTTTCCGGGGTGAGGATCGGCGTGCAGCAGGCGTGCCCGCTGTGGACCCGAGAAGTGAAGAGTGGACATGAGGTACCCGGCGCGGTTGCGTTCCTCCTGGGTGCCGTTGTTGATGACGTGTGACAGCGGGATGCCGTCGACCCATTCGGTGACCAGCACCTTCTCCGCAGCGGCCACGACCTTGGGCACCAGAATCTCCGGATCGCCGTCGTAGGCATTGGCGAACGCGCGCTGGGACCGCGCCTCCAGCTGGTAGTCGAGCTCCTCGACAACCCGGTCGCGCAGTTCCTCGACCAGCGGTTTGATGTCCAGTCCCGGTTGCAACACCCGGAACAGCGACGACAGGCGCCCCAACTGTTTGAGGTCGGACACCAGTGCCGGGCCGGCCCCGGGGTACTGGACCTTGACGGCTACTTCGCGGCCGTCGGCCCACACCGCCTTGTGCACCTGACCGATGCTGGCCGCCGCGGCCGGCGAGTCGTCGAACTCGCTGAACTTCTCACGCCAGTTCTCGCCGAGTTGTTCAGCCAGTGCCTTGTGCACAGTGGCGGCGGGCAGCGGCGGTGCCGCCTCCTGCAACTTGGTCAGTGCCGTGCGATAGGGCGCGGCGAGGTTTTCCGGCAACGCGGCTTCGAACACCGACAACGCCTGGCCGAGCTTCATGGCGCCGCCCTTGAGCTGCCCCAACACGCTGAACAGCTGCTCGGCGGTGCGCTCCTGCAGTTTGTCGCTGATGACTTCGTTGGCCAGGCCGGTGACCTTCTTGCCCAGCCCGAGAGCGGCCCGTCCGGCGAAACCCAGGGGAAGACGGGCAAGACGAGCGGTACGGGCCACGGTGCCGCGAGGAATGTCCGTCACATCCACCATCGTGCCACGCTCGAGTGACAACTGCCTGAACCGCGCCTGAGAACATTCTCGGCTTGGGACGGTGGGGGAACGCGGGGCCAGCAAGCGCTGGATGCGACGCCCACATCCAGCACCGTGCCGTTCGTCACCCTGGTCCTCAGGCCTGTGTCAGGACTGGTGAGACACGTTCCTGAGAAGGCTTCCCGGTCGGGCGAACAAACCGGTTCCAGGCGTGCGCCACGCGGCGTGCCCGGCGTCCGATACGCGTGTTTCGTGGCATTCTGAGCCCAGGGGCGTGGCTGATGCCACGACGGAATGATCGAGGGGGCCTGATGGCGACGTACAACGGCTACTGCGTGAAGTGCCGGGAGAAGCGGGACTTCGAGGGGACAGTGGAGGAAACCGCGTCGGGGCGGCGGATGGCCAAGGGAACATGCCCGGTGTGCGGCACCAAGATGAACCGCATTCTCGGCAAGAACGATTGACAGCCGCAGGTCCCCGTCGGTGTCCCGAATACTGGGATGACGGCGGGGATTTTTGCGGACCAATCACCGCGAATCCGGACAGATCGACGAGTCACGGTCTGTACGTGGTGGCAGCGGCTGGATAGCGTACCCACTATGGCCCGGAAAGCTTCTCCCCCCGTTGACGTGCGGCGCAGTACCAGACGTCGCCGCACGGTCTCGGCCTATCGAGACGGTGAACGCGTCGTCGTGCTGATCCCGGACGTGTTCACTCGCGCCGAGGAGGCCGAGTGGGTCGACCGAATGCTCGGCCGGTTGACCGAACGTGACAAGCGCGCAGGTCGAGGCGGCGATGCCGCGCTGCGCAACCGCGCGATACGGCTGGCACACCGGTACTTCCCGGATTACCCGCAGACGGCCGAACCGGCCAGCGTCAAATGGGTGCACAACCAGACAAGCCGCTGGGGGTCCTGCACACCCGACGACGGCACCATTCGGCTGTCGTCACGGCTGGCCGCAATGCCCGGCTGGGTCATCGACTACGTCCTGTTGCACGAACTCGCGCACCTGGTCATCCCGCGACACGGGCGGGAGTTCTGGGAGCTGCTGGAGCGATATCCCAAAACCGAACGGGCACGTGGCTACCTCGAAGGCGTCGCCGACGCGGGAATCGACAACACCGGCGACAACCTGTAAACCCAACGGGCAGCCACTTCCAGGAACATGGCCACCATCACGGGACCGAGTTGAGGTCGGCCTCTCCGTCAGTCGTTTTGTGGCGATCGCCGAAGGCTGATTCCATGACGAGAAGACTCTTCTGCCGGCAAGGCGGAGGAGCCGCGAGTACCGGGTTGGTACCCGCGGCGACAACGCAGTCCAGCGGTAGAGCAACCGCTACGGAAACTGTCTTCAGGCTTTGACGCCGCCCCCATCGGGGCCGTTGTCGTCATCGCCGTCATCGTCACCTTCGTCACGGGGATCATTCACCGCGAGTTGATCGAAGATCGACATGTCCAACTCGCCCAACCCGGCGTCGCGCTGCGCGAAGCCCTTGGGGTCGGCCAGGTCGTCCGCGGACGGGATCAGGTCGGGGTGAGACCACACGTGGTCACGATCCTCGCTGCCCTTCGCCTCGGTGACCGCCTCCCACAGTGCGGTGGCCTCCCGGAGTTTCTTGGGGCTGAGGCTCAGCCCCACCAGGGTCGCGAAGGTTCGCTCCGACGGTCCACCGGTGGCGCGTCGCCGCCGTGCCGACTCGGTCAGCTTGCCCAGCGAGGCCAGCCGCTGTCCGGCCGCCTGTGCCGCGACATGGGACACCCAACCGCCGATCAGCGCCAGGATGTGCTCCAGCCGAGCGAGCGCCGCCTGCTGCGCGGGCGTGTCCTCGGGGCGGAACAGTTCACCCAGGTCGATCTGACGCATCGCCTCGGAATCACTGAAGTCGAGGTCGGCGGCCAGTGACTCGATCGCGGATTCGTCGATGTGAATGCCGCTGGCGTACGCCTCCACCGCGCCGATCACGTGCGCGCGCAACCACGGGACGTGGCTGTAGAGGCGATGGTGCGCCGTCTCACGAAGCGCCAGGTACAGACGCACCTCGTCGAGGTCGACGTCGGTCATGCCCTGCGCGTAGTTCTTGATGTTGCCCGGAAGCAACGCCGCCGTCCCCGCCGGACCCAGCGGCAGACCGATCTCGGTCGAACTGAGCACCTCGGTCGCCAGCTCCGCCATGGCCTGACCGACCTGAGCGCCGAACAGTGACGATCCGATTCCCTGCATGAGCCCGGCCATGGGGCCGAGCATTCCACGCATTTCCTCGGGCATGAGGCTGTTGAGCGCCTCGGACATCTTGCTGGCCAGTGGCTCGGCCAGCTCCTTCCAGGTGTCCGTCGAGTTGGCGATCCAGTCACCGCGGTTCCACGCCGTGGACTTCGTCATCCCGGAGGGGAACGAGGTCGCGTCCTCCAACCAGAGGTCGGCGAGCCGTAGGGCGTCCACCACCGCCTGCCGGTCCGGCGAACTGGGCCCCGGGTCATTGCTCAACTGCGACTGGGCGATCTGCCTCGCCAAGTCCCAGTTGATCGGGCCCTGCGACGCCGACTGCGACATCAGCTGCTGCAACTGGGCCATCATCTGCTGAATGCGCGGGTCATTCGGGTCCGGCATACCCGGCAACCCACCAAAACCAAAAGGAGTATCTGGACTCACCCCACCAACGGTACGCCAAACACCTGAGCGGGACCTGAACGCCGCGACTTCGCGCCTGGTGAGCGCGCGCGAACTCTCCGCGTTCCGCGCGGTGCCGACGGCAACCGCGTCCTCGCGGGTTGACATCGACGCATTAAGCTTCCGGCATGAAGCGGCGCGGTGTGACTGTTCTACTGGGTGCTGTCCTGGTGTCCCTGCTGACCTGGCAGGCGCTGTCCATGCGTGTCGCATATGTCGCGCTGGGGCCGGGTCCCACCGTGGATGCGCTGGGAGTCTACGAGTACACCGACGACACCGGACAGGTTCAGTCGATATCGCTGATCACCGCAGATGACGAGGTGTCCTCGGAATCGGACGGCCAGCTGAGACTGGTCACGGTCCGCATCCACGACGACATCGATCTGCTGCGCGCGCTGTACTACTGGATCTCCGACGACTACGCCGTCGTGCCGCGTGAGTTCCAGTACCCGGACGATAAGACCAAGGACCAGATCGCCGCCGAGCAGGCGCAGATGTGGGAGAACTCTCAAAGCGCCGCCGAGACCGCCGCGTTGCGCGCCCTGGGGGAAGAGGTATCGGTCACAGTCACGTCGGTGGCCGAGGACTCGCCCAGTGACGAGGCCCTCGTCGAGGGGGATGTGATCACCGAGGTGGCCGGTGAACCGGTGACCTCCCAGGAGAAACTGGCGTCGCTGTTGACCGAGGCGATGCTGGCGGACCCTGGCGAACCGGTGGCGCTGGGCCTGGACCGTGACGACAAGACCGTGACGTCCGAGGTGGTTCCCGAACAGCACGACGACGGCACCGCGGTGCTGCCCGGTGTGCAGGTGGAACCGGTGCAGGACGACCCGTATGGGCTGACCGTGACCACCGAGGGATTGAACATCGGTGGTCCGTCGGCCGGGTTGATCTTCGCTCTGGCGATGGTCGATCGCGCGACCCCGGAGGATCTCACCGGGGGTCTGGTGATCGCCGGCACGGGTGAGATCGACGAGGACGGAAACGTCGGTGCGATCGGCGGAGTGGCTCAGAAGGTCGTCGGCGCCAAAGCCGACGGCGCCACCGTGTTCCTCACTCCGGCGGCCAACTGCGAGTCGGCCAAAGCCAATGTTCCCGACGGTCTCACGCTCGTGAAGGTGAACACTTTGGACGACGCGCTGACGTCGCTGGAGGCACTTCGCGAGGGTCGTGCCCCGGCGACCTGCTAGAACGGGTCCGGTCGATCCGGACGTGTTCTCGTTGACGTCGGCGTGTCGCGGGAGGTCGTGGAGGCGGGGCGTCGAGTTGCGGCGGTCATGCTGATGGAGGCCCTGCCGTCGTCGCGTTCGGCGAGGCGAAGGAGGTGCTCGTACGTGCCTTTCACGTACGAGGTGCGACTTCGCCGACCAGACGCCGGGTTCGGCGTGCCGAGCGGAACCCACCACCACAACGCATAATTGCCAGACACACACTTAGACATGAAGTAACCAGACAGTTTCCTAGGTCAGATGAACGTCTCGTAGCCTGGTCCCTACTGTGAACACCGGTCGACCCGACCGGGCTACGCCTGCACATGAATTGAGGGATTCGCCGTGGCGACACGGACACCAATGCCACGAATCAACCGCCGAGGTAGATACATCCTCGGTCTGCTGGTCGGGGTGATCGCGTTGCTGACGGTCGCCGGTTGGTTGGTCAACCTCTATACCGAGTATCTATGGTATGACTCCACCGGTTATTCCGGGGTGTTCAGCACCCAGATTTGGACCAAGATCGCCATGTTCGCGGCCTTCGGCGCCATTATGGCACTGTGGACAGCCGCGAACCTGTACGTCGCCTGGCGGTTTCGGCCGGACTCGGTTCCCCACACACCCGAGCAACAGAGCATGGAGCGGTACCGCTCCGCCTTGGACCCCAAGATCGGCTGGTGGATCGCCGGAGTGGCGGCCCTGATCGGCGTGTTCGCCGGGGTGTCGGCGCAGGACCGCTGGCAACAGTGGCTGCTGTTCTCCAACTCCCAGGAATTCGGGCGAGTCGATCCGATCTTCGAGGTCGACGCCGGGTTCTACGTATTCGAGCTGCCGTTCTGGGAGTACCTGATCGGCGTCGGCTTCACGATGATCGTCATCGGAATCCTGGCCGCGCTGGGCACCCACTACCTGTACGGCGCGGTGCGCATGTCGGGACGTGGCGAGCGCATCACCGCCGCCGCACGGTGGCACCTGTCGATTCTCATCGGGCTGTTCGTCCTGATGAAGGCGGTGGCCTACTACTTCGACCGGTACGCCCTCACTCTGGAACAGAGCCAGGTCACCAACCCGAGCATCACCGGTGGTGGCTACACGGCCATCACGGCGCTGCTGGGGGCCAAGGAGATCCTGATCTTCGTGTCCGTGCTGGCGGCCATCGCGGTCGTGCTGTTCTCCAACTTCTGGGTTCGCAGTCTGCTCGGTCCGGGTATGGCGCTGGGTCTGGTGTTGATCTCGGCGATCGCCATCGGCGGTATCTACCCGTTCGCCGTTCAGCAGTTGGAGGTCGCGCCGAACGCGCCGCAGAAGGAGGCCGACTACGTCGCCTACACCATCGACGGGACGATGTTCGCCTACGACATGGGTGACATGCAGCGAACCGATCTGTCGGTGGACGGCACCCCGGACGCCTCGATTCTGGCCACCGATACCGGGACGGTTCCGTACACCCGGCTTCTGGACCCCTCGATCGTGTCGGACGCGTTCACTCAGAAGCAGCAGGCCCGAGGGTTCCACGACTTCAACGACAAGCTGGACGTCGACCGTTACGTCAACGCCGACGGCGAGGTTCAGGACTATGTCGTCGGTGTGCGTGAGCTGAACCCCGCGCAGTTGGCCAACCAGGACTGGACGGTTCGCCACACCATCTACACCCACGGATACGGCCTCGTCGCCGCACCCACCAACCGGGTGTGCGACTCGGGACCGTACTTCGAGTCCGGTTCGCTGCTGGAGCTTCAGGAGTCCGATGAGGCGGCCGTCGAAGACGGTGAGGATCCGGTGCAGGACAACGACACCAGTTCCACCTGCCGGTCCACGACCGACTTCGTCGAGATCACTCACCCGCAGATCTACTTCGGTGAGCTGAACGACGACTACGCGATCGTCGGCATCCCCGACGGCGAGTCCCCGCGTGAGTACGACCGTCCGTCCGGTGGAACCACCACTGAGGACAGCGCCGAGACCGGCGACGAAGAGGTCGACGCCCAGGGCGACGCCTACGTCACCTACGAGGGTGACGGCGGCGTCGACGTCAGCAGCCTCTGGCACCGGCTCTGGTACGCATGGGAGTTCGGCGAGACCAACTTCCTGCTGTCGGACCGGTTCAACGAGAATTCCAAACTGCTGTACCACCGCACGCCGCGCGAGCGGGTCGAGCGGGTCGCACCGTTCCTGACGGTCGACGGTGACCCGTACCCGACCGTCGTCGACGGCCGGGTCCTGTGGGTGCTGGACGGATACACCACGTCCAACTCGTTCCCGTACTCCAACTCGGTGAACCTCCAGGACGCCACGATGGACTCGCATACCGGCCAGGGTGCGACCCAGCAGGACAGCCAGGCGATCAACTACATGCGCAACTCGGTCAAGGCGACCGTGGACGCGTATGACGGAACGGTCACGCTGTACGAGTTCGGTGAACCCGACCCGATGCTGGAGGCATGGAACGCCGCCTTCGGTGACATCGTCAAGCCGGAGTCGGAGATCCCCGAGGAGCTGATGCAGCACCTGCGTTACCCGGTGGATCAGTTCAAGGTCCAGCGCACCCTGCTGGAGCGGTTCCACATCGACAACGCTCGCGTGTTCATCGACGGCAGTGAAGTGTGGGAGACCCCGGGCGACCCGCGTGTCGAGGGCGCCAAGCTCCCGCCGTACTACGTGCTGGCGACCTTCCCCGGACAGGAGGACCCGCAGTACCAGTTGACCTCGAACTTCTCACCGAGAGACCGAGGCAACGTTCTGTCGGCGATCATGACCGGTCGCTACGACGAGAACAACAGACCGGTGCTGACGCTGTACGGACTGCCGAGCGGTCAGGTCGAGTCGACCTCGCAGAAACACCAGGACATGACGTCCACACCAGAGGTCGCGGCGGATCTGAAGCTGTTCGAGCAGCAGGGAACCACCGTCCAGTGGGGTAACCTGCTGAGCCTGCCGGTGGGCAACGGCATCATGTACGTGGAGCCGATGTACCTCCAGCGTCAGGGCTCCAACGAGGGTGTCGCGTTGCCGCTGTTGCGTCGCGTCCTGGTCTCCTACGGCGATTACATCGGCTACGAGGAGAGCTTCGGTGACGCGATCGAATCGGTCGTCGCGCAGTACACCGGAGACGACAACGCCGCTCCACCACCGGACGAGGAACCCGATGAGGGTGAGGAGCCCGAGGAGCCGGCCGAAGGCGAGGTGCCTGCCGATGTTCAGGCAGCACTCGACGCCATCGACCAGGCCATCGCCGACCTGAAGAAGGCCATGGAGGACGGTGATCTCGCCGCACAAGGTGAGGCGTTGGCCGACCTCGATGCCGCTCTGAAGGCATATGATGAGGCCAAGGGGTAAGGCTCACAAGCTTTTCCCGTAATCGGTCTACGTGCCGGCCCCGAAGCATTCGGGGCCGGCACGTTCGTTTCTGGAGGGTGAACGCATTGGGCGCGCTCAAGCCC
>Ga0233365_1000471_pt1 | contig 18492 bp, 12 predicted proteins | sample ElkDunMinimDraft_27_FD_191535 | JGI IMG/M metagenome (GOLD analysis project Ga0233365, IMG submission 191535) | Fecal eukaryotic communites from dung pellets of Tule Elk in California, USA - Elk Dung C36 | ecosystem: Host-associated > Mammals > Digestive system > Large intestine > Fecal | place...
CGAGGCGTTTGGCGTTGAGTTCCAGTGCCTGGCGGACCAGGCCGCGCAGCACGTTGATGTCCACCGGCTTGCTGACGAAGTCGAAGGCGCCGGCCTTGAGCGCCTCGACCGCGGCCTCGACGTTGCCGTAGGCGGTGATCACCGCCACCGGGGTGGAGGGGAAGCGGGTGGAGATCTCGCTGACCAGCTCCAGGCCCGAGCCGTCGGGCAGGCGCATGTCGGTCAGACACAGGTCGTAGGAGACGGTGGCCAGCATCTGCCGGGCCGCGTGCAGGTTGGGGGCGGTGTCGGTCCGCAGGCCCATGCGCCCCAGGGTCAGCACCAGCAGTTCGCGGATGTCTTGCTCGTCATCGACGATCAGGGCGCTGCGGGCTTCGTTCATGTAATGAGGCGGCCGTCTCAGAGGTGACCAATATTGACAGTTTTTGACATGTGTTACGAGGGCGTGAGGACGCCCGTGTCGCGAGCTGTGAACCGGTGGTGGAATCCGGGTGAAGGGCGCCAAGGAGCCGTCGGGCCTCCGCGAGCATGCAGGCAGGCCGCAGTAGCGGTGGATAGTGTCGCCTGCGGCGCGGCCCGACTCAGCGCTGCAGCAGGGCGTGCTGCGCGGGCAGGGTGATGCGGAAGCAGGCGCCGCCGCCGGGCACCGAGATGTATTCGAGCGCGGACTCGTTGGCGCGGCACAGTTCGTGGGCGATGTACAGGCCCAGCCCCGTGCCGCTCTCGGAGGTGGTGAAGAAGGGCCGGAACAGCTGGCTGGCCACGGCCTCGGGAATGCCCGGGCCGCGGTCGAGCACGCTGATCACCGGCGCTCGGCGGTCGCCTTCCACGTGCAGTGCGATGCGCGGCGGCTCGCCGGGCATGTGGCCGTAGCGCACGGCGTTGTTCACCAGGGCGGTGAGGATCTGCTGCAGGTGCCGGGGGTCGAACATCACCGGCAGCTGGGCGGCCTCGTGCACCAGGCGCAGCTGGGCGTTGTCCTCGGGCACGACCAGGCGGTAGTCGTCGATGAAGGCGCGGATGAAGCCCACCAGGTCGATGTGCTCGGGCTTGGCGCGCTCGCGCCGGGCCAGGCCCAGCACGCTCTCGACGATGCCATTGGTGCGCAGGCACTGCTGGTGGATGATCTGCAGCAGGCGCCGGTCGGCGCTGGACAGGTCCTCGGACTCCTCCAGCAGCTGTGTCGCATAGCTGATCGCGGCCAACGGGTTGCGGATCTCGTGCGCGAGGCTGGCCGAGAAGCGGCCCATCGCTGCCAGGCTGATCGACTCGGCCCGGCGAGAGACCAGGGAGGTGTCGTCCAGGAACACCAGCGTCGAGTCGCTGGTGGCCAGCAGCCTCGCGAACCGCGGCAGCACCTCGGTCTGGTCGGTGCCGCAGGCCAGCGGAGTGTCGTCCTGGCGGCCCTCCTGCAGCCAGTGCGCCAGACGCATGGCCAGTTCCGGCGCGACCTGGGCCAGCAGCTGGCCGTGCATGGGTGGGCGCTCGTCCTGGCCGTGGTCGTCGTGCAGCAGGGTCTGGGCCGCCTCGTTGGCCATGCGCACGCGTCCGGTGCCATCGACCAGGATCACGCCGATCCGCATCCGCCGGATCACCAGTTCGTTGATCTCCGCCAGGTTGGCGGCCTCCACGCCGCGCTGCTGGGCGAGCTGGCGCGCGCTGTCCATCTGCGACCCCAGCCGCCGCATCAGCACCACCACGGCGAAATAGGTGACCCCGAACATCAGCACTTCGGCCAGCGGCCGGTAGGCGTGCACCTGCTCCAGCCGGTCCCAGATGTACTCGCCCAGCAGGGCCAGGGTGGCCGCAGTGGCGAACAGCAGGGCCCAGCCGCGCGAGACGAACAGCGCCGAGGCGGCCACGTTGAACAGCAGCATCAGCCCGATGCCGGGGCCTGCCCCCGGCATGGCGTGGGTGGCCAGCATCGCCACGGTGATGTCGATCGCCAGGCCGGCGCCGACCTGCCAGCCCAGCCCGCCCTCCATGCGATGGGCCACCAGCACCAGCAGGATCGAGGCGACGAAATAGGTGGCCGCGACCGAGCGTGCCAGCCCGGGCAGGTGTAGGTCCCCGGTCAGCGAGCCGGCGGGGCTGTAGACCACCAGTGCCAGCACGGCGGCGGCCAGCACGCGGTACAGGGCGAACAGGTACAGCTCGCGCTCGGGTGACGGACTGGCGGCGTTGTGGACAGCAGCGGATGCGGGCAAGGGCGGCCTGGGCGCGGGACCAGTCGGCGAGTATAGGCGGCTGTCCGGGCGGCCGCGGAACCGGGGTTTTGCCCGCGGGCGGCGCTTGGGCGAGAATAGGCGGCCGCGTGCAGCCCTGCTGGCCTCCGGGTCCGGGACGTGCGACGCGATCCTTACTAGCACGGACCCCACATGAACTTCCACGAATACCAGGCCAAGCAGTTGTTCGCCGACTACGGCATCGCCGTGCCGGCCGGGCGCGTCGCCCGCTCCCCCGAAGAAGCGGTCGAGGCGGCCAAGTCCATCCCGGGCAACCTCTGGGTGGTCAAGGCGCAGATCCATGCGGGCGGCCGCGGCAAGGCCGGCGGCGTCAAGCTCGCCCGCAGCCTCGACGAGGTCCGCGAGTACGCCAAGGGCATGCTCGGCACGAAGATGGAGACCTACCAGTCGGCCGGCGTCGCCCTGCCGATCGATTCGGTGCTGATTTCCGAAGGCACGGACATCGCCCAGGAACTCTACCTGTCGGTGCTGGTCGACCGCTCGACCCAGTCGATCACCTTCATCGCCTCCAGCGAGGGCGGCGTGGACATCGAGCAGGTGGCCGCCGAGACCCCCGAGAAGATCCAGACGCTCAACATCAACTACGTCCAGGGCCTGCAGCCCTACCAGTGCCGCGACGTGGGCTTCGCCCTTGGCCTCAACGCCAAGCAGGTCACCCAGCTGACCAAGATCATGATGGGCCTGTACAAGCTGTTCAACGAGAAGGACCTGGCCCTGGTCGAACTCAACCCCCTGGCCGTCCTCACCAACGGCAACCTGGCCGTGCTCGACGGCAAGGTCAACTCCGACGACAACGCCTCGTTCCGCCATGCCGACCTGGTCGCGATGCGCGACATCCGCCAGGAGGACGAGACCGAGGTGGCCGCCAGCCAGCACGACCTCAACTACGTGACCATGGACGGCAATATCGGCTGCATGGTCAACGGCGCCGGCCTGGCGATGGCGACCATGGACGTGATCAAGCTGGAAGGCGGCGAGCCGGCCAACTTCCTGGACGTGGGCGGCGGCGCCAACAAGGAGCGCGTGACCGAGGCGTTCAAGCTGATCCTGTCGGACGAGGACGTGAAGGCGATCTTCGTCAACATCTTCGGCGGCATCGTCCGCTGCGACATGATCGCCGAGGGCATCATCGCCGCGGTCAAGGAAGTGGACGTCAAGGTGCCGGTGATCGTGCGCCTGGAAGGCACCAACGTCGAGGAAGGCAAGAAGCTGCTGCGCGAGAGCGGGCTGGCGATCACGCCGGCCGACGACATCAACGACGGCGCCAAGAAGGCCGTCGCCGCAGTGAAGCAGGCCGCCTGACGCACGGGCTTTTCCAGCCCCCTTGAGAAAGGGGGCGACCCCGGCGCGCAGCGGCGGGGTGGGGGTCGTGGAGGAGTGCGCGAACGGACAAGGAGGCTTCAAGCCTTGTCCGGTGCGCCCGAAGCGACCGACATCCGAATACGAAGGAACTCAAAGAAATGTCCGTTTTGGTCAACAAGAACACCAAGGTGATCGTGCAGGGCTTCACCGGCCAGCAGGGCACCTTCCACGCGCAGCAGATGCTCGACTACGGCACCAAGGTCGTCGGCGGCGTGACCCCGGGCAAGGGCGGCACCGAGCACCTGGGCCTGCCGGTCTTCAACACCGTGGCCGATGCGGTCGCCGAAACCGGCGCCGACGCGTCGGTGATCTACGTGCCGCCGCCGTTCGCGGCCGACGCGATCCTCGAGGCGGCCGATGCCGGCATCCGGGTGATCGTGTGCATCACCGAGGGCATCCCGGTGCTGGACATGCTGCGGGTCAAGAACACGCTCAAGGGCTACCCGGACACCGTGCTGATCGGGCCGAACTGCCCCGGCGTGATCACCCCCGGCGAGTGCAAGATCGGCATCATGCCGGGCCACATCCACATGCCGGGCAAGGTGGGCATCGTCTCGCGCTCGGGCACGCTGACCTATGAGGCGGTCAAGCAGACCACCGACGCCGGCCTCGGCCAGTCGACCTGCATCGGCATCGGCGGCGACCCGATCAACGGCACGAACTTCATCGACGCGCTGAAACTGTTCCAGGACGATCCGCAGACCGAGGGCATCATCCTGGTCGGCGAGATCGGCGGCTCGGCCGAGGAAGAGGCGGCCGAGTACATCAACCAGTACGTCACCAAGCCGGTGGTCGGCTTCATCGCCGGCGCCTCGGCCCCCAAGGGCAAGCGCATGGGCCATGCCGGCGCGATCGCCTCGGGCGGCTCGGGCACGGCCGAGGGCAAGTTCGCGGCCCTGGAAAAGGCCGGCGTGACCACGGTGAAGTCGCCCGGCGACCTCGGCGCGGCCATCGCCAAGCGCCTCAACGGCTGATCCAGCCGCAAGGGTGCGTGGAAGGCCGCCTCCGGGCGGCCTTTCGCGTTTTTGGGGCCGCGCGCGCAGGTCGCTTCCGGTCGGGCAGGCATGGGCGGCGGCACGGCCTGCCGACTGCGCGGCAACGGACGGCATGCGATCCTTGCGTCTTCCCATGGCGCAGTGATTCCCATGACCGAACCCCTCCGCATCGCGATGGCCCAGTTCGATTTCCCGGTGGGGGACGTTGCGGGCAACGCGCGGCGCATCGCGACCCTGATCGCCGAGGCGCGCGACGAGTACGGCGCGCACATCGTGCTGTTCCCCGAGCTGGCCATCAGCGGCTACCCGCCCGAGGACCTGCTGATGCGGCCCTCGTTCCTGGCCGACTGCGAGCGGGCGATGGGCGAGGTCGCCAAGGCCGCCACCGGCATCACCGCGGTGGTCGGCTGGCCCGAAAGCGTGGGCAGCATCTGCTACAACGCCGCCAGCGTGCTGCGCGATGGCCGGGTGGATGCGACCTATCGCAAGCGCGAGCTGCCCAACCATGACGTCTTCGACGAGCGCCGCTATTTCCACGTCGATCCGGACGGCGGCAGCTGCGTGTTCGAGGTCGGCGGCGTGCCGGTGGGCGTGCTGGTCTGCGAGGACGCCTGGTATCCCGAGCCGCTGGCCGATACCGCGCGCGCCGGGGCCGAACTCGTCCTGATCGCCAACGCCTCGCCGTTCGAGCGCGGCAAGCACGCGCGCCGCGATGCGATGCTGGCCGAGCGCACCCGCGAGAACGGCGTGGCCCTGGCCTATCTCAACGTCGTCGGCGGCCAGGACTCGCTGGTGTTCGACGGCGCCTCGCTGGTGGCCGACGCCGACGGCACCGTGCACCCGGCCGCGGCCGCCTTCACCGACCAGTGGCTGGTGGTCGACTACGACCCGGCGCAGCGCCGCTTCAGCCCGGTGCGGTGGATGGACGACGGCGACGAGAGCATGGACGCGCTGGCCTGGCGCGCGGTGGTGCGCGGCATCCGCGACTACTGCGGCAAGAACGGTTTCTCGAAGGTGTGGCTGGGCCTGTCGGGCGGGATCGACTCGTCCATCGTGCTGGCCATGGCCGTCGACGCGCTGGGGGCCGACAGCGTCACCGCGGTGCGCATGCCCTCGCGCTACACCGCCGGCCTGTCCAACGACCTGGCCCGGGCGCAGTGCGATGCGCTGGGAGTGGAACTGCTGACCCTACCCATCGAGCAGCCCTTCCAGGGTTTCCTCGACGCGCTGTCGGGCGCCTTCGCCGGGCGCGACCCGGACGTGGCCGAGGAGAACCTGCAGTCGCGCGTGCGCGGGGCGCTGCTGATGGCCCTGTCCAACAAGTTCGGCGGGCTGCTGCTCACCACCGGCAACAAGAGCGAGTACGCGGTGGGCTACGCGACCATCTACGGCGACATGTGCGGCGGCTATGCGCCGATCAAGGACCTCTACAAGACGGAGGTCTACGGCCTGGCGCGCTGGCGCAACACCGTCGGCGGGGCGCCGGTGATCCCGCCGGAGGTGATCGCGCGTGCGCCCTCGGCCGAACTGCGCGCCAACCAGCTCGACCAGGATTCGCTGCCGCCCTACGACATGCTCGACGCGGTGCTGCGCCGCTACGTGGACCTGGAGCAGTCGCGCGACGAGATCGTCGGGGCGGGCTTCGATGCCGCGACGGTCGATCGCGTGCTGCGGCTGGTGCGGGCGAGCGAGTGGAAGCGCCACCAGGCCGCGCCCGGGCCCAAGGTCTCGCGGCGGGCGTTCGGCCGCGAGCGCCGCTACCCGATCAGCAACCGCTACCCGGCCTGACCGCCGGCCCGCGCGCTCCCGCCGCACGAGGCAGGGGGCGGGCTGCGGCGCCGGCAAAGAAAAACGCCGCCCATGGGGCGGCGTTTGCGCTTGTCCGTCGCGGCCGGCTCAGTCGGCCTTGCGGCTGTCGTTGTCGATCGCCGAGCGCTCGCCCGCGAAGGGGTTGAGCTTGCGGATGGTCCAGGGATAGTCGGGCCAGTCGCCGGCCAGGTAGGGATGGCGCGGATCGTTCTGCTCCAGCACGCGGGTCGCGTCCCGGGCGAGGGTCTCGTTGCCCAGTTCGGTGTAGGCGGCGGCCAGCACCGCCACGGCGTCGTTCTGGAACTCGCTCTGCGGGTAGGTTTCCAGCAGGTAGGTGGCGCGGTCGGCGGCCGCGACCCAGGCGCCGCGGCGCAGGTAGTACAGCGCCACCTCGATCTCGTGCCGGGCGAACATGTTGCGCAGGGCCACCATGCGCTGGCGGGCGTCGGCGGCGTAGCGGCTGTTCGGGTAGCGGTCTACCAGGGTGTTGAAGTCCGAATAGGCCTGGTTGGGGGTGGCCAGGTCGCGCCGGCTGGCGTCGAGCTTCCACACCCGCTGCAGGAACACCGTGTCGCGGTTGGAGTTCACCAGCCCGCGCAGGTAGTACATGTACGGCGTGTTCTTGTGCGTGGGGTAGGTGCGCAGGAAGCGGTCGATGGTCGAGATCGCCTCCTCGTTGTTGCCCATCTTGTACTGCGCGTAGGCCGTTTCCATCAGCGCCTGCTCGGTGTACGGCCCGTACGGGTACTGGGCCAGCAGGCGGCGGTAGGTCACGTTCGCGCCCGACCAGTTGCCGTTGCGCATCTGCGCCTGGCCCTTGTCGTAGAGCTGCTCGACCGGGACGCCTTCGTTCTCGTCCTCGTCCTTGAACATGCCCTTGAGGCGCGTGCAGCCGGACGCGGTCATCACGATCACGAGCAGCAGCAGTACGGTGCGGTGGAACGGGGACAGGCGGACGGTCATGGGCACCGGGGCAGGCAAGGCACGAAGCGCGGATAATACCAGCCCGTCCGGGCCCACCGGGTCCATCGCCTGAATCGCAGCCTTCCATGCCAGATCCCGGTTCCGCTTCCCCCCCAGTACGCGAGGTCCGCGTCCCCGACACCGCCGCCGGGCGCCGCTTCGACGCGGTCCTGGCCGAGCTGTTCCCCGAATTCTCCCGCTCCCGGCTCACGGCCTGGATCCGCGCCGGGGACGTGCTGGTGGACGGCCGCGAGGTCCGCCCGCGCGATCCGGTGCGCGGAGGCGAGCGGGTCAGCCTGCACGCCCGCCTGGAGCAGGAGACCCGCGCCGAGCCGCAGGACATCCCGCTGCAGGTGCTGTACGAGGACGACGAGGTCCTGGTGATCGACAAGCCCGCCGGCCTGGTGGTGCACCCGGGCGCGGGCAATCCCGACGGCACCCTGGTCAACGCCCTGCTGCACCGCCACCCCGACCTGGCGGCCGTGCCGAGGGCGGGGGTGGTGCATCGCCTGGACAAGGACACCTCCGGGGTGATGGTGGTGGCCCGCACCCTGCAGGCGCAGACCGCCCTGGTCGAGCAGCTGTCCGCGCGGGGCGTGCATCGCCAGTACCTGGCGGTCGTGACCGGCGCCCTGGTAGCAGGCGGCACGGTCGATGCGCCGATCGACCGCCACCCCCGCGACCGGATCCGCATGGCCGTGCGCGAGGACGGGCGCGAGGCGGTGACCCATTACCGGCTGCGCGAGCGCTTCCGCGCGCATACCGCGGTCGAGTGCCGGCTGGAGACCGGGCGCACCCACCAGATCCGCGTGCACATGGCCCATGTGCGCCATCCTATCGTCGGCGACCCGCTCTACGGTGGTGCGCTGAAGCTGCCCAAGGGCGCGTCCGAGGAACTGGCCGCCGCGCTGCGCGGTTTCCGCCGCCAGGCGCTGCACGCCGAGACCCTGGAGTTCGCCCACCCGGCCAGCGGCGAGCCGGTGCGCTGCACCGCGCCGGTGCCGCAGGACATGCTGGTGCTGATGGCGGCGCTGCGCGAGGACGCGCGCGTGCACGCCGAGGCCGAGCGCGCGCGCCGGTGGTGAACGCCTGCGTCCGCGCCAGCGCGCCGTTCCCTGCGAACGTGCGCGCCTTCACCACGCTGCGCCATGGCGCAGGGGTGTCGCGGGCCCCGTTCGACAGCTTCAACCTGGGCAATTTCCGCGCCCCGGACGGGGACGACCCGGCCGCCGTGGCCGACAACCGCGCGCTGCTGGCCACCGGCCTGCGCCTGCCGTCCTGGCCGCACTGGCTGCGGCAGGTGCACGGCACCCGGGCGCTGCGGTTGGATGCGCCGGCCTCGCCTCCGTCCGCGGCGGGCTCACCCCCCGGCGATGAGCCCGAAGCCGATGCCGCGGTCACCAGCGTGCCTGGCGTGGTCCTGGCGATCCTGACCGCCGACTGCCTGCCGGTGGTGCTGGCCGCGCGCGACGGCAGCGAGATCGCCGCGGCCCACGCCGGCTGGCCGGGGCTGTCGGCCGGCATGCTCGAAGCGACCGTGGCCGCGATGCACACCTCGCCCGAGGCGCTGGTCGCCTGGATCGGCCCCTGCGCGGGTCCGGCCCGCTATGAGGTCGGGCGCAACGTGTTCGAGGCCTTCGTCGATCCGGATCCGGGCGCGGCCGCCGCCTTCGCGCCGACCCGGCCGGGCCACTGGCTGGCGGACCTGCCCGCGCTGGCCCGCCGCCGCCTCGTCGCGGCCGGCCTGGCCCCGGCCGCCCTCCATGGCGGCGAGTTGTGCACGATCTCCGATCCGGCCCGCTTCTTCTCGCACCGCCGCGACGGTCGCAGCGGCCGCATCGCCACCCTGGCCTGGATCGAGCCTGCCTGAGCGGGGGCCTGGGCCGGGGCGGCCTGCGATCTGCTTATGCCCAAGCGTTATTTCGAACGCGGCGGGGCGCTATCGGACAGTAGAGGCATGTGATGGGCCGCTGCGGCAGGCCCTGGCCGTCGGCGACGGCCGGGCGCTGGCGAGACGGTCCTCGTCGCCTCCCTCCCCATGCAAGGACCCGTGATGATCCTCCACCGACCGTGTCGTCCGTCGCTGCCGTATTCGTTGCTCGCGCTGGCCCTGGCCTCGCCGCTGGCGGCCCTGGCCCAGGACGCGGCCACCGCCGGCAGCCCGTCCGCGGTGACGCTGGACGCGGTCGAGGTCACCGCCCAGCGCCGGGTCGAGAACATCCAGGACGTGCCGGTCTCGATCAGCATCGTGCCGGCGCAGACGCTGGAGGCGATCACCGCGGCTGCGGGGGACGTGCGCGTGCTGTCCGGACGCGTGCCCAGCCTCAACATCGAGTCCTCGTTCGGCCGGGCGTTCCCGCGCTTCTACATCCGTGGCCTGGGCAATACCGACTTCGACCTCAATGCCTCGCAGCCGGTCTCGCTGGTGTACGACGACGTGGTCCAGGAGAACCCGATCCTCAAGGGCTTCCCGATGTTCGACCTGGAGCGGGTGGAGGTGCTGCGCGGGCCGCAGGGCACGCTGTTCGGCCGCAACAGCCCCGCGGGCGTGGTCAAGTTCGAGTCGGTCCGGCCCTCGCAGGACGCCGGCGGCCATGCGCGCGTGGCGGTGGGCAACGACGGGCTGTGGAACGTGGAGACCGCGTATGGCGGCGCCCTGACCGAGCGCTGGTCGGCGCGCGTGTCGCTGCTGTACCAGCGCCGCGACGATACGGTGGAGAACACCTTCCCCGGCGCGGTCAACGACGGCCTGGAAGGCTTCGATGAATCGGCCGCGCGCGTGCAGTTCCTGTACGAGGGCGAGGACTTCGAAGGATTGTTCAACCTGCACGGCCGCCATCTCAACGGCACCGCGCGCGTGTTCCGCGCCAACATCATCCAGCCCGGCGGCAACGATACGGTCCCCGGCTTCGATCGCGACCGCGTGGCCCTGGACGGCCGGAACTTCTCCGAACTCGACAGCCGCGGCGGCAGCGCCCGCCTGCGCTGGGACCTGGGCGACCACAACCTGTATTCGATCACCGGCTACGAGACGGTCGAGACGATCAACCGCGGCGACATCGATGGCGGCTACGGCGCCGTGTTCCTGCCGCCGGAACTGACCGGGCCCGGGATCATCCCGTTCGCGTCGGAATCGGCCGACGGCCTGCCCGACCATCGCCAGATCACCCAGGAATTCCGCGTCGAATCGGACTACGGCCAGCGCTTCGAGTGGCAGGCCGGCCTGTTCTGGTTCGACGAGGACCTGACCGTCGACAGCTTCAACTACGACTCGCTCGCACCCGGCAACCCGCGCGCCGGCTACGCCGTGCAGACCCAGCGCAACAAGGCCTGGGCGGTGTTCGCCTCCGGCGAGTTCGAGGCCGCCGAGCGGCTCACCCTGCGCGGCGGCCTGCGCTATACCCGCGACGAGAAGGAGTTCAGCGCCACCGTGCTGGAGGGGGCGCCGTTCGGCGCGCCGGCCGGAGGTCCCTACGATGTCTCGCTGGACGACAGCAAGGTCAGCTGGGATCTCAGCGGCGTGTACGAGGCCAGCGACACGGTGAACTTCTACGCGCGCGTGGCGACCGGCTTCCGTGCGCCCTCGATCCAGGGCCGCCTGCTGTTCGCCGATCCGGCCGCGCCCAATGGCGGCGTCACCACGGCGCGCTCCGAGGACGTGATCTCCTACGAGGCCGGGATCAAGGCCGACCTGTGGGACCGCCGCGCGCGCCTGGGCTTCAACGTATTCCGCTACCAGGTCGACGACCAGCAGCTGATCGCGGTCGGCGGCGATGCCAATATCGCGACCCTGCTCAACGCCGCGCGCACGCGCGGGCAGGGCGTGGAGCTGGACCTGGAGGCCTGGCTGACCGACGCGCTGCGGGTGAGCCTGGGCAGCAGCTACAACGACACCGAGATCCGCGATCCGGGCCTGTCGGTGGCCGGCTGCGCGCAGTGCACGATCACCGACCCGCCGGTCCTGGACGGCGCCGGCCAGCCGACGGGGCGCTACTACATCGACGGCAATCCGCTGCCGCAGTCGCCCAAGTGGATCCACAGCCTGACCGCGCGCTGGGGCGTGCCGGTGGCCGCCGGCGAGTTCTTCGTGTTCACCGACTGGGCCTATCGCAGCCAGGTGCACTTCTTCCTGTACGAGTCGCCCGAGTTCACCGGCAAGTCGAGCCTGGAGGGCGGGCTGCGCCTGGGCTACAACTGGGCCGATGGCGAGCGGGAGGTGGCGGTGTTCGGCCGCAACATCACCGACCAGACCCGCATCGTCGGCGGCATCGACTTCAACAACCTCACCGGCTTCCTCAACGAGCCGCGCACGCTGGGCGTGGAATTCACGGCGAGGTTCTGACGGCCGGCCAGCGCGGACCGATGGCGCCGCCCGCAGCCTCTCCCTCGCGGGTGAGGCGTCAACGCACAAGCTCTTGCGACCGGGCTTCGGGCAAGCGTCTTGCGCCATCGCTGTCATCGGGCGCGCGCAGCACGGATTCGCACTGCGTCGCGCCGGGGACGTCGGGGGGAGGGGCGCCACGGCGCCGCCTTCGACCGCATGAGCACGACACCATGAGGACTGCCAAGGCATGACCCGGATTCCGTCCCGCCGCGCGCCACGCTGGTTCGTGGCCGGCGACATCAACGGCCTGTTCGGCCTGGTGGTCGACAACCTGTCGATCCTGGGCTTCATCGCCATGGCCCTGGTGGGGATCTTCGGCTTCCCGGCCGAGGTGGTGTTCACCCGCATGTTCCCCGGCACCGCGCTGGGGGTGCTGCTGGGCAACCTGGCCTATACCTGGATGGCGCGGCAACTGGCGCGGCGCAGCGGGCGCGAGGACGTCACCGCGATGCCCCTGGGCCTGGACGCGCCCACCAGCATCGGCATGGCGCTGCTGGTGCTCGGGCCGGCATTCCTGGCCTTCAAGGCCGACGGCCTGGACGAAACGGCCGCGGCGATCGCCACCTGGCAGCTCGGCATGGCCTCGCTGGTGGTGATGGGCGTGCTCAAGACCGTCCTGTCCTTCGCCGGGGACTGGATCACGCGCGTGCTGCCGCGGGCCGCCCTGCTGGGCGCGATCGGCGGGGCGGCGCTGACGCTGCTGGGCTTCCTGCCCCTGGTCGAACTGCTGCGCAATCCGGTGGTCGGCCTGGCCACCTTCGGCCTGCTGCTGTACGCGCTGGTGGCGCGGGGCGCAACGCCGCTGCGGATGCCCGGGGTGCTGTTCGCCTTCCTCGTGGGCACGGCGCTGTACTACGGGCTGGGGCTTGTCGGTCTGGGCGTGCCAGGATTCGCCCTGCCCGAGCCGGTGCATCCGGCGCCGACCGTTCCCTGGCCCAGCGCTGGCTTCATCGACGGCCTGCCGCATACCGTGCCCTACCTGCCGCTGCTGCTGCCGTTCGGGCTGCTGATGGTGGTGGGCGGGATCACGGTCAGCGAAAGCGCGCGCGCCGCGGGCGACGACTACCGCACGCGCGACGTGCTGCTGGTCGAGGCGCTGTCGACCCTGGTCGCCGGCGTCTGCGGCGGGGTGGCGCAGACCACGCCCTACATCGGCCAGCCGGCCTACAAGCAGATGGGGGCGCGCAGCGGCTACACCCTGCTCACCGGGCTGCTGGTGGGGATCGGCGGCATGTTCGGGCTGGTCGCCGGACTGGTGCAATGGCTGCCGCTGGCGGTGCTGGCGCCGATCATCGTCTACGTCGGCATGGGCATCAGCGTGCAGGCGTTCCGCGCCACGCCCGAGCGGCACGCACCCGCGGTGGCGGTGGCGTTCCTGCCGTCGCTGGCCTACCTGCTGGCGATCAAGCTCGGCAATCCGGCGTGGGTCGCGCCCGAGCGGTTCGCCGCGCTGTACGCGGAGACCGGCGCGCACGGGCTCCCGGAACTCGCCGTGCTGGTCACGCTGGGCAACGGCTTCATCATCACCGCGATGCTCTGGGCGACCATGCTGGTGGCGATGATCGAAGGGCGGATGCGGCTGGCGGCCGCGGTGCTGGTGCTGTGCGCCGTGCTGACCGCGTTCGGCGTGATCCATTCGGTCGATCCACGCGGCGGCGTGTATCTGCCCTGGGCGCTGGACGGCCTGCGCGCGGTGATCGCCGCGCAGTTCGCCGGCGCCTATGGCGTGCTCGCCCTGCTGCTGGCCGCGCTGTCCTGGCAGCGGCCGCGCGCCGGCACCCCCGCCTAGGGCAGGGCGGCCGGCGCGGCCGCGAAAGCCGTGGCCGGCCGCGGTACCGGTTGCGCTGCTGGGCCGCCAGCGCAACCGGTATCCTTGCCGGTCCGCTTCGTCGATCCATCGCATGCCGCCCACCTTGTTCCAGCAGGCGCTCGGCGCCGCGTTCTTCCGCCTGCCCGAAAGCCTGCGGCGGCTGCATGCCAGCCGGGGCCAGGTCCGCTATGCCGGCCGGGCCGACATCGAACGCGGCCGCAGTCCGCTCGCGCGCCTGTGCGCCTGGGTGCTGCGCCTGCCACCGTCCGGGCAGGACGTGGCGACCGTGGTCGAATTCCAGTGCGAGCCGGCGCGGGAAACCTGGCGACGCGAATTCGGCGGCGCGCGCCTGGTCTCGACCCTGAGCCTGCGCGACGGGCTGCTGCGCGAGCGCCTGGGCCCGGTGCAGCTGCGCTTCGCCCTGCATGCCAACGACGGCGCGATCTGGTGGACCGTGGCCGGCGCCCGGCTGCTGGGCGTGCTGCCCCTGCCGGCCACGCTGTTCGATGGCGTGCGTTGCCGCGAGTACGAAGACGACGAGCGCTACCGGTTCGAGGTGGAAGCGGCCTTGCCGCTGGTCGGACGGGTGGTCCGCTACGCCGGGTGGTTGTCGCCGGCCTGACGCCGCGCGCATCGGTCCGCAGGCCCGGGGGCGGACGAAATGTCCGCCGCCGCCCGCCGTGCAGGCTTGTTTCCCCCGTCGGGCACCCGCATCTGGGAGGCATCGCCGGCCGGGCCGGCCTCTTCGTCGGGACAACGCCATGCGGATGGACAAGCTCACCTCGCGCTTCCAGCAGGCCCTCCAGGACGCCCAGTCGCTGGCGGTGGGCCGTGACCACAACTTCATCGAACCGGTCCACCTGCTGGTGGCCCTGCTCGACCAGCAGGGCGGCGGCACGCGGCCGCTGCTGGCCCAGGCCGGGGTCAACGTGCCGGTGCTGCGCGAGCGTCTGGGCGAGGCGCTCGAGCGCCTGCCCAAGGTCACCGGCCAGGCCGGCCAGGTCTCGGTCGGCAACGACCTGATGCGCCTGCTCAACGTCACCGACAAGCTGGCCCAGCAGCGCGGCGATGCCTTCATCGCCAGCGAACTGTTCCTGCTGGCCGCGCTGGAGGACGGCGGCGACGCCGGCCGTGCGCTCAAGGCCGCGGGCGCGACCAGGCAGGGCCTGGAGGCGGCGATCGACAAGGTCCGCGGCGGCGAGAGCGTGCAGGACGAGAACGCCGAGGAATCGCGCCAGGCGCTGGAGAAGTACACCATCGACCTGACCGCGCGCGCGGAGAGCAGCAAGCTCGATCCGGTGATCGGCCGCGACGAGGAGATCCGTCGCACCATCCAGGTGCTGCAGCGGCGCACCAAGAACAACCCGGTGCTGATCGGTGAGCCCGGCGTGGGCAAGACCGCCATCGTCGAGGGCCTGGCGCAGCGCATCGTCAACGGCGAGGTGCCCGAGGGACTGCGCGGCAAGCGCGTGCTCTCGCTGGACATGGGCGCGCTGATCGCCGGCGCCAAGTTCCGCGGCGAGTTCGAGGAGCGGCTCAAGGCCGTGCTCAACGACCTGGCCAAGAACGAAGGGCAGATCATCCTGTTCATCGACGAGCTGCACACCATGGTCGGCGCGGGCAAGGCCGACGGCGCCATGGACGCGGGCAACATGCTCAAGCCGGCGCTGGCGCGCGGCGAGCTGCATTGCATCGGCGCCACGACGCTGGACGAGTACCGCAAGTACGTGGAGAAGGACGCCGCGCTGGAGCGCCGCTTCCAGAAGGTGTTCGTGGGCGAGCCCAGTGTCGAGGACACCATCGCCATCCTGCGCGGGCTCAAGGAGCGCTACGCGGTGCACCACGGCGTGGAGATCACCGATCCGGCCATCGTCGCCGCCGCCACCCTGTCCAACCGCTACATCCCCGACCGCCAGCTGCCGGACAAGGCCATCGACCTGATGGACGAGGCCGCCTCGCGCATCCGCATGGAGATCGACTCCAAGCCCGAGGAGCTCGACCGCAAGGAGCGGCGCCTGATCCAGCTCAAGATCCAGCGCGAGGCGCTGAAGAAGGAGAAGGACGACGCCTCCAGGCAGCGCCTGGCCGACCTCGAGGCCGAGATCGCCGATCTGGAGCGCGAGTACAACGACCTGGAGGAGATATGGAAGGCCGAGAAGGCCACGGTGCAGGGCGCCACCAGGATCAAGGAGCAGATCGAGCAGGCCCGCGCCCAGCTCGAGGCCGCGCAGCGCCAGCAGGACTACGCGAAGATGAGCGAGATCCAGTACGGCCGCCTGCCGGAGCTGGAGAAGCAGCTCAAGGCCGCGCAGGAGGTGGAGACCAGCGGCTTCCAGCTGCTGCAGGACAAGGTCACCGCCGAGGAGATCGCCGAGGTCGTCGCACGCTGGACCGGCATCCCGGTCAGCAAGATGCTCGAGGGCGAGCGCGAGAAGCTGCTGAAGATGGAGGACGCGCTGCACGCGCGCGTGGTCGGCCAGGACGAGGCGATCAAGGTGGTGTCCGACGCGGTGCGCCGCTCGCGCGCCGGCCTGTCCGATCCCGACCGCCCCAGTGGCTCGTTCCTGTTCCTGGGCCCGACCGGTGTGGGCAAGACCGAGCTGTGCAAGGCGCTGGCGGAATTCCTGTTCGATTCCAGCGACGCGATGGTGCGCATCGACATGAGCGAGTTCATGGAGAAACACGCCGTCTCGCGCCTGGTCGGCGCGCCCCCGGGCTATGTCGGCTACGAGGAGGGCGGCTACCTCACCGAGGCGGTGCGGCGGCGTCCTTACAGCGTGATCCTGCTCGACGAGGTCGAGAAGGCGCACCCGGACGTGTTCAACATCCTGCTGCAGGTGCTCGACGACGGCCGCCTGACCGACGGCCAGGGTCGCACGGTCGACTTCCGCAACACTGTCATCGTGATGACCTCCAACCTGGGCAGCCAGATGATCCAGGAGATGTCCGGCGACACGCCCGAGGCCTATACGCAGATGAAGGCCGCGGTGATGGGCGTGGTGCAGGCGCACTTCCGCCCCGAGTTCATCAACCGCCTCGACGACATCGTCGTGTTCCATCCGCTGGACAAGGTGCAGATCAAGTCCATCGCCCGCATCCAGTTGCGCGGCCTGGAGAAGCGCCTGGCCGAACGCGGCATCCGCATCGAGGTCACCGACAAGGCCTTCGACCTGCTGGGCAACGTCGGCTTCGACCCGGTGTACGGCGCGCGTCCGCTCAAGCGTGCGATCCAGCAGCAGCTGGAGAACCCGCTGGCGCAGCAGATCCTGTCGGGCGCCTTCGCCAATGGCGACATCGTGAAGGTCGATGCCGAGGGCGGGCACCTGGCCTTCACCAAGGGCTGACCGATCGCGGCCGGGGCGCGCTGCCCGCCCCGTCGCCGCCGCGGGTGCGCGGCGCTCGCCGCGCCCGATCGGTTGGGGCTGAAACCATGCGCTCGCGCGCCCGCGCCCTGGGCTATCGTCGTGGTCCCATCGCCGATGCGAGACGCGCATGCCCGAGCACGACTGGAAGCCCGAAACCATCGCCGTCCACGGGGGCTACACACCCGATCCGACCACTCGCGCGGTGGCGGTGCCGATCTACCAGACCGTGGCCTATGCCTTCGACAGCACCCAGCACGGCGCGGACCTGTTCGACCTCAAGGTGCCGGGCAACATCTATACCCGCATCATGAACCCGACCACCGACGTGCTGGAAAAGCGCGTCGCGGCGCTGGAAGGCGGCATCGGCGCGCTGGCGCTGGCCTCGGGGCAGGCGGCGATCACCTATGCCATCCAGACCATCGCCGAGGCCGGGGACAACATCGTTTCGTCCGGCGCGCTGTATGGCGGCACGTACAACCTGTTCGCGCATACCCTGCCGCAGTTCGGCATCCAGACGCGCTTTGCCGATCATCGGGATCCGGCCTCGTTCGGCAAGCTGATCGACGGGCGCACCAAGGCGGTGTTCGTCGAGTCGATCGGCAACCCGCTGGGCAACATCACCGATATCGAGGCGGTGGCACAGGTGGCGCACGCGCACGGCGTGCCGCTGATCGTCGACAACACGGTGCCGTCGCCCTACCTGTTGCGGCCGATCGACTTCGGCGCCGACATCGTGGTGCATTCGCTGACCAAGTACCTCGGCGGCCACGGCAACAGCATCGGCGGGGCGATCGTCGACTCCGGGAAGTTCCCGTGGGCCGAGCACAAGGCGCGGTTCCGTCGCCTCAACGAGCCGGACGTGAGCTATCACGGCGTGGTCTACACCGAGGCGCTGGGTCCGGCGGCCTACATCGGCCGCGCGCGCGTGGTGCCGCTGCGCAACACCGGCGCGGCGCTGTCGCCGTTCAACGCCTTCCTGATCCTGCAGGGCATCGAGACGCTGGCCCTGCGCATGGACCGCATCAACGCCAACACCCTCGCCATCGCCCGGTACCTGCAGCGGCATCCGAAGGTGGCCTGGGTGAACTACGCCGGCCTGCCCGACCACCCGGACCATGCGCTGGCGCGCAAGTACCTGCGCGATGCCGGCGCCTCGGGCCTGTTCACCTTCGGCCTGCCGGGCGGGCGCGAGGCCGGCGCGCGGTTCCTCGATGCGCTGCAGCTGTTCACCCGCCTGGTGAACATTGGCGATGCCAAATCGCTGGCCACGCATCCGGCCTCGACCACCCATCGCCAGCTCTCGCCCGAGGAACTGGCCCAGGCCGGCGTCAGCGAGGATACGGTGCGGCTGTGCATCGGCATCGAGCACCTGGACGACCTGCTCGCCGACCTGGAGCAGGCGCTGGCCGGGGCCTGAGCCTCAGCGCAGCGTCGCGAGCAGGGTGGGGATGCCGGTGGCGGCCGGCATCCGCAGGCGCTGGTGGGCCAGGGCGCTGACCGCGCTGTCGACCGGGTTGATCTCGACCACGCGGGCGCCGCGCTCGCGCGCGAGCAGGGG
>Ga0233365_1000472_pt1 | contig 18491 bp, 18 predicted proteins | sample ElkDunMinimDraft_27_FD_191535 | JGI IMG/M metagenome (GOLD analysis project Ga0233365, IMG submission 191535) | Fecal eukaryotic communites from dung pellets of Tule Elk in California, USA - Elk Dung C36 | ecosystem: Host-associated > Mammals > Digestive system > Large intestine > Fecal | place...
ATTCTGAACAAACTCGTACGCATTGGCAATTTTCAACGCAGCAATCACTTCGTTATCGGTTGCGTTCAACTTTCCAATTCTAACATTATCAGCAATACTGCCATTAAACATAATGCTGTCTTGCGTTACCAAACCTAACTGATCGCGTAACGAAACTAATTTGATATCTTTAATATTTGTACCGTCGATTAACAATTCGCCTTGTTCCACATCATAAAAACGCAACAATAAATTGGCAATAGTACTTTTACCAGAACCCGACTGACCAACCAATGCAACGGTTTTTCCTTTAGGAATTTCCAAGTTAAAATTCTTCAACACATTGTATTCGCCGTTGTAAGAAAAGGTAACATTTTTTATAGAAATACGGTCGTTAAATGTATTCAGATCCAAAGATCTATCAGTATCTTGAATAACGTTTGGTGTATCAAGAATTTCAAAAACACGTTCGGCAGCAGCCATACCATTTTTAACCTGATAACTTGCTTTTGAAATAGCTTTTGCAGGCGTTAAAATGTTGTATGCTAAACCAATATAGGCAATGAAATCAGATCCTTTTAATGATCCTTCTACTAAAACCAAATTACCTCCATAAATTAATAAAACACCAATAACAACAATCCCCATAAACTCACTCATTGGTGAAGCTAAATTATTTTTTTTAGCGATGGCATTTGTAAGATTGTATAAACGGTTAATGGAATCATTAAAAATTTTAGAAAAATAGTTTTCTGCATTGTATCCTTTTACCACTTTTAAACCAGAAAGTGTTTCTTCAGTAATCGATATTAAATAGCCGTTTTCTTGTTGTGCCCTGGTTGATTTTCCTTTTAAGCTTTTACCGATTACAGAGATAACTAATCCCGAAATAGGAATGAAAATAAACACGAAAATGGTTAATTTCCAACTAATAGAAATCATGGCAATTAATGAGAAAAGAATGGTTAGAGGCTCTTTTACAATTAATTCTAAAATCATAAAAAATGAGTTTTGAACTTCATTCACATCGCCCAACATACGTGCCATTACATCACCTTTTCTTTTCTCTGAATAATACGAAACAGGTAACGAAATTATTTTACTAAACATTTTCTCGCGCAAATCTCGAAGCACTCCGTTTTTAAGCTTGGTTAAATTTTGAAGGGCAAAATAATTTGATAAATTTTTAAGCAAAAAGGTAATTAATACCAAGCCAACCGTTAGCATTAATCCATATTGCACGCCATATTCAATAGAATACTGATTTACGTAATAAGAAATGTACTGTTGCCAGTTTCCTAAAGCATCAAAAAAACCTTCGTACTTGGGTAAGGCAATAATTTCTTTTTTCTTCTCATCGAAAAGAACCGAAAGAACCGGCATGATAAAAACCATTCCTAAAGTTCCAAAGAAGGCATATAGAATATTAAACCCAATATTTGCAACAACATTGAATTTATAATTTTTAGCAAATGGAAATATTTTTTTTAAATTATCGTCCATTAATTTAAATTCATATCGTTAATAATGCGCTGAATTTTATCGGTTAGATATTCATCGGCATCTTTTATTTCTTCAACGTTTTCAATAGGTGTGTTGGTACTGAAATAAAACTTGATTTTAGGCTCGGTTCCACTTGGTCGTGCACAAATTTTAGATCCGTCTTCTAAATAATAAATCAACACATTTGATTTTGGTAAGAACAACGGCTCGGTTTCGTTCGAAAACAAATTTGTAGCTATCGAATTTTGATAATCTTCCACAAAAACAACACGTTCACCTGCAATTTCCTTTAACGGATTGTTGCGTAATTCGGTCATCATGGTAGCAATTTCTTCGGCTCCGTCTTTCCCTTTTTTAGTCAGCGAAATTAAATGTTCTTTGTAATAACCAAAATCGGCATACAGGTTTTGCAGTTCGTTGTAAACCGATGAACCCGATGCTTTTGCAATAGCAGCAATTTCACAGATTAACAAGGTAGAAGCCACGGCATCTTTATCGCGAACGGCATCGCCTACCATATAACCAAAACTTTCTTCGCCACCGCCGATAAATTTCTGTTCAGGGAAATCTTTTATGAATTTGGCGATCCATTTAAAACCGGTTAAACCAACTTTACAATCAACTTCATAAGCTTCGGCAAGTGCCAAAATCATTGGTGTTGATACAATGGTTGATCCTATAAAATGTTTTTTACCTTCTAATTTTCCGTCGCGTTTCCATTGTTCCAACAAAAAGGCAGTCATAACAACCATTGCCTGATTTCCGTTCAATAAAATCATTTTTCCTTCGTTATCGCGAACCGCAATTCCCAATCGGTCCGAGTCCGGGTCAGTTCCAATAACAATATCCGCATTTGTTTCATTTGCCAGATCAATTGCCATTTTTAACGCTTCAGGCTCTTCAGGGTTTGGCGATTTAACCGTAGGAAAATCTCCGTTTGGTTCCGCTTGTTCCGCAACAATATTCACATTAGTGTAACCAGCTTTTTCCAAAACGTTCGGAATGGCTTTGATCGATGTTCCGTGTAACGACGTGTAAACGATTTTTAAGTTTTCACGTGCACCTTCAGGAAGATTAAACGTAGCATTTTCAATTGATGATTGTGCAAACGCTTCATCGATTTCTGAACCGATATATTCGATTAATTCCGGATTTGAATCGAACAAAATATCCGAATAATCTAAATTGTCAATTACCTGAATAATTTCTTTGTCTTGCGGTGGAACCAACTGTCCGCCATCTTGCCAATACACTTTGTAACCATTGTATTCCGGCGGATTGTGCGATGCCGTTAAAACAATTCCTGCATGACAATTTAAATGACGAACCGCAAAAGATAATTCTGGAGTTGGACGTAAATCTTCAAACAAAAAAACTTTGATTCCGTTTGCAGAAAAAACATCGGCAACCACTTTCGCTAACGATTTACTGTTGTGGCGGCAATCATAAGCAATTGCTACCTTAATTTGTTCGTTTGGAAAACTATGTTTTAAATATTGAGATAGTCCTTGTGTGTTTTTACCTAATGTGTATTTGTTGATTCGGTTGGTACCAACGCCCATAATTCCGCGCATTCCGCCGGTTCCGAATTCTAAATTACGGTAAAAAGCATCTTCTAATTCTTTTGGAGAAGAAGTCAATAATTCTTTTACCAGATTTTGCGTTTCAACATCAAAAGGATCCTGAATCCATTTATTGCTGTGCTCTAATATATTTTTAGGAATGTCCATTTTCTTGATTAATTAAATTATAAGTTGCTTTTAGTGGATATTTTATAACGCGGTTCGTTGTTTTTTGTTCGAAGGATGATTTCGCCCAAGAAACCTGCCAAAAACAGCTGCGTACCTAATATCATTGCGGTAAGCGATATGTAAAACCACGGATTGTTTGCTACCAAAATAGCGGGTTCGTGCATTGAAAGTTTGTATAGTTTGTAAACACCGATAAACGCCGCACTGCAAAAACCTACAATGAACATGATAACGCCCAACGCACCGAACAAATGCATGGGTCTTTTGCCGAATTTAGATAAAAACCAAATGGTGATTAAATCTAAAAAACCGTTTACAAACCGGCTCATTCCAAATTTTGAAACGCCGTATTTTCGCGCCTGATGCTGTACGACTTTTTCACCGATTTTGTTGAAACCTGCATTTTTAGCCAACACGGGAATGTAACGGTGCATTTCGCCATAAACATCGATATTTTTTACCACTTTATTGCTGTAAGCCTTTAAACCGCAGTTGAAATCGTTTAGCTGAACGCCCGATGTTTTGCGTGCTGCCCAATTGAATAGTTTTGACGGAAGATTTTTAGATACGATAGAATCATAACGTTTCTTTTTCCAACCCGAAACCAAATCGAAATTTTGATTGACGATCATGTTGTATAAATCGGGAATTTCATCGGGACTGTCTTGCAAATCGGCATCCATGGTAATAACAACATCGCCATTCGCAATTGCAAAACCTGCATGTAATGCCTGCGATTTTCCAAAATTTTTCTGAAAACGGATTCCTTTTACGTTGGTATCCTTTTTAGAAAGATCATCAATAATATCCCAAGATTCATCGGTGCTTCCGTCATCAATAAAAACAACTTCGTACGAATAGTTGTTCTGCTGCATTACTTTTGTAATCCAACGGTACAATTCGGGTAGCGATTCGGCTTCGTTCAATAAAGGAATTAAAATCGTAAGGTTCATTATTGGTTTCTTGGTGTTGAAAGTTCTGATCTGTTTTTAAATGTCAATGCAATTAACAAACCTGCAATTGATGAACCTAAAATGGTTTGTGCGTAACTGAAAAATAATGTTTTTGGCGAAAAATTATCGTCGGCATTATTGTTTACAACGCTGATTTTTTCGTTAATTTCAGCTTCAGACAAGTTTAAATCTTTACCAATTTTCTGTGTCATTTCAATCATTAGATCATTAGTAACTATCTTTGCTTCGGGATTTACAAAGTTGAACAATATATACTGTATAATGTAGTTTGCTAGAAATCCTAAAACAATCATTATAAAAAAGGCAGTAAAACCTTCTTTAAAAGTTATAAGGTTGTTTAAGCGTCTTTTGGTGATCCAAACGCAGCAAATTCCTAAAATTAAAACTACAACCATATTTACAATGGTAAGGTACGATTTTACGAATAACGTATAATCTGCAAAGAAAACAATTAGGTTTACAAGTGCGTAGTAAGCCATTAAAATATAGCCGAATGTTAAACCCGTTGTTTTACTGATAGTATTCATGGTTTTATGAATTTTTATAAAATCTTACAAATATACAAAAATAGGCGGTAGAAATTTTTGCTGTTTCATGATAAAAAAAGTATAAAGTTATGTTTGCAGATTAAAAATATGTTCTTAAATTTGCATTCTGAAAAATAAACAATTACATAAAAAGCTGTTGTTTTGTTTATACCTTTTTGAGAGATAAAAGCATCAGAATAAAAAACAGCAATTAATTTAAAAACAAGATTTACAATGAAACAAGGTCTTCACCCAGAAAATTACAGATTAGTAGCGTTTAAAGATATGTCTAACGAGGACGTATTCATAACAAAATCAACAGTTGATACAAAAGAAACAATTGAAGTTGATGGAGTAGAGTACCCAGTTTATAAAATGGAGATTTCGCGTACATCGCACCCATTCTACACAGGTAAATCTAAATTAATTGATACAGCAGGTCGTATCGATAAATTCAAAAACAAATACTCTAAATTCAAAAAATAATTTTTGGATTCATCAAAATATCAAAGCTCTACTTTTTAGTAGGGCTTTTTGTTTGTATTTAAACTGTTGATCTAAACAAAAACTTTGTACCTTTAAGCCTTTAAAAAAGCATAAAAATGAACTACATATTATACGACGGATCTGTGCGTAACAACCTGTTGCCGTTTACATTTACACGTCCGGTTGCCGATATCCGTATTGGAATTTTAACCATTCGCGAAAAGTGGGAAAAGTATTTAGGAACCACAACAACTACGGTAACCGAAGAGTATTTATCTGAAAAATTCCCGATGGTTGAAATGGCAGAAAACGTAATGATTAATGCATCGTTTTGTCCGAATGAAGTGTTGGTGGAAATGATTCAGTTTTTACAGCCAAACCAGGCAATTGTGAAGAACGATGAAATTATTGCTTTTTATACCACAGATGAACAGGAAGAAGTTGTTTTTGAAGAGTATGATTTATTAGAAATTGAAGAAGATTGTTTGCAGGTGGAACATACTTGGGATATTTTTCAGAAGAACGATCAGGCAATTCGCGATGATTTTGAACTGCTTACACAAGACCGTAAATCACAACCAATTCCTTCAACAGTAAATGTTTTAGGAGCCGAAAATATTTTTATAGAAGAAGGTGCAGTTTTAAATTTTTGTACCTTAAACGCAACAACCGGACCTATATATATTGGAAAAGATGCTGAAATTATGGAAGGATCTGTAATTCGCGGACCTTTTGCATTGTGCGATCATGCACAAGTTAAATTGTCGACAAAAATTTACGGCGCAACAACGGTTGGTCCGCATTCCCGTGTTGGCGGAGAAGTGAACAATTCGGTTCTTTTTGCATATTCAAACAAAGGGCACGATGGATTTTTAGGAAATGCCGTTTTGGGCGAATGGTGTAATATTGGTGCAGATAGTAATAATTCTAACCTAAAAAATAATTACGAATCGGTTAAATTATGGGATTACGAAACGGAACGCTTTGTAAATACAGGCTTACAGTTTTGTGGTTTAATGATGGGCGATCACAGTAAATGCGGAATTAACACCATGTTTAATACAGGAACGGTTGTTGGTGTGGCTGCAAATATTTTTGGCGCAGGTTTTCCAAGAAATTACATTCCGAATTTTACATGGGGTGGTGCACAAGGAACACAAGCATATTTACCGGTAAAAGCTTTTGAAACCGCTAAAATTGTTATGAGCCGACGTAATATTGATTTTACAGATTTAGATGAAGATATTTTAACTCATATTTTTAACGAAACAAAAGAGTGGCACAAATAGATAATTGAGTTGCCTAAAGAGTTATTTACATGTCAAGCTGAACTTGTTTCAGCTTCGCACACTTTTTTTATCTAAATAATGAGATTCCGGATCAAGTCCGGAATGACAAAAGGAAAATACTTTTTAGGCAGCTGCTTTTATTTTTCAATTTTATAAATTACGGCTTCTTTATTCTCAAAAGTACAATTGGTTTCATAAATCAACCCAATTTTTTCCAAGACTTTGATTGAAGCTGCATTTTCTTTCATTGCACGTCCAATTATTCGATTTAATTTCAAAACTTCAAAGCCGTATTTTAAACAAGCAATTGCACTTTCGGTAGCATAACCTTTGTTCCATTCTTCTTCAAAAAAGCGAAAACCTATATCGGTTTCATTTTCTAATTCACCATATTTCAAACCACACCAACCTATAAATTCGTTAGATTCTTTATTAATCACAGCCCATCTACCATAGCCGTTTGTTTTATAATCATTGTAGTTTTCTAAAAACGATTTTGCTTCTTCAATACTTTTAAAGGCAGCATTTCCGGTATATTTAATTACATTAGGATTTAAATTTAGTTGATAAAACTTCTCAGCATCATCTAAAATAAATTCTCTTAAAAGTAATCGGTCGGTTTCAATTATAAATTTCATCACACTTTAATTATAAGGCACCAATTCCGGCTTGCCATAATCGAATTGTTGCAGGTTAAAATTGGTGTTTCGCAGGTTGTTGGTTTTAAAAATGTTGTGTCCGTTGCCCGGAATATTCGGATAAAATGCCAAGGAGAACTGGAAATTGTTAAAAACCAGATAATCGTTACTAATTACCACACCTAAACCAATTTTACTATACATATCTTTTGTTACAAACGTATTGTCGTTATCGCCCATAAAACCTATCGAAGTACTAAAAAACGGACTAAATCTAAAACCCAGCCATTCATACGGAGCGTACGATTGCAGTTGTAAATTCAGTAAAACCTTTTTTGTTCCGCGTAATTCATAACTGTCAAAACCATCAATACCGTAGGCTCCGTTCAGGGTAATTTTATCCATGGCATAATCCCATCTATTTAATCCAATTACAATTTCCGGATTGAAAAAATGCCTGAAACCCCAACGTCCCCAATGATACAATTTAGAAAAATACAATCCTTCTACTCTAAAAACACCTTCTTCAAAACGCTTGTCATTAATATAACTTCCCCACTGAACTTCTCCGCCAAAATAACCACGTCTGGTGTATTTTCCCAAAGCAAACTGCGCACCTAAGTACGGACGGTTGATATTGTTTTTCTGCTGAATTCCGCCAGTAATCATAAACGTTTTTCCTACCGCGATATCTTCAATCATATCATAATAAAAAATGTAACGGTCTTGCACATAGTTGATCGATGCCAAACCAACCGTTGCCATATACAATTTTTGGCTGGTAAAGTAATTGTGCGGATCGTACTCACCAACAGGATGTTCTACATAATTTCGGGAATAATAACGCAACGAAGTCACTAAATTTGTTTGAACCTTGTGCAGATTGTTGTAACGATAATACAAAGGAGTTGAATGACCAAGCCACAAATCGATATCATTCGATTTAAAACTTTGCAGTTTTCGTATGCCGTCTAAATTAGGAACCGAATCTCGAGTTGAGCTTTGATACCAGGTAGCACCGCCTGCCCAACGTGTCATTGGTGTAAGAAACCTTCGATTTGCATATACCTGTTTAATGTAATTTTCGGCTAAATCTAAATTGTAATAAACACCGGCATCAATAAACGTTTGTCCGATATTATTTACCTGATATTGTGTTCTATAGGCGTGTCGACCTTCTTTAAAACGAGTTCGATACTGATTGTTGAAATAATGACCCAATCCGCCAAAATTACGCGTAGTTAAACTCAATCGAGCGCTCGATGTTGATAGTGAACCCGTTGGATACCAGCTCCAGGCATCTAAAACTTTTATGTGGATATCTACCGAATCGGAATTTTCTGAAATTGTTTCAGGCTTTACCGAAACTCTACGAATATAACGCTGTGTACGCAATAAACGTTCAGACTCTTTCAATTTAATGGAATCTAAAGGCTGGTTGCGTTTAAAAAGCAATAAACTGCGAACGGTAAACTGCTTGGTTTTTAAATGGAGTCTGTTTCCAATTTTCTCGATCTGTTTTTTAGGAACACGCGTAGAATCCTGAATAGAAAAACCAAAAGGATCGTATGTATCAATAATTATATTACGAATAACCTTGCCTTGAAATTTTTCAAAATCGTAGTCGATATCGGCTTGTTTTACCGCCTGTACGTTGGTATTTACGTTCGTCGCCTTTTTGCGAATAAGCAGTTTATGCAGTTGCCTTGTGAACTTTCCCTTTTTAGAAAGCTCTTCCAGTTTTTGCATTTGTTGCTGTGTGTTTACAATGCTATCTTTCGTTTGTGAAGAAGCACTGCAACAACATAAAAATGCAAGTAATACTAAAAACTGATAATATCTTTTCAAGGCTGTGTTTTAAAAACATTAAAGTACTAAAAGTTTTTATATGTGTAGATTTGTTAGGTGTTAATTTCTAAATCTTTAATATAATCTTCGTATTCGTAGAAAAACAGTTCAAAATTAGTCATTTTATCTGCGAAAAAATCATAAATTTCCTGCCAAGTGTTTTTATTGTTCACACTTACGCTTTGGTCAATATCGACCCAAATTCTACTGATTAATTTTCCGTTTGGCAGGTAATAGTTCCGTTCAAAAACTGCATCGGGTAAAAATTCTTCCAACAAAATAGCTTTTAAAGATTCTACCTTTTCAAAATAAATCTTACGTTTTTCATCGTCTTTTGGTTCAATTTCCAAAGCAACCTGTGCTGTTTTGTTATACACAAAAAACTTAAAAGTAACATCTTTTATCTTGGTATTATGCAACAGCCATTTGCGCGGATAAGCATCGGCAAACCCTGTCCAGAAATCTTTTTTTATTTGTAGCGCTTCTTGTTTACTAAACATTGAGTATATTTAAAAATATTTTTGTGAACTATGCAATTTGAACAGTTTTTAGATAAAATAAGTGTTGTGGCAAAACAACCGTTATTTGCCTTGGATGCCCATTTGAAAATGGCACCGTTAGAACGTGTTCAATACCTTCAAAATTACGATTATTCTGCAAAGAATCCTAAAGCATCGGCAGTTTTAAGTTTGTTCTACCCTAAAAACGGTTTGGCGCATCTGCTTTTAATTGTTCGATCATCTTATCCGGGTGTGCATTCATCGCAAATTGCTTTTCCGGGCGGTAAAAAAGAATTAGAAGATTTAGATTTGCAGGAAACCGCGTTGCGCGAAGCAAATGAAGAAGTAGGAATTAGCCCTACGGAAATTGAAATTGTAAAACAATGGAGCGATTTGTATATTCCGCCGAGTAATTTTATGGTTTCTGCTTTCATGGGAATATCGCAACAAACGCAAAATTTTGTGTTGCAACCCGATGAAGTGAGCGGTATTATTGAACTTCCTGTAACCGATCTGCTAAATGATTCTTTGGTACAAAACGTTCGTATGAACACATCGTATGGAAGCGATATCTCTGTCCCGGCTTTTGTAATTAACGATCATATTGTCTGGGGCGCAACTGCCATGATTTTAAGTGAAATTAAAGAAACTTTTAGAGCCGTTTTTTAAATTTCGATTTGTTAAAAACAAAAAATCTATAATGTTTAAAATGTATCTTTGTTCTTTCAAAGGAAAATATGAGCTTGTTTAAAAAGGATCCGTTCGGACATATAATATTTATCAAAAAGTGGTTAATCAGAATCTTTGGTGTTCTTACGCATAAGCGCTACCGTGGCTTTAACCAATTGGTAATTGATGGATCTGAAGTCATAAAAAATCTTCCTGAAAACAACGTACTTTTTATATCGAACCACCAAACGTATTTTGCCGATGTAGTGGCAATGTTTCATGTTTTTAACGCCAGTTTAAAGGGTAGGGTTGATAATATTAAAAATGTACTTTATCTATGGAATCCAAAAATGAACTTGTATTACGTTAGTGCGAAGGAAACAATGGAATCGGGTATTTTACCAAGAATTATGGGTTATACCGGAGCAATAACTGTTGAAAGAACTTGGCGAGAAAAGGGTAAAGATGTTGCCGAAAAGAAAGCTGTTAACCCCAACGATACCGAAAACATTAAAAAAGCCTTACAAGACGGTTGGGTAATTACGTTTCCGCAGGGAACCACCAAATCGTTTAAACCGGTGCGTAAAGGAACGGCACATATTATTAAGGAACACAAACCTATTGTGGTACCTATTGTTATTGATGGATTTCGACGTTCGTTTGATAAAAAGGGATTGTGGCTAAAAAAGAAAGGTATTCTACAGACATTTACGATTAAAGAACCTTTACAGATCGATTACGAAAACGAAACCATTGAACAGATTGTTGAAAAAATCGAGTATGCTATTGAACAACATCCGTCGTTTTTAAAAGTAATTCCTACCGAAGTTATTGAAAGCGATAAAAAACTAAATAAAGACCGTCGTTTTCCGTTTGAGTATTAATTAAAAAGCATTCAGTGGAATATTAAATCCTAACGAAAAAGTAAAACCTTCAATAGGTTTTAAATCTTGCTTTGTTTTAATATCAAAACCATATCCAAAACCAAATTCTACAATACTTGCAATAGATAATCCTACTTTTGGTGTGGCAGTGTACGGAGTTAATTCGCCTTCTACAAACGGAATAATTAAATTGTTAAACGTAGGGTAAAACGTAAAACTTCCTTCAGGAATTACCAAAAACTGATCTCTAAAATAAGCTAAATTAGCATTGGCTTCCAATTTTATTCCTACTGCATTTCCAGCCAACGGCTGTAAATAATAACCACCTACTTTTAGCATGTTTCCTGCCTGTGACTGATAAGCCACCGACGGACCAACTAAAAAATCTTGGGCATTTGCAAAAGTACTTATGATTAATGCTGCTGTTAAAAATATCTTTTTCATTGACAGAGAATTTGAAATTAAAAATTGTTTAATATAGCCATTTCTTTTTGGTGTCTCATTTTAAGTATTAAAAAGGAATACATCATTTGATCTTTCGGTTTATCACAATACTACTTTTAAATCTTTTTCAGCTGGCAAATAAGCAAATGATTGAGGTGGATATAGATTAAATTCTTCTCTTAAATTTTTAGGATTACGGTACTTTATAGGTTTCTTTATTTTAATAGCATACCCAACTTCTTTATCTGCAAAATATTCATAAAAAAAATCTTCTGAAATACCTGAAAAATCTTGTGTTAAACCCCACAAAGTATCTAAATCGAAGTTAAGTATTTTTTCAATTTCAAACTCACCTATAACTCGTTGTACAGGTGACGAAGCATAAACTACAACAGTTTTTACATCTTTATTTTTAAATATAGATTTACGGAACTCAAATTTTTTAGTTCCGTCAAATATTTTGTTAGCAAATTCAGGCTTTATTGATAATAATACTCTCATTTTCCAATAGAATAATTTAGAATTTTTAATAAATTTTCTCTCGGGATTTCTCTAAATCCTCTTGGCATATCTAAAACGTTTGGAATAATACCTTGTTCATTTAGCCATCTCAAATTGGGACGTTTTCTTAATGAATGTGTGTATAGGAAATTAACTATGAAAGGTGTGTTTTGTCTACTATAATTCCAATGAGCTTTTAAGTCCTCATCTGAAAAAACACTTCTCTTACGGCATAGCTTTATAAACGTATCTTCGTCTGGAATATTTTCAATTACAGACTCTACTATTCCAATTGTTGTTGCAACTCCGGTATTAATTGCATTACCCTTATCGCCTGTTCTGTAAAAAACAATTAAATCCCCTGATTTTAAATCTTTAAAATGAGAACGAGAAATATATACTTTGCTCAAAGCGTTTCTATGTGGTTCGTTTTCTACAAAATTCTTTGGGGATTCTGTTTTTAAAATGGAATCGGGAAATAGTTCTGTATGATATTCAGGATAAATCGGAACGATAAAAACCTTATTTTCCTTTGAACTATATGGAAATGATTTTTTAGGACTTTCAATATCTATATTTTGATTTCTCTCAAAATTCTTCACAAAAACCTTTTCCGTTCCTGTTGGTGTATTTTTATCCCCAAAATGCACAAATCCCCATTCCTCAATTAGAGTAATCAGACGTAATTGTTCTGGTCTTCTGTCAAAAATGGTTACATAAATTTCATCAACACGATATTGTAAAGCATTATCAAAAATTATTTTCAAAAAGCGTTCTCCTATTTTGAAACCATTACTTGTTACTTTTAGTGTACCTATCTTTAGTCTTTTCTTTCTTTGGAAATTAGGAACTATATCAGCATAATTTTCATTTTCATCTTCTACTTTAATATAAAGAAAGGCTGAAAGTTCATTATTACTGTAACATACATACGCAATATCATCAGCTTTTTTATTGAACCATTTATCAAATCCATTGTAGTCTTCTCGAAAACTGTCAAAAAATGAATTTTTTAAATCAACTTCTGCAAAATCAACTTTCTTTACAGCAAGCACTTTATAATCAACCAAATTTGGATTTTCGGAAACTAATTTTTCAAGAAATTGTTCAATTTTAAAAACCTTATCTGAAATTCCTAATAATCCTGCTTTAGTATGTATCTTTTTGTCTTCGGAAATCAGTATGTCAACTCTTTCACAAAGAACTTCATTCAATAAAAGTGTATCGTTGCGGTCATTTACATTGACATCAATTTTTTTGCTTACACTTTCTAAAGTTTCACTTATTGGGGCTAAATTTTTGATTAAATTATAACTCCCAATTTTAATATTCATCGTTTCAACTGTTTTGGTATCTTTATTTTTATTTAATTCCTCAACAGTCAGGGGATGAATATATTTTGAATATTTAAGCTTGTATATCCAATTAAATAAAACACCAATATCCTGATAAACTACTTTAGTAGCTTCACGATGAATGATGATATTGGTATCTAATAGGATTTTTGGCATAGCTATGAACTAAATTTATATTCAAAATAATATATTTTTAAAATAACTCTTTTACAAAAATATGATTTTATTCTAATTTAAAATGACGTTTTAAATAAATGTATAAAATCCAGATTTAATAGTATTATATAGTTAAAGTAATTAAATTGCATTAATAATCGCAGTAAAATCGGCTATGTTTAAAGCTGCACCGCCAATTAAACCACCGTCAACATCAGGCTGTGAAAATATGGTTTGTGCATTGTCTGGTTTTACGCTGCCACCGTATAAAATGGTCACATTATCTGCCAAACTGCCGTAATGGTGAGCAATTTGCTCGCGGATAAACTGGTGCATTTCCTGTGCTTGTTCCGGAGTGGCAGTTTCGCCCGTACCAATTGCCCAAACAGGTTCGTAAGCAATAATAATGTTTTCCCAAGCTTCTTTTGGTAAATGAAACAAAGAATCTTTTAACTGATAAAATACCACGTTTTGAAACTGTTTGCTTTTACGGTCTTTTAATTCTTCGCCTACACAAAAAATTACGCGCATTTTATGGCGTAAAGCGGTATCAACTTTATTTGCCAATGAAGAAGAAGTTTCCTTAAAATACTGTCTGCGTTCTGAATGCCCCAAAATAACGGTTTCAACACCTACGCTTTTTAGCATATCGACAGAAATTTCGCCTGTAAAAGCACCACCTTCAGCCTGATGCATGTTTTGTGCAGCTACCGTAATATTGGTGTCTTCTAAAATTTGTGTTGCCAGCATTAAGTTGGTAAAAGCGGGTGCAACCATAACTTCGACCTCTTTACCGGTTGGCATATTGTTTACTAAATCGTTTAAAAAAGCTACAGTTTCCTGTGCGTTTTTATGCATTTTCCAGTTGCCTGCAATAACTTTATGTCTCATATTAAGGTTGTAATTTATCTAATGTTTTAATTAAAAGGGTATCGTTTGCTACAATGGCTTTTTTAAGTGCGATGTTTCCTTGCGCATCGACTAAAATATAACGCGGAATCCAATCTAACTGAATAGACTGACCAAATTCGTCTTTCATTTTTTCGTTCAGATAATAGTGATCGCCTTTTAAATCGTATTTTTTAATAGCTTCTGTCCATTTGTCTTTTGTTTTATCTAAAGATAGAAATACGTAAGACGCATTTGGATATTTCTGCTGAAGATTCTTTAATTCGGGAAATCCTTTGATACAATCGGGACACCATGATGCCCAAACATCAATAACGATTGGCGATCCTTTGTGTTTCTCTAAAATGTTTTTGAACGAAATTTTGTTTCCTGCAACATCGTCAAATTCCTTATTTAAAGTAACCGAACTGAATTTTTTATCGTTAATTGAAACGGTATCTTTTTTAATTGCCAACGTATCTTTAAGATCTTCTATCTCGTGGGCAATTTTCTCGTCAACTTTTTTAGTATCACAACTTATCGCGATAAATCCCAAAGCTAAAAGGGTTATAAAAATCTTTTTCATATTTAATAATTATTTTCGTTCATCTGTTGATAAAATTGCATAGCCATAATTATCTGACCAGCCCGATTTTAAAGGTAATAATTTTCTAGTATGCGCTTCTCTTAACATTCCAACTTTTTCTAAAACAGTTATTGAGCCAATGTTTTCAATTACACAACCGGCTTCTATTCTGTGGAGGTTAAGATTTTCAAACCCAAAATCTATTATTTTTTTTAAACTTTCAGTCGCATAACCTTTATTCCAAAAATTGAAATGATATTGAAACCAAACTTCTGCATTTTTATAATGTTCTTTTCCTAAATTTAGTCCAATTAATCCGATAAATTTATTTTCTTCAATCAATTCAACTACAAAAGTATATCGCTTGATATTTTCTTGGCTATTATCAGAAATCCATTTTTCAACAGAAACAGATGTTTCGTATATATTCTGTGGGATTCCTGCGGTATTAAACTTGGCTGTTTCTTCCAAACACTGTAAATTATAAACATTTTCAATATATAATTCAGAAATGAGTCTAATATTTAATCTTTCTGTTTTTAAATTAATTTTCATTTTTAAATATTGTCTTGGATAAAAGTTGAGTAGTTCAATGTATCGAGAAGTTTTTAATTAGAAGTTCTTGACAGGCTTCGGTTCTCGACTTCGCTCGAACTGACGAAGCTCGATTTGATATAAACTTTTGATAATCACACTATTTTAATTTAATTCTTGGGTCTAAATAAGCGTAGATTAAATCTACTAAAATGGTAATTAATACAAAAGTGGTTGCTACAACAATCACCGATCCCATAATCACAGGAAGATCTAAATTGTTTAGCGCATCAACAATTTCTTTACCTAAACCGTTCCATCCGAAAATATATTCAACAAAAACCGCACCAGCCAACATCGATGCAAACCAACCCGAAATTGCTGTTACAACCGGATTCATTGCGTTTTTCAAGGCGTGTTTTGTAATGATTTTATAGGTTGATAATCCTTTGGCTCTTGCCGTACGAATATATTCTTGATTCAACACCTCTAATAGCGAATTTCGCATTAACTGTATCACAACACCCAACGGACGAATTCCTAAAACTAGTGCGGGAAGTATCGCGTTTTTCAATGCTAAATGCGTTCCTTCGCCAAAATCATCAACTTCGTACAAACTGCCGGTCATGTTTAAACCGGTGTAATTGTGCAACACGTAGCCAAAAATCCATGCGAATAAAATGGCACTGAAAAACGATGGAACACTCATACCCAACGTACTTATTAATGCAATCAATCGATCGAAAAAACTATTGGCATTCAAAGCTGATAAAACGCCCAACACTACACCAATAAGCAATGCAATTACAATGGAAAGTACGGCTAAAACAACGGTACTTGGCAGGGTGTGTAAAATAATATCGGTTACTTTTTTGCCGTTTTTCTGGAAACTTTCGCGCAGATAAGGCGTTTTTAATACTACATCGTACTTTTTTGTGCCGAATAAAATGCTTCCGCCATATTTTTCTTTGGTATAAAACGTATAATGATCATTTTGAGTTTTATGGAACGATATCGGCGATAAATCGTTTAAATAATATAAATATTGTGTTGAAACAGGTTGGTCAAAACCATACTTCTTTTTAATTAAAGCCAATTGTTCCGAGTTTTCGTTTTGATCTAACATCATTCTGGCAGGATCGCCCGGCAAAATATTGAACAATATAAACACAACGGTTACTACGCCAAAAAGCGTAAAAAACGAATAGCCTAATTTATTTAGAAAGTACGAAACCACTATTTTTTAATTTCGGAATAATTCTTTTTCAAGATGGTTTTAAGTTCCGAACCAACGAATTTTTTCTCGTTAATACCGTCCCATTCTTTGATTTTGTTACCATTCCAAAAATAAATGATTCCCGGCGTGTCTTTACCGCTTCCCAATAATTTCCAAAACGGAATTACTTCAATAATTTTATAAGGATAGGTTGTGCCTGCAAACGAAAAGAAATCAGGAATTTTCTCTGGTTCTTCGTTCATAAAAACTACTTGTACTTGTGGGAAATTTTTATCTTTTTTCTTCATTTCAGCAAGTTCCTTTGCCACATCTCTACAATGCTCACAACCAGGAACAAACAATGCTAATATTTTTTTGCCTTGATCAATGTTTGAAAAATACTGTGCATAACCCGACTTTACCTTTGCAGGTTCGTCAACAACCGGTTTAGCTGTTTCAGTCGGAACTTCTTCTGTAACAGTTGTTTCAGCCGGAGTTATAGCAACCGTTTCAGTTGGTTGTGTTTCAATCGTTTCTGTGTTTTCTAAAGGCGTTTCAATTTCTTCTGTAGCAACTTCTGCTACTTTTGGCTGAATTGGAGCCAACATAAACAAAGCTAAAATTGATGCAAAAGTTATGGTTGATAAAACCCAGAAATTGTTCCCTTCTTTTACTGTTTTTGGAACGATGTATAAATAAATTCCCAATAAAATAATAGCTACAACGTTCTTGATAATCGCTTCGATAGGAGTCATTGGCAATAAGCTTCCAAAACATCCACAGTTTCCTGAATTTCCTCCGGTTTGTATGGTATCAATCGTTAAATGAACTGTAAAAACCACCAACATTAATATGGTAGATGGAACTACAATTCTACGTAAAAAGTTATTCTGCAACAATAAAATTCCCAACGCTAATTCGATTCCAATTAAAATTCGAGAGAAAAACACGGCAAAATCTTCCGAAAATCCAAGTGGATACAATTGTTTTACTTCAAAAGTTGAAATAGCGAAATACGGACTCGGGTATAATTTGGCAACGGCAGAAATCAAGAATAAAAACGAAATAATTATTCTAATTGTCCACGGTAAATATTTTTTAAAGTTTTCCATTTTTATTTTTTTCAAAAATAAGATTTGATATAAATGTAAGTTGTTAATCGTTGTTAATAGGTTGTTATTGGGCAAAATCCATTAAAATTAATGCAAAAACCGCGTAATTAATCATGTCTTGATAATTAGCATCTAATCCTTCTGAGACAATGGTTTTCCCGTTATTGTCTTCAATTTGTTTTACGCGCAACAGTTTTTGCAGAATAATATCGGTGTGCGATGAAATTCTCATATCGCGCCAAGCCTCGCCGTAATCGTGGTTTTTATTCAGCATTAATTCCTTGGTAATAGCCAAATGTTTATCGTACAAATCAATAGCTTCCTGGTTTGTTAGATCGGCTTCTTTAGAAACACCTTTTTCCAACTGAATCAACGCCATAATGCTGTAATTAATGATTCCAATAAATTCTGAACTTTCGTCTTCATCAATTTTTCTCACATCATTTTCCTGTAAAGATCTAATTCTACAGGCTTTAATGTAAATTTGATCGGTTAACGACGGCAATCTTAAAATGCGCCATGCACACCCGTAATCTTGTAATTTTTTAATGTATAATTGTCGGCAAATGGCAATTATTTTATCATATTGTTCCGCTGTAGAAAGCATATTCAAGTATCTTTGTGTAAATTTTATCAAAAATAACAATCTGT
>Ga0233365_1000473_pt1 | contig 18466 bp, 17 predicted proteins | sample ElkDunMinimDraft_27_FD_191535 | JGI IMG/M metagenome (GOLD analysis project Ga0233365, IMG submission 191535) | Fecal eukaryotic communites from dung pellets of Tule Elk in California, USA - Elk Dung C36 | ecosystem: Host-associated > Mammals > Digestive system > Large intestine > Fecal | place...
CCCGGAGGAGCCGGGGGCCCCGATCGTGCGGGTCACACTGCCGGAGGCGAAGGGCGCGTTCACCGTGGTCGTACCGGCGCCGCCGGAGGCCGACCACGTGAGCCTGATCCGGGTGCCGGGTGCCGCCCCGCGTGCCACCGAGGAGCCGCCGGCCGGCACGGCCGTTGAGCGGCCATGGACCGGCGAAAGGCCGCAGGCCGGGGAGACCGGCGCGGGGCCGGCCGTCATCGAGATCGCCAGCTTCCCGCTGGACCGGGACGACGGGAGGTCCCGGTCATGACCACTGCGGACGGCACCGTGCTGGGCAACACTCAGGTCTTCGGCGCGGCTCCCCGGGATCGTGCCTTCAACATCGTGCTGCTCGCCGAGGGGTTCACCAGCGCGCAGCAGCCGGCTTTCAACACCGCGGCCGACGACTTCGTGGCGGCGCTGCGGGCAACTCCGCCCTTCGACGAGCTGGCACCGGCGATCAACGTGATCCGCGTGAACGTGGCCTCCACCGACAGCGGCGCCGACGATCCGGCCTCGGCGGGCGGCACGGGCGCGAGCGTCCGTACGTATTTCGACGCGACCTTCGGCGGCAACGGCATCCGCCGGCTGCTGCTGGTCAACGCCACCACGGCACTGCAGGTCGCGGCGGCACAGGTGCCGCAGTTCACGGTGGCGATCGTGGTGGTGAACTCCACCGTGTACGGCGGTGCCGGCGGCTCGGTCGGCACGTACTCGCTGGCCGGGGGCGCGACGGAGATCGCCATCCACGAGCTGGGCCACACCGCGTTCGGGCTGGCCGACGAGTACGCCTATTACGCGGGCGGCGACGAGACGGGCCACGACCATCACCCCGCTACCGAGCCGGGCGAGCCGAACGTCACGGTCAACACCAACCGCGCCTCCCTGAAGTGGGGCTGGGCGGTGGCGGCCGCGACGGCGCTGCCGACCATGAGCAACCCGGACTGCGCCACGGTCGACAACCGGCCCAGCCCGGTCCCGGCCGGCACGGTGGGGCTCTTCGAGGGGGCGCACTACTACCACTGCGGGGCGTACCGGCCGGAGCACTCCTGCAAGATGCAGGCCCTGGGCGTACCGTTCTGCCGGGTCTGCCGGCAGGTGATCTGGAACCGCATCGGTCCGCTCTCGACCCTGCCCGCGCGGGCCCGCACGCCGATCAGCGTGGTGGCCCGCTACCCGGAGCACCTGGACGTTTTCGCGGTGGCGAGCAACGGGCGGACCATGAGCGACTGGTGGTCTCCGGGCAGCGGCTGGGCCGGCTGGTTCCACGTCTCCGGCGGTTACGCCTCACCCGGTGGCGCCGGTTCACCGGTCACGTCGATTTCCCGGTACGCCGGGCATCTGGATCTGTTCACCGTCGGCACCGACAACCGGGTCTGGTCCTGCTGGTGGGATGCGGCGTCCGGCTGGTCGTCGTGGTTCCGCATCGGAGACCTGGTCTGCCGGCCCGGCTCGACGGTCAACGTGGTGTCCCGGTACGACGACCACCTGGACCTGTTCACCACGGACGCCCGCGGGCGGACCATGTCGACCTGGTGGAACGTCCGCACCGGCTGGGCCAACTGGTTCCACGTCTCCGGCGGCGTCGCCGCGAACGGGGCGACCGTGACGGCGATCGCCCGGTACCGCTCGCACCTGGATCTCTTCACCGTCGGCACCGACAACCGGGTCCACTCCTGCTGGTGGGACGAACGCTCCGGCTGGTCGCCCTGGTTTGCGATCGGCCGCCGGACCACCTGCCGCCCCGACTCGACCGTAACGGTGGTGGCCCGCCACCCCGACCAGCTCGACCTCTTCACCACCGCCGCCGACGGCCGGATCATCTCCACCTGGTGGAACCTGCGCGGCGGCTGGGCCGACTGGTTCCAGGTTTCCGGCGGCGTCGCCTCGGCGGGTTCCCCGGTGACGGCGATCGCCCGCTTCTCCAACCACCTGGACCTGTTCACCATCGGCACCGACAACCGCATCTACAGCACCTGGTGGCACGACACCACCGGCTGGGCCGGCTGGTTCAACGTCTCCGGCGGCGTCGGCAAGCCCGGCGGCCAGGTCGCGGCCATCCAGCGGTACGCCGATCACATCGACCTCTTCACGGTCGGCTCCGACAGCCTCGTCCACAGCACCTGGTGGGACTCCTCCAGCGGCTGGGCCGGCTGGTTCCCACTCTCGATCACCTGACCCACGTGTCGGGTGGCGTCCCGCCCGGCAAGGCCGAGTTGACGCATGGCTCGGCCCTGCCGGTGGCGCCGCACAGCGTGGTGTCCCGCCACCTAAGGCCGAGTCGAAGCAAAGAGGCTGGAACATCATGCGTGTGGTCGGCGCACCATCAATGCTGTAGCCAACTCCATGACAGATGGTCCCCGCCGCGCTATGGGCGGGGATCATCCGACCGCGGTGCGGGCGCGGGCCCGGGCGATGATCCTTGCGAGTTGTGGATCATCGCCGCCCAACTCGAGGAGGGGACGCACCCGCACCTGCCGGCGCCAGAACCCACTCCGCGAGTCGGTCCAGGTCCGCCTCGGCAACCGCCAGCTCGAGACAGCGCGGCCGGACCGGCACCCCCTGCAGCGCCGCCGCCAACCGACCGTCAAGCAGATACGGCAGCCCTTTCCCGGTCATCTGCCGCACGCTCCATCGCACCGTCCAGGTCGGCGTCGATCGGCTCGGTCTCCAACCGCAACTGACACCCGATCGCCTCGAAGAGCCGCTCCACCACCGCACAGGTGGCGGCCGTGCCGCCGGACTCGAACCGCGACACCGCCTGCTGTGCGACACCTGCCCGCTGCGCGACCGCCGCCTGGCTCAGGCTGAGCCGCTGCCGTTCCAGCCGCAGCAGCAACCCGAGCCGTCTGGCGAGCTTTCCCCCATCCACCCGACCGATGCTCGACCTGTCCGCCGCCCCTCACCACCCCCAGCCTCAACCTGTGGAAAACCTGGGGACAGCAATGTGGAGAACGCGGACCGAGGATGCCGCCACACCGAAGGAGCCGGCGCAGGCAGCGTTCAGACCGGCAGCTTCGGGCCGCCCTTGAGCAGCGGGGCGAGCAGGTCGCCGTACGTGTCGACGCGCTCCAGGACCTCGGCGGGGCTGAACCGGCGCACGGCGCCGTCGGCGAACTCGGCGACCTCGTCCCAGGTCAGCGGGGTGGAGACGGACGGGAGCGCCTGGGCGCGCAGCGAGTACGGCGCGACCGTGGTCTTCGCGGCGTTGTTCTGGCTCCAGTCGATGAAGACCTTGCCGGGGCGCAGCTTCTTGGCCATCTTCGACACGATCGTCTTGGGCGACTCCCGCTCCAGCTCGGCGGCGATCCGGTGAGCGTAGTCGCTGACCACGTCGGCGGACTGCTTTCCGGCGATCGGGCAGCACAACTGCATGCCCTTCTTGCCGGAGGTCTTCGGGAAGCTGTCGAGTCCGTCGGCGGCGAGCCGGTCGCGCATCAGCAGCGCCACCTGCGCGCACTGCGGCAGCGCCGCCGGGGCGCCCGGGTCCAGGTCGACCACCATCAGGTCCGGCTCCGCGCCGACGCGCCACTGCGGGGTGTGCAGCTCCAGCGCCGCCAGGTTCGCCAGCCAGACCAGTGTCGGCAGGTCGTCGGCGACCACATAATCCACGGTTTCCCGGGCCTTGGACGAGCCCGGCGCGGGGAGAGTTTCCACGCGTACCCAGTCGGGGGTCGCGGCGGGGGCGTTCTTCTCGAAGAACGACTTGTCGTCGACGCCGTTGGGGAAGCGGATCCGGGTCAGGGCGCGGTCGCGCAGGTGCGGCAGGAGCACCGGGGCGATCCGGGTGTAGTAGTCGATCACCTCGCCCTTGGTGAAGCCCGCCTCCGGGAAGAGCACCTTGTCCAGGTTGGAGAGGTCCAGCGAACGCCCCTGCACCTCGACGCGGATCTTCTCAGCCGGCATCGGAGACCTCCTCCGGTGGTTTGTCGGGGCGCAACCGCAACAGCCGGGGAAAACGCAGCCGCCCGTCCGGGGTGCGCTGGCTGTACTTCACCTCCACCACCACCTGCGGCCTTACCCAGATCGCCCCGCGCGCATCCTCCCGGGGCAGACCTTCGGCGAACGGCGACTCCGGCGTCCGACGCGGCTCCAGCTCGGCCAGCAACTGCCGCTCGATCGCCGCGCCGATGCCCCCGCCGACACGCCCCCGGAAAATCAACCCCCGTGGCCCCGGTACGCCCACCAGCAGCCCGCCGATGCGACGCGCGCCCGGACGCCAGCCGCCCACCACGAAGTCCCCGGTGACCTCCAGCTTGACCTTCACCCAGTCCGGCGAACGCACCCCCGGCCGGTAAAGCGACTCCCACCGCTTGGCGACGACCCCCTCCAGGCCGTTCTCCCCCGCCGCCTCGTAGGTGGCGACTCCGTCGGCGAAGACCGGCGGCACCGCCCACCGCGCGCCGCCGAGCCCCAGCGCTTCGAGCGCCTCCCGCCGCGACCGGTACGGCCGTCCGGTCAGGTCGGCGCCGTCGAGCCGCATCACGTCGAAAATCATGTACGTCACCGGCACCGACGCCGCGAGTTGCGCGGCGCGGTGGGGGTTGCGCACGTGCATCCGCTCGGCCAGTGCGGTGAACGACGGCTGCCCGCTCTCCCCGAGCCGCACCACCTCACCGTCGAGCAGCGCGTCACCGACCTGCTGCGCCAGCGGCGCCAATTCCGGGTAGGCGACCGTTATCTCCGTGCCGGAACGGGCGTAAAGACGCTGCCGTCCGCCGCGGATATCGGCGAGCGCGCGAATACCGTCCCACTTGAATTCGTACGCCCACTGGGGCCCCTCCGGCAGTCCGGCGGCCACGGCGAGCATCGGCCGAAGCGGCGTGCCGGACATTGCTCGACTATAGATCGACGCCGAACACCTCGCGTCGGCTTCGATGGGATGACATCCTGTTCAGAGCCGGTGGAGGGAGCGGGGGAAATGCGCACGATCTGGAAGGGTGCCGTGTCGTTCGGCCTCGTTTCCATTGGCGTGAAGCTCTACTCCGCCACGGAAGAGAAAGACATTCGCTTTCACCAGGTGCACCGGGACGACGGCGGCCGGATCCGCTACAAGCGCACCTGTCAGATCTGCGGCGAAGAAGTCAGCTACGACGACATCGCCAAGGGCTACGACATCGGCGGCGGCGAAATGGTGATCCTCACCGACGAGGACTTCGCCGACCTGCCGCTGACCACCTCGCACGCCATCGACGTGCTCGAGTTCGTCCCCGCCGAGCAGGTCGACCCGATCCTCTACAACAAGGCCTACTACCTCGAGCCCGAGGGGACCGCCACCAAGCCGTACGTCCTGCTGCGTGACGCCCTCAACGACTCGGAGCGGGTGGCGATCGTCAAGGTGGCGCTGCGCCAGCGCGAACAGCTCGCCACCCTGCGGGTCCGCGAAGGCGTCCTGGTGCTCAACACCATGCTCTGGCCCGACGAGATCCGCCAGCCCGACTTCGGCTTCCTCGACGAGGACATCTCGGTACGCGCACCGGAGCTGGCGATGGCGAGCTCGCTGATCGACTCGATGACCGGGCAGTTCGAGCCGGACGCCTACACCGACGACTACCGGGCCGCGCTGCAGGAGGTCATCGACGCCAAGGTCGAGGGGCGGGAGATCGTCGCACCGGAGGAGGCCGAGGAGGCTCCGGCCGCGGCGGTGGACCTGATGGCCGCGCTGCGCGCCTCGGTCGACCGGGCCCGCACCGCCCGCGGCGAGACCGCCGCCGGCGGGGGTGGCCGCTCAGGCGGTGGCGGCGGAGAGGGTCGCGCCGGCGGAGGCGGGGAGCCGACCCCGATCTCGTCGGCGAGATCGGCCAAGGCAGCGAAGGCGGCGAAAGCCCCGGCCAAGAAAGCCACCAAAGCCGCTGAGAAGGACACGAAGACGGCAGCCAAGAAGGCCGGCGAGCCCGCGGCGAAGAAGAGCGGCAAGGCCGCGGCGAAGAAGGCGGCCGGCCCGGGAAGCACGAAGAGCGACGCCACCGCCAAGCCCGCCCCGAAGAAACCCGCCGCAAAGAAGCCGGCAGCGAAGAAGACCACTCGCAAATCGGCCTGAGCGGCCTGGAATCCGGCCCGCCGATGCTCCAAGCTTGCTCTCAGCGGGCGCATAGCCGGCCGACGTAATCTCTGCCGAGGTCCCCCAATGGCCGGCTGCCCGCCGGCCGATACTTCACCAGGAGTCGACGACAGTGAGCGAGCAGGTGCGGAACCGGTCGCCGAAGCAGCGGCCGATGACCAAGATCGAGAAGCGGGCCGCCGCCAAGGCCGCCAAGCGCCAGGCGTGGCTCGCCGCCCAGAAGAAGCACCGCCAGCAGCGGGTCGCCGCGCTCACGAGCGGGGCGGTCGTCCTCGTACTGCTCGTTGCCGCTGCGGTGCTGCTCTGGAACACCTCCGGCGGCGAGGACGAGAGCCCCGCTGCGGACGCACCGGCGAGCGCGCAGTCCTGGGTGCCGCTGCCGGAAGGCGCCGATCCGGCGCTGGCCGTGCGTCCGGCGCCGACCGGGGGCGAGGGCAAGCTCGACGACCTGAAGGTGACCACCTTGATCACCGGCACCGGCGCCGAGGTCGCCGCCGGCGACCACATCGTCGTCAACTACGTCGGCGTCACCTACGCCGGTGGCGAGGAGTTCGACGCCTCCTGGAACGGTTCGGAGCCCTTCGACTTCACCGTGGGCGCCGGTCAGGTCATCGAGGGCTGGGACAAGGGCCTGGTCGGGGCCACCGTCGGCAGCCGGGTGCAGCTCGACATCCCCTACGCAATGGCGTACGAGAGCAGCGGCGGCGGTATCCCCGGCGACCTGCGCTTCGTGGTGGACGTGCTCGACGCCCAGCCGGCGAGCTGAACAGGGCAGACGGGTTACCCGAAACCTGGCATCACCGGTAGGGTGATCACCCGGTGACGGTCCGCAGCGGGCGTACGTCGCCCGCTGCCGGACCGGGTTGGCCCCCGAGCTCTGGATGGTGCGCGTGAACGACGACTCCGGCCGTATCGCCCGCCTGATGTGGGCGCACTTCGAGCCCATCCACGCGGTCTGCTACTTCCACCCCCGCGCCCTGGACTCCTTCCGGGCGGCAGGGCTGCGCGGCTACTGGCGGGGCTACTTCGCGAGCCGGGCAGCGCCACTGGGCGCGGTCGACGCCGCCCCGGTGATCGCCGCCTTCTTCGGTTTCGCCCCGCAGATGGTGACCCGGGCGCTGCCGCACGTCTGGGAGATGGCGACCCCGCAGGAGGTGCTGCGGGCCCGGCTCATCGGCGCCGTTCAGGCGCTGGCCGAGCTGACGTACGACCAGCCCCAGGACCGGATCGCCGAGGCGGCCGACGTGCTGGAGGCAGCGGTGGACCGGTTGGAGCTGGCCGGGCGGGTGCTCGGGTCGGCGAACGCCGCACTGCCGCGCAACGAGTCACCGCTGGCCCGGCTCTGGCAGGCCGCCACCACCCTGCGCGAACAGCGCGGCGACGGACACGTGGCGGCACTGGTCGCCGCCGGGGTCCACCCGGTGGAGGTGCTCGCCTGGCGGGCCGCCCTCGACCAGCGCCGCGAATTCCTCCAGCCCGCACGCGGCTGGACCGACGAGGAGTGGGCGGCCGGCCGGGAACGGGCCATCGCGCGCGGCTGGCTCACCGCCGACGGGACCCCCACCGACCGCGGCCGCGCCGAGTTCCAGGCGATCGAGGACGCCACCGACCGGGCCGCCGCACACCCGTGGCGGGGGCTCGACGCCGCCGACGTGGAGCGGATCGACGGGCTGCTGGACCCGGTCGGCCGCGCCGCGCGTACTGTCCTGCCGGCCGAGTTCCCGCTGGTGCTCCCCGACCTGCCGCAGCAGCGACTGGCCACCGGCCCGGCCGCCTGACGGGAAGCTCCCGCGCCCGACCCGGGAATCTCCGCGTCCGTACGCGATGATCCGGCAAGCTGTGAGGGAAGCTCGACAGCGCCGACGGCGAGGAGACGCAAATGAGGGCGATCGTCTACGAGCGCAGCGGGGACGCCTCCGTGCTGCGCCTGGTGGAGCGTCCGGTTCCCGAGGCCGGCCCCGGTGAGGTACTGGTGCGCCTGGCGGTCTCCGGTGTCAACCCGTCCGACTGGAAGGCCCGGCAGAGCTGGCCGCTGCCGGCCGGCTGGCAGACCCCGGGGCAGGACGGCGCCGGGGTGATCGAGGCGGTCGGCGCCGGGGTCGACCAGGCGCTGGTCGGCGAACCGGTCTGGCTCTGGGACGCCGCCTGGCAGCGCCCCTGGGGTACCGCTGCGGAGTACACGGTCGTGCCGGTGCGCCAGGCCGTACGGCTCGGCTCCGCCCCGTTCGAGCTGGGGGCGAGCCTGGGCATCCCGTTCCTGACCGCGCACCGCTGCCTCACCGTCGGCGAGACCATGCCGGATCAGCTGCGTCCGGGGGCGCTGGCCGACCGTACGGTGCTGGTGCAGGGCGGGGCGGGCGCGGTCGGCAACGCGGCGATCCAGCTCGCGGCCTGGTCGGGCGCCCGGGTGATGGCGACGGTGAGCAGCCCGGAGAAGGCGCGGCTGGCGGCGGACGCCGGCGCCGGCATGGTGATCAACTACCGCGAGCAGGACGTGGCCGGCGAGGTCCGCAAGATCGCGCCGGACGGGGTGGACGTGATCGTGGAGGTGGCGGCGGCGCAGAACGCCGGGCTGGACGCGCAGCTGATCGGGCAGGACGGCACGGTCGCCGTCTACGCCGACACCGGCGGCGACGTGCTGACGGTGCCGATCCGGCCGATGATGGTGCGCAACGCCCGCTGGCAGTTCGTCTTCACGTACAACACCCCGGGCCTGGCGAAGGCGCGGGCGATCGACGACGTCGGCGCGGCCGCGGCGCAGGGCGGGCTGCGGGTCGGTCCGGAGGCGGGTCTGCCGCTGCACCGCTACCCGCTGGAGCGGGCCGCCGAGGCGCAGCAGGCGGTGCAGGACGGCGTCACCGGCAAGGTCCTGATCACCACCAGCGACAGCTGACAGCCGTGGGGCCGCGCCCGGCGGCCCCGGCTGGACCGGCGGCCCCGGCTGGGCCGGCGGCCCCGGCTGGGCCGGCGGCCTTGGCTGACGGTCGCGGTCAGGTCAGCTGCTCGGCGCGCAGGTCGCCCTCGGCGTAGCGCTGACGGACGACCTTCTTGTCGAACTTGCCGACGCTGGTCTTCGGCACCGCCTCGATGAACGCCCAGCGCTCCGGCAGCTGCCAGCGCGCCAGCGTCCCGGCGAGGAACTCGTGCAGCTGCGCCGGGGTGACGCTCGCCCCCTCCTGGAGGACCACCGTCGCCAGCGGGCGCTCACCCCAGCGTTCGTCGGGCACCCCGACCACGCAGGCCTCCAGCACCGCCGGGTGGGCCATCAGCGCGTTCTCCAGCTCCACCGAGGAGATCCACTCCCCGCCGGACTTGATGACGTCCTTGGCCCGGTCGGTGAGGGTGATGAAGCCGTCGGCGGAGAGGGCGCCGACGTCGCCGGTGCGTAGCCAGCCGTCGCGGAACTTCTCCTCCCCGGGCGTCTCCTCGCCGAGGTAGCGCCCGGTGACCCACGGCCCGCGGACCTCCAGCTCCCCCACGGAGGCGCCGTCGGCGGGGAGCACCTCGCCGCTCGCGCCGACGATGCGGGCCGCCACCCCGGCCGGCACCCGCCCTTGCGTGTAGCGGTAGCGCCACTCCTGCTCGCCGTCGACGCCGGCCGGTGGCCGGGCGACCGAACCCAGCGGCGAGGTCTCCGTCATCCCCCAGGCGTGGATGACGCGGATGTCGTGCCGCTCCAGGAAGGCGTGCATCAGCGCCGGCGGGCAGGCCGAGCCGCCGACGATCACCTCCCGCAGCGAGGAGGTGTCCGTGGGATGGGCGTCCAGGTAGGTGAGCAGGTCCGTCCAGATCGTCGGCACCGCCCCGGCGATCGTCGCCCGCTCGCCCGCGATCATCGCGGCCAGCGGCTCGGCCTGCAGGAACCGGTCCGGCATGATCAGCGAGGAGCCGGCCATGAACGACGCGTACGGCAGCCCCCAGGACATGGCGTGGAACATCGGCACCACCGCGAGCGTCCGATCGGTGGCGCCGAGCCCGAAGCCCTCCGGCATGCAGACCTGCAGCGCGTGCAGCCAGAGCGAACGGTGCGAGTAGGCCACGCCCTTCGGGTTGCCGGTCGTTCCCGAGGTGTAGCAGAGGGCTGCGGCGTCGCGCTCGTCGAGTTCCGGCCAGTCGTACGTCTCGGGCCGGCCGGCGAGCAGTTCGTCCCAGGCGTGCACGGTGACCCGGTCACCGGCGGAGTGCCGCAGCGCGGCCAGGTCGGCGGGGCCGTTGACCACGACGTGCCGCACGGTCGTCAGCTGCGGCAGCACCTTCGCCAGCAGCGGCAGCAGGGTGTGGTCGACCAGCACCACGTGGTCCTCGGCGTGGTTGGCGATGTAGGTGAGCTGGTCGGGGAAGAGCCGGATGTTCAGGGTGTGCAGCACCGCGCCCATGCCGGGCACCGCGAAGTAGGCGACGAGGTGCTCGGCGTTGTTCCACATGAAGGTCGCCACCCGCTGGTCGCCGGTGACCCCGAGGTCGCGCAGGGCGTGCGCCAGCCGGGCGGCATCCCGCCCCACCTGCGCGTACGTCGTGCGGCGGGGCTCGGCGCCGGTGGCGGTGACGACCTCGGCGCTGCCGTGCACGGTGGCCCCGTGCTCCAGCAGGCGGGAGATCAGCAACGGGGTGTCCATCATCGTGCTGCGCATGTCGCCAACCTAGTGGCCCAGGTCACATCAGGGGAACCCCCGCGCGACGAGCGTCGATGCCGAAGGATGTCGGGCAACCCCCTTACGCAGCGGCGGGACGCTTCCGTCGGGCAACCTGGGTCAGCGCGCGTACGACGTCGGCGGGCCGTACGGTGATCGGCTCGTCGCCGGCGGCGTCGAGCGCGGCGTAGTGGGCCTCCACGATCTCCCGCAGGATCGCGCCCGGCTTGAGACCGCGCGCCTGCGCGTCCTCCAGCACCCGCTGGGCGATGTCGCTCGAATACCGGGCGGACATCGTCACCTTCGTCGCCGGCGGGGTGTTGTCGACCACCGCGCCGGACCAGTCCTGGCTGTTGAGCGACTCCTGGGCCGCCTTGATGTCATCTGCTCGACTCATCGTCCGTCCCTCTCCATCAGCTTGTGCAGTGGCTGCGCCTCGCACCGACGTGGCGGACGATCCGCGGCCGGGCCGCGGTGAGCACGTGCAGGGCGGCCTGCCAGCCCACACCGGCCCGATCGAGCGCCTCGTAGCTGGCGTAGGAGAACCGGTACGGGTCGACCGTCATGGGCAAAGTATACAAACGCATACACCGGATGTGGCGGCTTGCGGAGAGGATTTCTGCGCCGCCCCGGTCAGCAGAGCCCACCCGCCGGCGCCCTGGCACTCCTAAGGTGGTGCGGTGAGCATTTCCTGGGAAGAGTCCTACGTCGGTCAACTGCGGGCACTCGCCGGGGACCGCGTACTGCTCTTCGTCGGCGCACGGGGCGTGGTCCGCGACGAGGCGGGCCGGCTGCTGCTGATCCAGCGCTCCGACAACGGGCACTGGGCGCTGCCGGCGGGCGCGATGGAGCTGGGCGAGTCGATCTCCGACTGCGTCATCCGGGAGGTACGCGAGGAGACCGGCCTGCACGCCGAGGCGGTCACCCCCGTGGCCATGTACACCGGCCCGGAACGCACCCACACCAACATGTACGGCCACACGTACCAGCTCTTCAGCGTCGCGTTCCGGGTCGACCGCTGGTCGGGGACGCTGGCGACCGTCACCGACGAGACCACCGACGCCCGCTTCTGCGCCCCGGACGAGTTCCCGGCCCCGCTCTCCCCCTCGGTGATCGAAACCCTGGCCGACCTGGCCGCCTTCGAGAAGTCCGGCAACGTCGTCCTGAAGTGAGCCCGCGCCGCCCGCTCATCAGGTGGCGGGCAGGCATCAGGCGCTCCCCTCGGTACGGGCCTGGAGGGCGGCGGCCTCCGCGTCGTCGGCGGGCAGCTGCGGGCCCGGGCCGCGCAGCCTGCGGTCGGGCAGGGCGAGGGTGACCAGGACGGCGACCACGGCGACCGCGGCGGTGGCGAGGAAGACGTTGTGCAGGGCGTCGACGAAGGCACCCCGGATGGCGTCGCGCAGCGGCGCGGGGAGTCCGACGATCACCGCAGGTTCGTTGACCGAGATCCCGGCTCCGCCGCTGGCGGCGACCGCCGCCGCCTGCTCCGGCGGCAGCTGGGCGATGACCGCGGGCAGCCGCGCGGCGAGTCCGTCGGTGAGCCGGGCGGTGAGCACCGCGCCGAGAATCGCCACCCCGAACGCCCCGCCGAGGGACCGGAAGAAGGTGGCCGCGGCGGTGCCGGCGCCCATGTTCCGGGCGGTGATGGCGTTCTGCACGGCGAGCACCAGCGACTGCATGCAGAGCCCCAGCCCGATGCCGAGCACCGTCAGATAACCGAAGGCCAGCCAGAGCGAGGTCTGGACCTGTAGCCGGGTCAGCAGCAGCAACCCGACGGTGAGGATCGCCGTGCCCGCCACCGGAAACCACTTGTACCGGCCGATCCGGCTCATCGCCCGGCCGGTGAGCACCGAGGTGACGATCACCCCGAACATCATCGGCAGCAGCAGGAAGCCACTGCGGGTCGGCGAGGCCCCCTTGACGATCTGCAGGTAGAGCGGGATGTAGATGATCGACCCGAACATCACCAGGCCGAGGACGAAGCCGGCGATGTTGGCCAGGGCGAAAGTGCGCCCACGGAAGAGCCGCAGCGGCAGGATCGGTTCACTCGTACGCGACTCCTGGAGTAGGAAGAGCGCGCCGAGCAGCACGCCGGCGGCGAAGAGCCCGACGATCACCGGTGAGCCCCAGGTGTACTCGGATCCGCCCCAGCTCAGCGCGAGCAGCAACGTGCTGACCCCGGCCACCAGCAGCAACGCCCCGAGCCAGTCGAGCTGGTGCGGGCGGCGCTGGAACGGCACGAGCCGCAGCACGTGGTAGCAGACCACGATCGCGGCGATGCCCAGCGGCACGTTCACATAGAAGATCCAGCGCCAGTTGGTCTCGGCGAAGTAGCCGCCGACCAGTGGCCCGGCGACCGCGGAGACACCGAAGACCGCCCCGAATACCCCCTGGTAGCGGCCGCGTTCCCGGGGGGAGACCACATCGGAGATGATCGTGAAGGCGAGGGTCATCAGCCCGCCCGCGCCGAGGCCCTGCAGGCCGCGGGTGGCGATGAGCTGGGTCATGTCCTGCGCCATGCCGGCCAGCAGCGAGCCGGCGAGGAAGACCCCGATCGAGAAGAGGAAGACCGGCCGCCGCCCGACCAGGTCGGCCATCTTGCCGTAGAGCGGCGTCGAGGCGGTCGAGGCGAGCAGGTACGCCGTGACCACCCACGAGTAGTGGTTGATGCCGCCGAGCTCACCGACGATGGTGGGCAGCGCGGTGCCGACGATGGTCTGGTCGAGCGCGGCGAGCAGCATGCCGGTGATGAGACCGGCCATCAGCAGCCAGAGTTGACGCCGGCTCAGTGCGGGAAAGGTTGCCTCCACCCCGCCATGCTCGGCCGGGGCCGCCGCCCGCCGCTGAGCTTTGGCGGTATTGGCCGCAACCGCCGACGCCGCCGGGCACCCGTCCCGGCGGCGTCGAGTTGGCGGCGACGGCCCGGCCTTTCGACGCGGGCCGGTTGCTGCTTACTGCTGGGCGCTGACCGGCGTGCGCTGCTGCTCGCGCTGTCCGCGGTGCACGCCCTCGGCGAACTCCTCCACGATCTTGGCGTTGAAGGCCGGGATGTCGTCCGGCTTGCGGCTGCTGACCAGCCCGTTGTCGACGTGCACCTCGGCGTCGATCCAGTTCGCCCCGGCGTTGGTCAGGTCGGTGCGCAGGCTCGGCCAGGAGGTGATGGTCCGCCCCTGCACCACCCCGGCCTCGATCAGCGTCCAGGGGCCGTGGCAGATCACGCCGACCGGCTTGCCCGCGTCGAAGAACGAGCGCACGAACCGGACCGCGGCCGGATCACCGCGCAGCTCGTCGGGGTTGGCGACGCCACCGGGGAGCACCAGCCCGTCGTAGCGCTGCGGGTCGGCGTCGCCGACGGTGACGTCCACGTCGTACGTGCTGCTCTTGTCGAGGTGGTTGAAGGCCTGGATGCTGCCCGGCCGCAACGCCACCAGGTCCACTTCACCGCCGGCTGCGCGGACGGCCTTGGCGGGTTCGGTGAGCTCCACCTCCTCGACCCCGTCGGTGGCGAGGAACGCGATCCGCTTGCCCTGCAGGCTCTTCGTCATGGTCATCGTTTCCTTTCCTGTGGGGGTGGTTGCCCCGGTTCTCCCGGGAAAGCTCCTCTTCCTGCTTCCCGCAGCCGGCCCCGCCAAACGCCGCGCGGAGCCGTACGCGGCAGGTTTGAGCAGGACCGACAGGGGGATCCGCGCCGCATGACGGCAGCGGGAGCGGATCGACGGCGGCTCGCGTCGGTGGTCCACAGCTGGGCCGGACGTCCGGTGCTGGTGCTCGGGGACGCGATGCTCGACGAGTGGCGTTTCGCCGACCCGGACCGGCTCTGCCGGGAGGCGCCCGCGCCGGTGCTGACGCTTCGGCGGCGCAGCTGCGCGGCCGGCGGCGCGGCGAACACGGCGGTGAATCTGGCCGCCCTCGGCGGTGCGGCGACCCTGGTCTCCCCGGTCGGTGCGGACGCCCCCGCCGACGAACTGCACGACTGTCTGGGACGCGCCGGCGTGCAGGACCGGACGGTGAGCCTGCCGGGCCGGCACACGGCGGTGAAGCGGCGGATCCTCGCCGCCGGGCAGATTCTGCTCCGCGAGGACTCCGGCGGCGCCGACGATCCGCTCACCGGCGAGGCCGTCGAGGAACTGCTCGGCACCCTCGCCGAGACGACCGAGGAGCTGCGCCGCGCCGGTGACGGCACGCCACCGCCCCTGGTCGTCTGCGACTACGGCCTGGGCGCGCTCCCCGGTCCCGTACGGGACTGGCTGGTGCGCCACCGCGACCGGTTCGGCGTCGTGGCGCTGGACGCCCACGACCTGGCGCTCTGGCGGGGACTGGCGCCGACGGTGGTGACTCCGAGCTTCGCCGAGGCGACCCGGCTGCTCTCCACCGCGGCCGACCCGACCGGTGTCGCGACGCCGGCCGGCGATCCGGGCGCGGCGCCCACCGGCGGTGAGCCGGCGGCCGGCGCGGACCGGGTGGAGCTGACCAGCGACGGGCGCAGCGTCACCGGGGCCGGGCTGACCGTCAGCACCGCCCCCGGTGCCGGCACGGACCGCGCGGTGCTGGCCGGCGCCCGCCTCGCGGAGCTGCGGGAACGCACCGGCGCCGCGGTCGTGGCGATCACCCTGGACACCGACGGCGCGATCGTCGGCGGCGCCGACGGTGCGCAGCGGCGCAGCCACAGCACGCCGGTGCCGGCCAGCCACGCCGTCGGCGCCGGGGACGCCTACCTGGCGGCGATGACGCTGGCGCTGACCGCACAGGCGCCGCTGCCGACGGCCGCGCAGCTCGCCCAGCTCGCCGCCACCAGCACCGTCACCGCCACCGGCACCTGCGTCTGCCACCGCGACGACCTGCTGGCGGCCCTGGGCGGTGAGGAGCCGGCCACACGCGGCGACATCGTCGCCGAGGCCGCGGAGCTGCTCGACCTGATCGGACGGCACCGGGACGCGGGCCGCTCGGTGGTCTTCACCAACGGCTGCTTCGACGTGCTGCACCCGGGGCACGTGCGCTACCTGGAGCAGGCCGCACACCTCGGCGACGTGCTGGTGGTGGCGGTCAACGCCGACGACAGCGTACGGCGGCTCAAGGGCCCGGACCGGCCGGTCAACCCGGTGCAGGACCGGGTGGCGGTCCTCGCCGCGCTCTCCTGTGTGGACCATGTGGTGGTCTTCGAGGAGGACTCGCCGTCGGCGCTGATCGAGGCGGTCCGGCCCGACGTCTACGTAAAGGGCGGCGACTACCCGCCGGAGATGGTGCCGGAGGCGCCGCTGGTGCGCCGCCTCGGCGGCGAGGTCCACACCCTCGGGTACGTCCCGGACCGCTCCACCTCGGCGATCATCGACCGGATCCGCGCCCACGACCGCGGCCCGGCCCCCGACCGCGGCCAGGCCCCGGACCGTGCGTCCGCCACGGCCGATCCCGTCGCGGCCGATCCCGTGGCCGCCGATCCCGTGGCCGCCGATCACGTCGCCGGCACCGCACCCGCGGACGCGGCCGGGCGTGACCACCGAGTCCGGGAACCGTGAACCGGCCGCTGGATCCGGGCGAGGCCGGGCAGTTCCGCACCGGCCGTGAGCTCGACGTGCTCATCCCGACCCGCAACCGTCCCACCGAACTTGCCGTGACCCTTTCCGGGCTGGCCGCGCAGGAGGCCGCTGGTGACTTCGGGGTGGTGGTCAGCGACCAGTCCGACGCCGCCGCGTCCTGGGCCCACCCGGTGGCCGCCACGATGGTCCGGGCGCTGCGCCACCGCGGGCATCCGGTCCTGCTCACCCGGCACCTGCCGCGCCGTGGGCTCGCCGAGCACCGGGCCTGGCTGCTGGACCACTCCGCGGCCCGCCGGGTGCTCTGCCTCGACGACGACGTCTGGCTGGAGCCGGGCACACTGCGCCGGCTGCTGACCGCCCTGGACTCACTCGACTGCGGCTTCGTCGGCAACGCCGTGCACGGCCTCTCCTACGTCGACGACGTACGCCCGCAGACCCACCGCCACTACGAGCCGTGGGACGGGCCGCCGACGCCGGAACGGGTCCGCCCCGGCACGCCGCAGTGGGACCGTTCGCTGATCCATCCGGCCGCGAACCTGCTGCACATCACCGCCGGCCTGGGACTGCCGGCGGGGGCGTGGCAGGCGTACAAGGTCGCCTGGGTCGGGGGGTGTGTCCTCTACGACCGGCAGCGGCTGCTCGACAGCGGCGGCTTCGACTTCTGGCGGCGGGTGCAGCCCCGGCACCAGGGCGAGGACGTCGCCGCCCAGCTCGCCGTGCTGGAGCGCTACGGCGGCGCCGGGGTGCTGCCCAGCGGCGCGTACCACCTGGAGTCGCCGACGACGGTCACCGAGCGGGAGGTGGAGGTGTACGAGGTGCTGCTCACCGCTCAGGACGGCGGCCGCAGCAGCTCCCGCGCCGCCTCCAGCACCTCCGCCACCGGTACGTCGCCGACGAACGAGTCCCGGTGGGAGCACTCGCCGTCGCCGGGGCGCGCCGGGTAGATGCCGCGGGTGCAGTCGATGCCGCAGACCGGGCAGTGCACCGTCCAGGAGGCGATCGGGCGGTGTGCGCCGCGCAACGGCGTCGCCCCGTTGAGCAGGTTGCCGATCCAGTAGACGCCGACCGTGGGGGTGCCGACCGCGGCTGCCACGTGCAGCGGCCCGGTGTCGTTGGAGATCACCAGCTCGCACTGGTCGTACGCGCCGATCAGCCCGCCCAGGTCGAGCGTGCCGACGACCGGCCGGGCCGCGCCGGCGGCGGCGTCGATCACCCGATCGACGGTCTCGGCTTCGGCGGGGGTGCCGGTGACCAGCACTTCGAAGCCGTCGGCGGCGAGCGCCCGGGCGACGGCGGCGAAGTTCCCGGCCGGCCAGCGCCGCCGGGTGTCGGTCGCCCCCGGGTGCAGCGCCACCCGGGGCCGGGTCGGCGCACCGAGCACCTCGGTCGCCTGTGCCCGGTCGGCGTCGGTGACCGTCAGCGACGGCAGGACGGTGGTGGGGGCGGCGCCGACGAGCCCGGCGACCTCCAGATAGCGGAATACCTCCGGCTGGTAGTAGACGTAACGCAGCCAGCGGTCCAGCGGCGGGGCGTCCTCGGCGCGCAGCCCGGCGGTCAGCCGCGCCCCGAGGGCGGTCACGATCGGGTTGGAGTTCTTCCCGCCCCCGTGCAACTGGATCGCCAGGTCGAAACCTTCGGCGCGGGTCTCCTCGACGAAGCGCCGCATCGCCTCGGGTGCGGGCTGCGGTTCGCCGGGGTCGGGGGCGCGGATGCCCGGCGCGGGCGGAATCACCAGCACCCGGTCCACCGGGGACGGCCGGCCGGCCAGCAGCTTCGCGTGCCAGGGGGCGGCGAGCAGCACCAGTTCGGCGTCCGGGTAGGCGGCGCGCAGGGCCGCCAGCGCGGGCAGCGCGAAGACGAAGTCACCGAGGGCGTTGGCGCGCAGCACGGCGATCCGGCCGACCCCGGGCAGCCGTTCGCCGACAGCCCCGGCCACCCCCGGCTGCCGCTCGCCGACCGCCCCGGTCTGCCGCTCGCCGGCCGTTCTGGTCGCCTCCGGCATGCGTGCGGTCCTCAGTCCCGGCGGGGGTTGCGGGTGCCGTCGCCGCCACCGCGGCGGTGCCCGGCGATGCCGGTCGCCCCACGCCGTACCTCGTCTGCGCTGTCTGCGCCCCGGCCGTCCCCGGCCTTGCCGTGCTGCCCGTCGCCGGTCGGCTGGTGCCCGTCACCGCCGTCGGCGGCCGCCTCCCGGGCCCGGTCACGGCGCCGCGCCCAACCGTCGCCGGTGACGA
>Ga0233365_1000476_pt1 | contig 18342 bp, 18 predicted proteins | sample ElkDunMinimDraft_27_FD_191535 | JGI IMG/M metagenome (GOLD analysis project Ga0233365, IMG submission 191535) | Fecal eukaryotic communites from dung pellets of Tule Elk in California, USA - Elk Dung C36 | ecosystem: Host-associated > Mammals > Digestive system > Large intestine > Fecal | place...
ATTACGGTATTAAGGATCATTTTGTTGCATCGGTAAAAGGTAAAATAATGACCGAATTGCCGTTGGTTCAGATAATTGATATTTCGCACTGTATAGATTTATATAACATTGCCAATGCAAGTTATGTGTTGTTTGGGGCGTACAATAATTTCCCGAAAGGCAGTCTGCACATGGTTTTGGTTGAAGCTGAAATGTTCGATCAAACATCATTTCTGCTTACAAAATTTAACGATCACTTTTTTTTAACGGCAAATAACGGAGCTATTACTTTGTTGGCAACTGCCGATGATGAAACGGAAATTGTAGATTTAAATATTCCAAATTCATGCAATGATACCGTTTCTTTATACACCCACATTGCAAAACAACTTTTTAATAATGTACCTTGCAACAGTTTGGGTACTAAAATTAATTATAACGATTGTGAGCTTTTGGTTGAATTACGCCCGAAAGTTGCCGATGACGAAAATTCGATACGAGGATCTGTTATTTACATAGATCATTATGGAAATGCCGTTACCAATATTTCTAAAGATTTGTTTGAACGCATTAGAAATGGACGAAAATATGTTATTAATGCCGTTAGATACCGTATTACAAAGATTAACGAGTATTATGCCGATTTTAATACCGACAGTAAAACGTTGCGTGAATATGAAGGCGATATGTTATTTATATTTAATGATTTAGATTTTTTGCAAATGTCGATTTACAAATCTGATTATGAGAATGTAGGAAATGCGAAAACCCTTTTTGGCGTATCGTACCGCGACACTGTTATTATAGAATTTACCGAATAAATAAATTTAAAATATGTTTATTAGAATAGTTAAAATGAGTTTTCACGAAGAGAAAATTCCGATGTTTTTAGAACACTTTCACGGTGTTAAAATGAATATCAGAAATTTTCCGGGGAACAATTTTTTAGAAATTTATCAAGACAAAAGCAACCCGAGTATCTTTTTTACGTATTCTGTTTGGAATGAAGAAACGGATCTGGAAAATTACCGAAATTCTGATCTTTTTAAAGATGTTTGGGCATTTACAAAAGCGCTTTTTAATGATAAGCCCGAAGCGTGGAGTGTTGATAAATTAGTATCGTTACCATAATAATGAAAGAAAACACACCACATATTAATTCTAATTTTATTCTGTTCAAAACTAATGATCAGAAAATTTCTGTTGATGTTCGCCTTGAAGAAGAAACCGTTTGGCTTACGCAAGATCAGATTGCAGTTTTATTTGGTGTTGAAAGACCTGGAATTACACAACATATTAAAAATATTTTTTCTGATCACGAATTACACGAGAATTTAGTTAGTAAGAAATTCTTACGAACTGCGGCAGATGGCAAAAATTATAATACAAAACATTATAATTTAGACATGATTATTTCGCTTGGTTATCGTGTAAATTCAAAAATAGCCACACAATTTAGAATTTGGGCAACACAACGACTGAATGAATACATAAGAAAAGGTTTTACAATGGACGATGATCGCTTAAAGAATCTTGGCGGCGGCGGATATTGGAAAGAACTTTTACAGCGTATTAGAGATATTCGTGCTTCTGAAAAAGTGTTTTATCGACAAATTCTTGATATTTATTCAACAAGTATCGATTATGACTCAAAATCTGAAATTTCTATTGCGTTCTTCAAAAAAGTTCAAAATAAAATTCATTTTGCAATTCATGGGCAAACAGCAGCAGAAGTGATATACAATAGAGCAGATGCTGAAAAAGAATTTATGGGATTGACTACTTTTTCTGGCGATAAGCCTTTTCTTAAAGATGTGGTTATTGCTAAAAATTATTTAGATGAAAAAGAATTGCGCTCATTAGGGCAGCTTGTTTCCGGATATTTAGATTTTGCTGAACGTCAGGCTGAACGTGAGCTACAAATGACAATGAAAGATTGGGCAGAACATTTAGATCGTATTTTAACAATGAGCGGAGAGAAATTATTGCAAGACAACGGAAAAATTTCTCACAAAGAAGCAATTAATAAAGCCGAAACAGAATATAAAAAATATCAACAAAAAACATTAAGTGAAGTTGAAAAGAACTTTTTAGATACTTTAAAATTGATTGAAAATAAATCAAAAAATAAATGAAAGCAATATTATTACGAGAAATCAAATCGTTTTTTGGTTCGTTAACAGGTTATCTGGTTATTGCTGTCTTCTTAATTTTAAATGGAATTTTCCTTTGGATTGTAGATGGGCAGTACAATATTTTACAAAGCGGTTATAACGATTTAAGTCCGTTTTTTCAATTGGCACCTTTGGTTTTGCTTTTACTGATTCCTGCAATCACCATGAAAAGTATTTCAGACGAGCGTAAACAAGGAACCATTGAACTTTTGGTAACCAAGCCCTTAAGCTTAAACCAAATTGTTACAGGCAAGTTTTTAGGCGCCTTTTTACTGGTTGTGCTGGCAATTTTACCAACGATTTTGTACATCATTATTTTAAATCCGTACGGAATGCCTGCAGGAAATATGGATTTAGGCAGCACATTAGGTTCTTATTTGGGCTTGATGTTTTTAATTGCAGCTTACACAAGCATCGGAATTTTCTGTTCGTCGTTATCAGACAATCAAATTGTGGCGTTTATTTTAGCGGTAATTATCTGTTTTGTACTTTATTTAGGGTTCGATCAATTAGCAGAATTGTTCAAATCATCTGCAACATTAATAGAAAAATTCGGAATAAGCTATCATTTTAAAAGTATAAGTCGCGGTGTAATTGATACGCGAGATTTGATCTACTTTATTTCGGTAACCGTTTTCTTTTTAATGGCAACTGTGTTTAACCTAAAAAACGTGCGTAAATAATGAAAAAGCAAAAAAGTATACAATCGTTTTTAGGTATTGCAGCAGTATTAATTGTTTTGAATATTGCAGGAAGTTTTATTTTTCAAAGGTTTGATCTAACTTCAGATAAAAGATATACGCTTTCAGAAGCTACCAAAAATGTGCTGGGCAACGTAACCGAGCCAATTTTTATTGATGTTTATTTAGAAGGAAATTTCCCTGCCGAATTACGCAAGTTACAAACCGAAAGCAAGCAGTTGTTAGAAGAATTTAATGCGTATAACAGCAATGTTAATTTCTTGTTTGTTGATCCGTTATCAGCTGAAAACGAAGCCGGTAAAATGGCTGAAAATCTTTTTGCAAACGGAATGAAACCGATCAATATTTCGGTAAACGATAAAGGCAAGCAGTCGCAAGAAATGGTTTTTCCGTGGGCTGTTGCTACAAAAGGCGAAAAAAGAGCAAAAATTCAGTTGCTTAAAAACGCCATGACGGCTACAACCGAAGATAAAATCGCATCATCTGTTCAACATTTAGAATATGCGATTACCGAAGCAATTAATAAGGTTAATACCGAAAAATCTAAAAAAATCGCGATAATAAAAGGAATTGGTGAACCAGATGATGTGTATATTGCCGATTTTCTTCGCACCTTAAAAGACAGTTATTTCATAGCACCTTTTACGTTAGACAGCGTTGCGACAAATCCGCAGAAAACCTTGAAAGATTTGCAGGCATACGATTTGGCGATTATTACCAAGCCTACAAAAGAGTTCAGCGAAAATCAAATTCAGGTTTTGGATCAATTTGTAATGAACGGCGGAAAATCAATCTGGATGTTAGATCAGGTTCAGGCAGATATGGACAGTTTGTACAACTCTACAAGCGAAATGCTGGTGTACCCGAAAGATCAAAGTTTAGGCGAAATGCTGTTTAAATACGGTGTGCGCGTAAATCCCGATTTGGTTAAAGACGAAATGGGATCGCCAATAAAACTGGCAGTTGGTCAGCAAGGCAGTGAAACCGTTTACGAAACATTCAATTGGAAATTTGCGCCGTATGTTGTTGGTTCATCAGCACATCCAATCGTAAATAATATCGATGTAGTGAAATTCGATTTTGCAAATAGTATCGATACGTTGAAAAACAACATCAAAAAAACAGTATTATTATCGTCATCGCCTTATTCTGTTAAGATCGGAACGCCAAGTATTGTGAGTTTATCGAAAACCATTCAGGAGAAAATCGATCCTAAAACAATAAAAACACAATCGTTTCCGCTGGCAGTTTTGTTAGAAGGAAATTTTACATCTGTCTTTAAAAACAGAATCGTTCCTTTTAAAACTGATAATTATCTTACAGAAGGAAAACCGACAAAAATGATTGTAATTTCTGATGGTGATATTGTAAAAAACCAGTTAGATCAGGATTCTCAACCAATGGAATTAGGTTACGATAAATGGACAAACACATTATACGGAAACAAAGAATTTCTTGTAAATGCTGTAAATTATCTGTTAGATGATAACGGATTGATTAATTTAAGAACAAAACAAGTAAAATTAGCGTTGCTTGACAAAGAAAAAGTGTATACCGATTATAACTACATTCAAATAATAATTGTGGTTTTACCGTTGGCTGTATTAGCTGTTTTCGGATTTGTTTTTACTTTTTTACGCAAAAAGAAATACACAAAATAGTTGCTTAAAATAAAGTTTTATTTTTCGCTTTAAAAGAAATATATTTGTAGAAACCTGCCAACAGAGGCATTAATAAAATAAACGGATGAAATTTATTGTATCGAGCTCGTATCTATTGAAACAATTACAAGTTTTAGGAAGCGTTATCAACAGTAACAACACCTTACATATTCTTGATAATTTCTTATTTGAACTTGATCAAAATCAATTAAAAGTATCGGCATCGGATTTGGAAACAACCATGACCGCTACTTTAGAGATTGAATCAACAAGTGAAGGATCTATTGCAGTTCCGGCACGTTTGTTATTAGAAACCCTAAAAACGTTTCCTGAACAACCGTTAACTTTCACAGTGAAAGACAACAGTACTATTGAAATTAGTTCAGATTTAGGAAAATACGTTTTAGCATATTTACCTGGCGATGAGTTTCCAAAGGCAGAAATGTTAGAAGATCCGTCGAAAGCTGAAATTGGTGCCGAAATATTGCACACCGCAATCAGTAAAACAATTTTTGCTGCCGGTAACGATGATTTACGTCCGGTAATGTCGGGTGTTTATTTTCAGTTTGCACCAACGGGAGTGATTTTTGTTGCTACCGATGCGCATAAATTGGTTAAATATTCAAGAACCGATGTTACAAGTTCTGCAGAAGCAAACTTTATCATGCCTAAAAAACCGTTGAATATTTTAAAGAATATTTTAGCAACATCTGACGCAGCGGTTTCTATTGAATACAACGATTCTAACGCAATGTTTAGTTTTGATAATTACACGTTAATCTGTAGATTGATCGATGGAAAATATCCAAATTACGAAGCGGTAATTCCAAAAGAAAATCCAAACAAACTGATTATTTCACGTACACAGTTTTTAAGCTCGGTTCGTCGTGTGGCTATTTATGCTAACAAAACAACGCACCAGATTCGTTTAAAAATCGCAGGAACAGAGTTGAACATTTCTGCTGAAGATATCGACTACTCAAACAAAGCAGACGAGCGTTTAACGTGTGATTACAAAGGTGATGACATGCAGATTGGTTTTAACTCACGCTTTTTAAGTGAAATGTTAACCAACTTACAGTCAGACGAAATACAATTGGAAATGTCGTTACCAAACCGCGCCGGAATTTTAACTCCGATTGATGGTTTAGATGAAGGCGAAACAGTAACAATGCTTGTTATGCCGGTAATGTTGAATAATTAAGAAGTAATTGATTATTATAAAATAAAAAAGCTGAACTTTCGTTCAGCTTTTTATATTTAATTAACTAGCAAAAAGAAATCTTTCGTGTCATTCCGTGCTTGACACGGAATCGCATTATCATTTAATGTGAGATGCTGAAACAAGTTCAGCATGACACTGACTTGGTAAAGCTAAACTTTATAAATTATTTTAAATTATCCTAAAAACGCCTGCATCATCCAGATGTCTTTTTCTTGTTCGGTAATTAAATCGCTCATCATAGAATTTGTTCCTTCATCATTAATTTCGCCGGCTTTTTCTAAAATTTCACGCTCAATAGTCAATAAAGAAGCTAACGATTTTATAATTACTTCTACCGCTTCTTCATCATTGGTAATATCTTTTGCAACTTTCAACGAATTGTTTTTCAAATAATCGTCAAACGTATGTAAAGGTGTTCCACCTAAAGTTAAAACACGCTCGGCAATTTCATCTATTCTTAATTGTGCCTGATTGTACAATTCTTCAAATTTCACATGCAATTCAAAAAAGCGTTTTCCGCGAATGTTCCAATGTAACCCACGTAAATTTTGATAATACACTTGAAAACTCGACAATAAAACATTCAGTAAGTCAATATTTTTTTTTGTCTGTTTTTGTGGTAATCCTAAAATATTCATAACCTTATTTTTAAAATTCTACTATCAAATTTACAAATAAATAGGCGATATTTGTATAAGTTTAATTGATAGTATCAATTGTATAATAGTTAAAATCTTTTAAAAATGACCATTACCCAACTAAATTACGTGCTTGCCGTTGCAGAACATTTAAATTTTACTGTTGCTGCCGAAAAGTGTTTTGTTACACAGCCTACGTTAAGTATGCAGATTCAAAAACTGGAAGAGGAATTGGAAATCAGAATTTTTGATCGAAACAAAAAGCCGATTCAGTTAACCGAAGTTGGTAAAAAAATTGTAGAGCAGGCAAAGAGCATTGTTAACGAAGCTGACAGAATTAAAGATATCGTAGAACAACAGAAAGGTTTTATTGGGGGCGATTTTAAAATAGGAATCATTCCAACCATTATGCCTACGTTACTGCCCATGTTTCTGAAGAATTTCATTAGAAAATATCCTAAAATAAATTTAATTGTAGAAGAACATACAACCGATGAAATTATAAGCAGGTTGCAGAAAGGACAATTAGATGCCGCTATTGCCGCAACGCCTTTAAAAGAAAACGATTTAAAAGAGATTGTGCTTTATTACGAACCTTTTGTAGGATATTTTCCGTCGGAATTTAGAAATGGATTGACCGAGTTATCTCCGAATGATTTAAATGTGAACGATATATTGCTTTTGCAAGACGGACATTGCTTTACCAACGGAATTTTAAACATTTGCAAGGCTTCAAAGTTAGATCAATCGCAGAATTTTGAACTGACTTCGGGCAGTTTTGAAACCTTAATTGGTTTAGCGAATGAAGGGTTAGGAGTAACTTTGTTGCCTTATCTACATACGTTGAATTTAAGCGAAAAAGATAAAAAGAATATTATTGAATTTGCAGATCCAAAACCGTCACGCGAGGTTAGTTTGATTTTTCCTAAAAACGAATTAAAGATTCATATTGTTGATGCATTGCGACAAACAATTTCAGGAGTTTTAAAAGGTGCGATTGCTTTTCAGGATATTGCAATTATAAGTCCGAAATTAAATAGATAGAAAAAGAAAAGGATGGAAATTACTCCATCCTTTTTTGTTTATAAGATCACTATAATATCTTCTAAATCGCTTTTGTTTTTAGTAAAATCTGCGATCCATTCTTTTAATTTGTCAATTTCAAACGGAAGTAGAAATTCAATTGCTTTGGTAATCTCTTTTAGAAATAAGTCCTTACTGAAACTTACTTTTTCTAAAATTTTTATGGTGTGATTTAATCGTTCTGTCATAATCTGTAATTTTATATAAATATAAACCAAAACCAATTAGTTTTATAAAAAATTTAGATTTTTTTAACAGCAATAATCATCTCGCGTTTTCCGGGTGGTCCGGCGGTTTTGTTAACCTTAAAACCAATTTCTTTCAATCTGCGGTTAATTAGTCCTTTACAGGCGTAGGTTACAAAAATTCCGTCGGTATTTAAAAAATCATAGGCTTTTTGTAAAATTTCTACCGACCATAATTCGCTTTGATAATCAAATCCGAAAACATCAAAATAAACAATATCAAATTTATTATTGGTTGTAAAATTTTCGATCTTACAGAAATGTTTCAGCAGACTAAAATGTTCGGTTACCTTTTCGTTTGTATCAACCGGAATTTCATGCAATCTTTGAAGCGATACCGGTGTTTTTACAAAATCATTATAATTCAATAAATTAAATTCCTTTGCAGTAAGCGGATAGGATTCAATACTTTCGTAAACGATTGTTTTATTGTTGTTAAACGCAAATTCAAGCGTAAGTAAAGCGTTTAATCCGGTTCCAAAACCATATTCTAAAACATTAATGGTTTCTTTATCGATCAACTCAATACCATTTTTAATGTAAACGTGAGCAGATTCCTGAACGGCTCCGTGTTTAGAATGAAAAGTTTCGCCCATATCCTTAACAAATAAAGAATGCGAACCGTCTTCGGTAACTATAATTTCACGATCCATTTTACTGAATAATCAGTTTTTTAATTCTTGGAATAGGTCCGCCACATTTTTTAGAATGACATTCTAAACACTGGTTAACCATTTTATTGAAATTGTCTTTTGCCTGAACAGGATCTGCATAAATTGCTTTTTGAGCTTCGATAAATTTTATAGCCTGATCGTTAAAAAACGGATCACGATCTGAAGCTTCTGTCAAAACAGCCGTATGCAACTTATCAAAAGCAACAGGGTAACTGCCTAAATCCTGATTCGTTATAATACGTTCTTTAAGCTGGGTGTTGTAAGCATACATTTGCTCCATTAAAGCCGCCATTTCAGACATTTCGTACATTTGAAATTTAGCATCAGCAACACTATCTTTTACGGTTACAGCTTCAATTTTTTCATTTTTTTGCTGACAACTGGTAGCAAAAGCAGCGGTTAAGACAATTAACAGTAATTTCTTCATTATTTAGCTGCTGCAATTAAAACACCGTCTGCCATGAAACGATAGTTTTTAGATGGCTGTGTAATTTGATCGATTTCGGCTTGCGTTTTACCCGCATCTTTCGCTTCGTGTTTTAACTGATCTACAGATGTTTCTTCGATAAAAGCTATACCCGAAACAATTGCCGTATGATTTTCTGCACCTTCTTTAGGAACAAAGAATGCATAATCTTTAAACTTTACAAAAGCTTCTTTTTCATTAGCTAAATTTAAAGTCATCCAACAACCTTTTTTCTTACAGGTAGCTTTAATTTCCGATGTAAACTTCACATCTAATGTATCAGTTGGTTTCATACTTTCGTATTTAGCCAACATTTCCTCTTTTGTAATTGCGTTGTCTTTAGTAATACTGTCACCAAAAACCTGATAGTTCATTGCGGTTTCAGTTGTATTTTCAACTTTATCTGTAGTTACAGTTTCTTTTTTATTGCAAGCAATCATTAAAGATGCCGCTGCGAAAACAAATACTATTTTTTTCATGATTCAAATAAATTTTTACAAATATAAAAATAGTAAACTAAAAACAGGCTAATTAACTTTATTTCAGCTAATTTATCAAACCTTAATAAAATTAGTATATTTATAGTAATAATAGCTTTTTGTTGTAAATTACATAATGGAAACTATTTGTAACGATTTTTTTTTTCTAAATTTGTAAAGTTCAAAACAACATAACAAATTTTAAAGAGTAAAAGTAAAAATGGATTCAAACATTTTAAACAACTTAAAACTAACTAAAGTAGCTGCTTCAAAAATCGATACTTTTGATTTTGAAAATGTGAAATTTGGAGAAAAGTTTACAGACCACATGTTAGTTTGTGAGTATAAAAACGGTGAATGGGGTACTTTGGAAATTAAGCCTTATGCACCAATTACGTTAGATCCTTCGGCAAGAGTTTTTCATTACGGACAGGCTATTTTTGAAGGAATGAAAGCTTACAAAGAAGAGAACAACGATATTTGGATGTTTAGACCGGATCAAAATTTTGAACGTTTTAATAAATCGGCGATTCGTTTGGCAATGCCTGCGATTGATGAAACACGTTTTATTGGCGGTTTAAAAGAATTGATCAAAGTTGAAAAGGAGTGGGTGCGTAAAGGTTTAGGAAATTCTTTATATATCCGTCCGTTTATGATTGCTACCGAAAGTGGTGTGATTGCAAGCCCATCGAACGAATTTTTATTCTGTATTCTATTATCGCCTGCAAAATCTTACTATGCAGGTAAAATTAAAGTTCAAATTGCCGATTATTACAGTCGTGCTGCAAATGGCGGTATTGGTGCTGCAAAAGCTGCAGGTAATTATTCAGCGCAGTTTTATCCTACAAAATTAGCTCAAGAAGCTGGTTTTAATCAGGTAATTTGGACAGATTCTAACCATACGCATTTAGAAGAAGCAGGTACAATGAATGTTTTCTTTAGAATTAACGATACTTTGTTTACTGCACCAACATCTGATCGTATTTTAGATGGTGTTACCCGTAAAAGTATAATTCAGTTGGGTGAATCTTTAGGTTACGATATTAAAATTGAACCTGTACAGGTTGATACTATATTAAATGCTGCTAAAAATGGCACGTTAAAAGAAATTTTCGGTGCCGGAACAGCAGCTGTTGTTAACCAAATTGAAGGTTTTTCTTACAAAGATCAATACTATCAGTTACCAGAAATGGCAGGTGAAGAATCGTATGCCTTACAGCTTAAAAACGCATTGACAAAACTGCAAAACAAATTAGCAGACGATCCGTTTAACTGGACTGTTAAAATATAATGAAGAAGCTTGCGTTTGCAAGCTTTTTTTATGCCCTGAAATTGATTATATTTGTATAAAAAAGTATGTTTTCACAAGGTCAGATTATTTTTGCACTTTTATTTGTAATAGTTTTTGTAATAATAATGATTATTATGTACCGCAAAGATTTAAAAATGCATAAAGTTTATTACAAAGGCAGTTTGTGGGTTTTACTTACTTTTTTACTGTTTATAGCATTACTTTTTGTAATTAAAGTCACCTTAAAAGATTAAAATTCTATGAAAATTTTAAAGTACATCTTCATTATTGCAGCGCTTGCAGTAGTTTTTTTAACCGTTTATATTGCAACCGGTAAAAGTAATTACGAAATTAATGTAAGCAAGAAAACAGAATTGTCTAACCAGCGATTGTTTAGATATGTGAATAATTTACAGAATTTTGGCGATTGGAATCCGTGGAATAATGATGCGGTGGCTTTTAAATTAGATTCTATTTATAAGGGAAAAGATGCAAAAGTTTCATGGAACGGAAACGAAGCTTTTATAAAAAAATCAATTCCTAACGATACTATTTTCCTAAAATTAAATGTTTCGGGTAACGATTATGATACCAAGATGTATTTTGATGAAGTTGATGGGAAAACAACTGTAAATTGGCACGTTAAAGGAAATTTATCTTTTAGCGAAAAATTCAAGCTGTTTTTTCAAGGAACTCCAGACAGTATGATTACACCAATTTTTGAAGAAGGTTTGATAAAAATTAATAAAAACATTACCGAAAGCCTTAAAAAATTCTCAATTAAAAACGAAGGAATCGTAATGATACCTGAAATGTTTTATATTAAACAGATTGTAGAATCTGATATTGAAGGCTTGGGCGATAAGATTTTCCAAAGTATGGAACATATGAATAATTTCGCCAAAAACTTTGAGTTGGAACCTTACGGATCTCCGTTTACAGTGTTCGAAAATATTAATGTACTTTCAGGAAACGTGCGTTATTCGGTATGTTTACCAATTAAAAACTTTTTCAGTACAGCAGAAGGCAGCGATATTGTTTGCGAAAAATTGCCTGCTTTCCACGGTTACAAAACAGTTTTAACCGGTGATTACATCCATAGCGATAAAGCTTGGACAGAAGTTAAAAAAGAAATTGCTACAAAGAATTTAACACAACGTGCCGATTTAAAACCAATTTCTATTTACAAGACATCTATTCTAACCACCCAAAAAACAAACGAATGGATTACAGAGTTTATAATTCCGGTAAACGAAACGGTAATTCCTATTATTGATACACCCGCAACAGATACTTTGTCTGTTACTAGATAAAAATGAAAGCTGCCAATTGGCAGCTTTTTTATTGTAGTCAATATTTTTTTGTAGATATAAATATTCTCTTAGTTAAGCTTCTTAGCATTTAAGAAACATTTCAAATTTCAGTATAAGTTCGTGGTGACATTAATAATTATGAAATAATCTAAGGCGTTTTTCATTAATTTGCTACTTCGCTTATAAACTTTATGCGCATTAAACGAAGTTCTTCTATATCGTAATCACCATCGAATTCTTTTAAAGCAGCTTTAATAGAATCATTTTCGGCATCCATAAAATATTCTTTAATTTCTTCCTGCTGATCTTCATCTAACACATCATCAACCCAATAATTAATATTCAGTTTAGTGCCCGAATATACGATCTGCTCCATTTCTTTCAACAACAAATCCATATTCATACTTTTTGCAGCCGCAATATCTTCTAAAGATAATTTACGATCTACACTTTGAATAATAAATAATTTTAAGGCAGAATTTGCACCGGTTGACTTTACAACCAAATCATCTGGGCGAATAATATCGTTTTCTTCAACGTATCTTGTAATTAAATCGATAAAATCTTTTCCATATTTTTTTGCTTTACCTTCACTTACACCATGAACATTTGCTAGTTCATCTAACTTAACAGGATATTTCAACGCCATATCTTCTAAAGACGGATCCTGAAAAACCACGAACGGTGGAACATCCATTTTCTTGGCAACTTTTCGTCGTAAATCTTTCAACATACTAACCAAAACTTCATCTGCAACATTAGATGCTTTTGCATTTGTAATGATGGTTTCGTCGTTGGTATTTTCGTAATTATGATCTTCGGTCATCATGAAGGAAGTAGGATTTTGTAGAAAATCTTTTCCTTCTTTTGTCATCTTCAGCACACCATAACTTTCGATATCTTTCGATATTAAATTTGATACCAAAACCTGGCGAATCAATGCCATCCAAAATTTATCGTTAAACTCTTTTCCGGCACCAAAAACGCTCTGCGCATCGGTTTTGTACGATTTTATAACGGCATTAATTTTACCTAATAAGGTAAGAACTATTTCTTTTGATTTGTAAATCTGCTTGGTATCCTGAATGGTTTTCAACAAAAGTTCTACCTGATCTTTCGCTTCTTTTTTTGATTTAGGATTACGCGAGTTATCGTCCATATCGGCACCGTCGCCATTCACTTCATCGAACTCTTCACCAAAATAATGCAGTAAAAATTTGCGTCGCGAAACCGATGTCTCTGCATACGCAACCACTTCCTGTAACAAAGCAAAGCCAATTTCCTGCTCTGCCAACGGTTTACCAGCCATGAATTTCTCCAGCTTTTCAATATCTTTATAAGAATAGTAAGCCAAGCAATAGCCTTCGCCACCATCGCGACCAGCACGACCGGTTTCCTGATAATAACTTTCCAAGGATTTTGGTATATCGTGATGAATCACAAAACGTACATCGGGCTTGTCAATTCCCATTCCAAAAGCAATGGTAGCAACAACAACATCTACATCTTCCATTAAAAACATGTCTTGATGTTTTGCGCGTGTTTTAGCATCTAATCCCGCATGATATGCTACTGCCGAAACTCCGTTTACTTGTAGAACCTGCGTTATTTCTTCTACCTTTTTACGGCTTAAACAGTAAATAACACCCGATTTTCCTTTAAACAGATTTATGAATTTGATAATATCCGATTCTACATTCTTGGTTTTCGGACGAATTTCATAATATAAATTAGCTCTGTTAAACGAAGCTTTAAAAGTATTTGCATTGGCAATTTCCAGGTTTTTAAGGATATCTTCCTGAACTTTCGGCGTTGCAGTTGCCGTTAAACCAATAATAGGAATATCGCCTAATTTTCTGATGATGTTTCGCAGGTTTCTGTATTCGGGTCTAAAATCGTGCCCCCATTCAGAAATACAATGCGCTTCATCGATCGCAATAAAAGACAAGGGTACAGAATTTAAAAATTCTACGTATTCATCTTTCGTTAAAGATTCCGGTGCAACGTACAAAAGTTTGGTAACACCTCTTTTTATATCTTCCTTAACCTGCGTTATTTCTGTTTTTGTCAATGACGAATTCAATACGTGTGCCACACCAATTTCGCTTGAAAGTGCACGAATGGCATCAACCTGATTTTTCATTAAAGCAATTAAAGGCGATACTACGATTGCGGTTCCTTCCAAAACTAGTGCCGGCAACTGGTAACATAAAGATTTACCGCCGCCTGTAGGCATAATTACAAAAGTGTTGTTACCATAAATAATACTGTTTACAACCTGCTCTTGCAATCCTTTGAACTGACTGAATCCGAAATATTTTTTTAATTCTTTATATAAGTCAATTTCGATTGATTTCATGTTTTTAATAATGCTATTTTATCTAAATTTGCAATTATAAAGATATACAAATCTTTTAGTTTTAGCAAAATTTACATAACACGTTTGTATTTTGGATATTAATTTTAACATATTAGCAGCCGCTAAAAGCACTTTAAAAGCTGAAAGCGATGCTATTACAAAGGCTATTGATTTTTTAAATGATGATTTTTTAAGATCGGTACAAGCTATATTTAACACAAAAGGAAGGCTGGTTATTACCGGAATTGGCAAGAGTGCACATATTGGTCAGAAAATAGTTGCTACTTTAAACTCTACCGGAACGCCGTCTTTGTTTATGCACGCTGCCGAAGCCGTTCATGGCGATTTAGGCATGATTACGAAAGACGATGTTGTTTTGTGTATATCGAAAAGCGGAAACAGTCCTGAAATTAAAGTCTTGGCTCCACTATTAAAGCGCGACGGAAATATTTTAATTGGAATGACCGGAAACGAATCTTCTTTTTTAGGAAAAAACTCCGATTTTGTAATTAATGCCTATGTTGAAAAAGAAGCAGATCCTAATAATTTGGCTCCTACAACAAGTACAACCGTTCAATTGGCTTTAGGCGATGCTTTGGCTGTTGCGTTAATTGAAATGAGAAATTTCACCGCAAACGATTTTGCTAAATTTCATCCGGGTGGTGCTTTAGGTAAAAAACTACTACTTAAAATTAAAGATATTTTAGACGGTAAAAACAAACCTGTTGTTACTATAGAATCTACCATTCAGCAAGTTATTTTTGAAATATCGAACAAACGTTTAGGCGTTACTGCTGTTTTAGATGGATCTGAAATTAAGGGAATTATTACCGATGGCGATATAAGAAGAATGTTAGAAAAAACAACCGATTTATCATCAATCACCGCAAAAGACATTATGACGGTAAATCCGAAATCAATAGAAATAAATTCAAAAGTAGAAGATGCTTTAAATATTATGGAATCGTTTGAAATTACTCAATTGGTAGTTACAGACAATAATCTATATGCCGGAATCATTCACCTACACGACATTTTAAAGGAAGGAATTGTATCGTGAAAAATAAAAACACCAACAAAGAAATGTCGTTCTTAAACCATTTAGAAGAATTAAGATGGCTTTTAGTACGTAGCTGTATTGCAATTTTAATAACATCGGTAGTAGCTGTTTTTTTCAATGAATTTATTTTCGATGTAATTATTTTTGGTCCAAAACAAGGCGATTTTGTTACCTATCAGTTTTTTTGCGACGTTGCTACAAAATTTGATTTAGACAAATCGTTCTGTGATAATGAACTGCCTTTCGTAATTCAGAACCGAACAATGGACGGACAATTATCTGTAATGATATGGACGTGTATTACAGCTGGTTTTATTATGGCATTCCCTGTTATTTTATGGGAATTCTGGAAATTTATACGTCCGGCATTATATCAAAACGAACGTAAATACGCGAAATTGTTCATATTTATATCGAGCATTTTATTCTTTTTAGGAGTAGTTTTCGGATATTTTGTATTGGTTCCATTATCAATCAATTTTTTAGCTAATTTTACCATAAGTAGTGTGGTTGAAAATCAAATAGATATCAATTCATATATCAGCCTGGTTAAAACAACCTCATTGGCAACCGGTTTGGTTTTTGAACTACCAATTATCATTTTCTTTTTAACCTATTTGGGATTGATTACCGATAGTTTTTTAAGAGAATACAGAAGATACGCTTACGTTTTGATTTTGATTGTGGCAGCAGTTGTAACACCGCCCGATGTAATCAGTCAGCTAATTGTATCATTTCCGTTGGTAATTCTGTACGAATGCAGTATTGTTGTTGCTAAAGTAATTACAAAGCGTAACGTACAAAAAGAGAAAAATGCAGCTTTAACAAACAAATAAGCTATGAAGTTAAGAGCAGAAAATTTAATTAAAACATATAAAGGAAGAAAAGTAGTAAAAGGAATTTCGGTTGAAGTAAACCAAGGCGAAATTGTTGGTTTGCTGGGTCCAAACGGTGCCGGAAAAACCACCTCTTTTTACATGATTGTTGGGTTGGTGAAGCCAAATGCGGGTAATATTTTTCTAGATAATTTAAATATTACCAATTACCCTATGTACAAACGTGCCCAAAACGGCATTGGATATTTAGCTCAAGAAGCATCGGTTTTTAGAAAGTTGAGTATTGAAGATAATATTCTATCAGTTCTGCAACTTACAACATTATCAAAAAAAGAACAAGTAGCCAAAATGGAATCTTTAATTGATGAATTTAGTTTACAGCATATCCGCACCAACCGCGGCGATTTACTTTCGGGTGGCGAACGCAGACGGACAGAAATCGCACGCGCATTGGCAACCGATCCCAAATTTATTTTGTTAGATGAACCTTTTGCAGGAGTAGATCCTGTTGCTGTAGAAGATATTCAACGTATTGTTGCACAGCTGAAAAACAAGAACATAGGTATTTTAATTACCGATCACAATGTTCAGGAAACCCTTGCTATAACCGATAAAACCTACCTAATGTTTGAAGGAGGAATTCTTAAAGCAGGCATTCCAGAAGATTTAGCTGAAGATGAAATGGTTAGAAAAGTATACCTTGGACAAAATTTTGAATTACGAAAAAAGAAATTAGAATTTTAGCATTAAATTTCGATTTAAAACTAAAAAACAATACTTTTGCGAAGCTAAAAGAAAATCTTATTTAAAATTGTTATGACTCTGTCAAAAAAAATACAGAAGAATTTTTCTCACTTGAAAACAATTCAATATCTGCCTCGATGGATTATTTTTTCTATTGATATTGCTATTGTTATTTTTTCTGCTGTTATAACTCACTTTATTTTAAAGGGAATAGGTATTGATTACCAACCGATTATTCAGGCTCCTTTTGTATTTGCTCTTTTCCTTGGTGCACATCTTTGTGCCTTTTGGTATTTTAAAACTTTTACCGGAATTGTAAGGCATACCACACTAAATGATGCGGCAAAACTATTCCTTGTTGAATTGTTGTGCTTTTTAGGTTTGTATATTACCAATACAGTTGTAGATTTAATATATGATGGAAGGTTATTCTTAAACACACAGTTATTAATCAGTATTGCAATAACTTACGGATTACTGCTTATTTTTAGATTACTTGTAAAGATATGTTTCGATTTCTTTTCAGAATATTCTAATGACAGTCAACAATACACAAAAACAGTAATTTACGGAAGCGATGAACGTGCCATTGCTATTGCAAATGCCATTACAGCCGAAGTTCCAAGAAAATATAAACTGCAGGGTTTTATAAATCCAACAGCTAAAAATTCATATAACCGAATTTTAAATATTCCAATTATTGGAAAAACAAGAAAAGTTTCTGTTTTAGTGAGATCATTAGGTGCTAACAATTTAATTATTGCTGATGAAAATCTTACAAAAGATGAAAAGATAGAGATTATTGAAGACTGTTTAAATTATAACATTAAAGTTTATAATTTACCTCGTTTAACTGACATTAACGATCAGAAAAAAGTTGCTTCAAACATCCGTAAAATTAAGATCGAAGATCTTTTAGAACGTAAACCAATTGTAATAAACAACAATCAGATATCAGATCAAATTAAAGATAAAGTTGTATTGGTTTCGGGTGCAGCTGGATCTATCGGAAGTGAAATTGTGTGGCAGGTTGCCACTTTCAATCCAAAAAAACTGATATTGTTAGATCAGGCAGAAACACCTTTGCACCATATTTCGTTAGAAATTTCAAAATGCAATACCACTGCAGAAATTATCTGTATTATTGCAGATGTTCGAAATTATGATTCTTTAGACCGAGTATTTAACGACTATAATCCTGACATTGTTTATCATGCAGCTGCTTACAAACATGTTCCTTTAATGGAAATGAATCCGCAGCAGGCAATTTTCACAAATGTTTTGGGCAGTAAGTACATGGCAGATTTATCGTTAAAATACAAGGCAGAACGTTTTGTAATGGTATCAACAGATAAAGCTGTAAACCCAAGTAATGTTATGGGTGCCAGCAAACGTATTGCAGAAAAATACGTAC
>Ga0233365_1000479_pt1 | contig 18281 bp, 14 predicted proteins | sample ElkDunMinimDraft_27_FD_191535 | JGI IMG/M metagenome (GOLD analysis project Ga0233365, IMG submission 191535) | Fecal eukaryotic communites from dung pellets of Tule Elk in California, USA - Elk Dung C36 | ecosystem: Host-associated > Mammals > Digestive system > Large intestine > Fecal | place...
TTCATGAGAACAAAAACAAATACAAACGCTCGAATAAACAGGCATTTTGTTTTTAACGTATAAAAACCATCGCCGCTTAACGCTTTTTTTATAATGTCGGGTTTTCAGATTGCAATTTAATTTAAAATTCGGTTTTGTTTGGGGGCTACATGGAATTGGTGATTGAATTGGAATAAAACACATTTATGATAGAACATATAACTAAAAACTTATAACCAATAACTAAGAAATTATGAAGAAGAAAATATTCTATATCGTATTAACCATGGTAGTCAGCAGTCTAGTGGTGGTTGGACTGTTCGTGAGTTCGGAGCATATCATGAAGAGGGAGAATCCGTTTGTACGGAGGTTTATGCCGCATCATATCGATAAAGCGGAGTATCTGGATCTGGAAGTGAATTCGTACTACATCGCGGGGCTTACCAATGATACAATCTATCTGGGGAACTATACGGCTCCGCTACTGATAACGGCTGTGCCTACAAATCTAGGTACGAAGGTGGAGCATCAGATTAAGCTGGATGAAACAAAACGTTCGTTTCGGAGTCTGACGGTCAGGGTGCAGGGACAGGAGTTCTTTGTGAGTGACGGTACTATTCCAATTATATATAAGGGAAATACTGCCGACTGGACTGCTACTAAATATATGGAAGAAAAGATCTATTTCTCTTTACTGCAACCAATTCAAAACAATATTTTTTTATTTAGGAGTCAGCGGGCTAATAACGGAGAACATGTTTTAGGCAGGTTACAGGTTAGCGATAGTACAAGTTTTAAACTTTATGACGATGCGCTGCAAAAGCAGATTGACGGGGTCTTTGACACCGACGGTCAGCTGGTTACCGATGCTAAAACAAACCAAGGGGTTTATACGTACTACTACCGCAACCAGTATCTGGTTTATCAGTCACTGGCTAACAGATTTGTAACAGGCAAAACCATAGATACTACTTCCCTTGCGAAGATTGAAGTAACCACTTTAACGAATGGTGAGAAAAAGATGGGTGCACCACCGCAGAAAGTCAATTCGAAGACCTATGCCCATAACGGATTGCTGTATGTAAAATCGGAATTAATGGGTACAAACGAACCAAGAAGCATGTGGAAACAGGCAAGTATTATTGACGTGTACGACTATAACAAGAACGAGTATTTATACAGCTTTTACGCTTATGACCACCAAGGTGACAAGATCAAAGAATTTGCTGTAAATGATAGTTATTTCTTTGGGCTGGTTGGGAATTCGTTAGTGAGGTATGTTTTTTAGGGAAAAGGGAATGAGAAGTTTGACGGGTGTTGGATGCATGATGCCAAGTGTGTTTATATACTGTAGTGGTAGAAAAATAGAGCTTCGAGATCTACATTTTGGTAATAGGCATATTCGGTTTCTCTATACTTTACGTCCATGTACTATTTTACAGCTTGGAAGCCGTGAATCTGACGATTTTTAGAGATAAAAAGTATCAACTACGAGCCTAGGTGAATAAATCTGCTTACTGTAAAAGACTAAGGTGAAGTAATCATGATAACTAAAACATAATAATAACGCTTGAATAAAAATCTTTTTATTGCGGCGATCTTTTAATCGGTCGAAATTCACTTTTGAAGCTACCAGATCGCAGTTCGGCAGGCTCACTGAACACCAGATCAGCTTGCGCTTCATACAGTAATTCGACACTTCCCGATAGTGATCGGGACAGGCTACCTAAAAGTTCATACCGCTCTTGATTCGTGTAGAATGACTAATAGTGTTTTAGTTTAAATAGGAAAAAGAGAACAATTAGGGAGTGGATTGTAGGGAACAGGAACCGGTTACGGGCAAACCGGATTCCTACTTCCCAACTGATATACCACCTCTATGGATTTAAATATAAATAAAGAATAAAAAAAATTAAGCAGGCGGAGTAGCATATAGTTACGGGTATAGGCAGGGGTGATCTTTCCGGCGCTACTCCCCCGCTTCTTTCACCCTAAAAAATATTAATCATTCATTAACAATATAAATTATGAATACCTACAAATTAGCAAAAAGACTTGCTTCTTATGTAATTTTTTACCACCTGCATACTGGAGATTTTAAAATAAAAGTATTACCAGAATATGAAAAAGCAGCCTTAAAATTAGCTTTTCATTTGAATTGTGCTGATCATGAAGCTACAGAGGAGAGAAAAAAAACGTACTATCAAAAAGCATGGAAAGCAGTCATAAAATTAGAAACCTATTACGACCAAGTTGAATTGCAAGAAATAGATTTTGAAGAGTATATTATAGGCAAATACATTGCAAAAATAAAAAGAATTCTTAAAAAAGAGCTTTCACTAGAATGAAAAAATGTTAATCAAGCTTATAAGTTCATTGAGGATAAAGGAATAAGAAATATTTTCTACTCCCTATTCTTTAAGTAAAAATAAATCTATTGGCCAATAGCAGGGATTAACGGTTGAAAACCTGTAGAAAAGAGTAGACCGAAAAATTATAAATTTTTATATTATGAAAAAAAATTTAAAACAAGCCTTAGTACCATTGGCAGTAATGGTATTTGGCGCAGCAGCAGCATTTACAACAAATGCAGTAAAGCAGAACGACAAAGCAGCAGCAGATGTCACCCACGGATTCTATTACAATTCTTCACTTCCTTCAGGAAAGAGGTGTGTTGAAGTTGAAGTCGACTGTAATAACATCAGTGGTCCGATCTGTACAGACGCCTCTGCTAATGTTGTGTGGGAGTTTAAAGGTTTATTAAGCTGTTCGGGAGAACTTTATATGAACCAGTAATATTAATTAACCGAGAGGCTGTCTTAAAGACAGCCTTTCTTTAACCATTCAGGCCGCTCGTTATTTTTTAAATGGTAGTCAAACCACGACTTAATTTTATCATGTGCATCTTTCTTATTTGTATCTTTTTGAAGCGTATGTCCTTCATCTTTGTAAAGAATCATGTTCACTTCCTTATCCAACCTCTTCAATCCTAAAAACATTGCAACAGACTGATTATAGTTGACCTGAAAATCCTCCTTTCCGGCAATCAGCAATAGAGGAGTCTGTACATTTTGCAGGTATGTAAGTGGTGAATTCCTATGATAAGCTTCTGCTCCCTGATAAAATCCCTTTCCCATCCTCCACTGTTGCGATTCCAGACGCCACATATCTGGTTTCATGGTTTTCCAATTAACGGTATGATACATACTTATCAGATCAGCCACCCCCGCGCTTGATACCGCCACTTTAAACCGTTTGCTTTGGGTGATTATAAAATTAGTCTCATATCCACCGAACGAATGACCGATGATACCTACGTTTTCCAAATCTATACCATATCTGGATCCCACTCCATCCATGGCTTGATCAACACACTCAGCAGCAGACACACCAGGATCACCTTCTTTGTAATAAATATCAGGTTCGATGACAAAGTATCCATCAGCAATATAATTTCTATAATTAATTACGTTTCCAAAGATTTCAAGATCATTAGTATAGTGGTTGCGTGTTTGAACTTTTTTTTCATAGATACTTACGACAGCAGGATATTTCTGCCCTTTATCGTAAAAAAGCGGATACTTCACGATGGCTCCCCTGGGCTCTCCCTCTTTATTTGTCCAGCTTATATATTCCGAAACAATTTTTTTAGCAGAATCATCATCCTTATTACTCTGATAAACCAATATCTCCTTCCCCGTATTTTTATCAAGATGAAATAAGGCTGGCGGATTATTAACGTTTTCTTTCACATACGTAAAAATATTCAGCGATCTTTTAACCTGATCTAAACGAGCATTGTCTTCTACCAGAGAAACCATTTGTGAAAATTCATTTATTAATACAAGCCCTTCGCTTTTAAAGTCTGCAGTATTCCATTTAACGACTATATCGTTATAATTCTGTATATCTCTTTCCGTTGAAAAAGCCCAAGGTTTACTCGCCAATTCATAATTGCAAGACAAGACATGGAATTCTTTCTGAAATCTCCCTGCTTCGGTCTTTTTATTAAAAATATTTTTAAGTGTGTCATAAAACCATACATCGTTACCGTCATTAAAGAGCAGCCATCTGCGCCTAAACATCGAAAAGTTTTGAGATGGGCGCAAATCACCTGTGCTAACTTCAGTACTTAAAATTTTTCTCTTTGTTTTGGGATTGAATGCGATCCACCTATCTCCCTCTTTATAAAATACCGATGCAAAATGTCTTGAACTGAATATCGGATTCTTATTATTTTCAAACTGCGCCAACTTGGTTTTACGAGTCAGATCCTCATCATAATAATACACTACCAACCCCGGGTACTGTTGTGTGATATCATCAACAGCTTCCATTTCATAAACGGTATCATCATTAAAACTGATCATATGCCGCAGCTTTTTACCGGTATCCATAAAAGGTATCATTCTTTTTGTCTTAAGATCAATCACGGCCAGATGCAGCTGATCTTCCGCACTACCCGCCATAGCTCCCGGTATACCGCCCGTTTTCCCCATCCAAATTTCCGCAGCTTCATCCTTCCCTTGAGGACCAGCGTAGCTCTTCACACCAAGCGCAACTCTATGCTTCGCCAACAACCTCACATTCAAAAAAGTAGTATCTACAGCATAACGATGGTTTTCATTAACGATCTTTTCACTAAAAACCTCAGCTACACCTTTCTTTTCAAGCATTAAAATTTTAAAGTCATCTTTTTTAGTCGTTAACAGAAGAACTGTTTGCTTATCCCATAGCGTATTTTTTATATGCTGTTGTTTAATATCCTTAAAAACATACTCTGTATATTCAGACTTCTCCACATTAAGAACCGTTACTTTACCTGAGACGTCTGCGACGAGAAGTTTTCTTGAAACAACAGAATAATTGTAGTAGACGACATCTGTAAAGAACCTTTTCGTTTTTGCATTCAAAAAGCGGATCGTCAATGTTCTATGACTATCGTCGTAGCAGACCAGCATTTGCGCAGCTTCATCGAATTCATAATAGCTTACATTCTGCAGGGTTTCCGTACTACCCGTTTTAAAGTCTGTTACAAAAAGGGATTTGTTTCGGTAATTCCATCCGATGAAGCAGCGGTCGGTTAATACCGTTTTATCCGTTATATCACCGTAGCTGTAAAGGCTGTCCTTAAAAATATCTTTTACGTAGCCTGTCTTTACCTTATTAACAATGGTAAAGTAGGAAACATACCTTCCCGATTCTGTCACCTTACCGTTAACCAGAATTTCGTGATGACTGGTTTGAGCAAAAACTTTAAAATGACACACCAGACAAATCACCAAACAAAAAAAACAAAAGGACCTATTCTTCATATTACCACTATTAGTATCCATTATTTTGCGGGAGGAGGTTCGGGTTAAGCTGCAACTCTGTCTCCGGAAGCGGCAGTTTTTCAAAATGACTGCTCCAAAAGGGTTTTACCTCACGTAAGACGTTTAACTTATCCCTTCTTTTAAGATCATAAAACCTGTGTCCGAACTCACAGAAAAGCTCCTTTTTCCGTTCCTGAAGCACTGCTTCAACAGCCGTTCCTTCATCGGTTAACTGTACAGGTGTCAATCCGGAACGCTCTCTCAGCAGGTTCAACATCTCACTGCATTTTTCCCAATCACCAGCATATGCATCGCATTCAGCCATGATGAGATATACTTCTTCGATTCTTACTACTACAGAGTATTCCAACGAAGTTGTACCAGTAGCGCCTCTCTGTTTGTATTTATATACATGAATATTATCACTGTTTCCCGTTCCAACACTTTTAAACCATAATGATTTACGCAAATCATCCGCATCAAAACTATTATACAGTGCTTCGGAGACGACAGATTCTTTAGCAGGAACGGCCGTAAAGCTGTAGGCGGTACCTTCTAACGTATTTTTACCGGGAGTATCCGGTTTTAACTGCCACAAGGCACTTTTACTTTCCTTTAAAAACACTTTATCGATATCTTCCAATTTGTAATTGCCATTATCCAAAACTGCCTGTGCATATTCTTTTGCCGGTAGCCAGTCACCCCTATACAGCAATACCCTTGCAAGCAGCGCCTGTACCGTATTTTTATTAATCCTAATCCGCTCCGCTGATATATAATTCTCCGAGAGCAGGCTTTCCGCAGTTTTAAGATCCTGTACGGCATTATCCAGCACCTTAAGTGAAGACAGCTTCGCAATTTGCCTGTTGGTGTTATAATTCGTCGTGTTTATGTATGGAACATCGCCATAAGTCATGGTCAGGTAAAAATGAAGCAGCCCCCTTATAGCCAAAGCCTCTCCCCTAAGCTGCTGTTCCAGCTCATGCGACAAGGTTGCGGAGGTATCCAATCCTTCCAGAATATTATTCACGGCATAAATCTGCTGGTATGTATAGTTCCATAGATTTTTAACTGCCGCATTTGTACTCAATACCGTTCCGTTGTAAAAAAAACGGTAATTTACATCCTGCGTATTCACAACCTTTAATTCGTCAGTATAACATCCCATCAGGTATCCGACCCCCTCTTTATTTCCGCTTAGAAATCCATTATTCCTGAGCATGCTGTAAACATTTACAACTGCAGCAGTTGCGGCCTTTCCATCATGAAAAACCTTATCGTTATCCAACTGATCTTTAGGAACACCTACCTCCAGAAAATCATCACAGGCGCTTACAGACAGTATTATACAAATGCTGCCCATCAGTTTTATCATCTTTTTTTTCATCTGAATCTGAATTTGAATTACTTTATTAAAATTGAATATTAAAACCTAACGCTACCGTGCGCAGGTTCGGCATAAACCCAGCCATACTTTCGGGATCCAACCCCCAATAACGTGTGAACGTAATTAAGTTGTTAGCCTGAACATATATGCTGCATGAAGTATCTTTAAACCATTTATCGCCCAATGAATACTGTAACTGTACATTCTTAAGCCTTACGAAGGAACCGTCTGTAATGATACCGGAGCTGTTTTTAAAGTTCTGGTTCGCCTGTATCGCGAGAGCATTACTTCCGCTTGTAGGTTTCTGATAAAGTGCATGGGGATTATCCTGCGAGAAGTAGTCGGCCGCACGGGCATGTTTATTTTGAGCCATACCCAGATATCCCGAATAATAATCCGGAGCGTTCACTTTCTGAATTACCACCTGAAAAAGAAAATCAAGTGACCAGTCTTTATAGCTGAAGCTGTTATGCAATCCGCCTAAATACCGTGGTCCTATATCTGCAACCGACTGCCGGTCATTTACATCAATTACCGCGTCCCCGTTCACGTCTTCAAAATCGTACAGGCCGGTTTCCCGGTTTATTCCCGTATAGTTTAAAAGCTTTCGTACATTAACAGATTTCCCTATCACATATTGGTTTTTGTAGGTAGACTCTTCCAAATTAGGGAACGCTATAAGTTTGTTTCTGGGAATAGAGAAATTTAAGGCCGTTGTCCAGCTAAATCTGCCGTTTGATATATTGGAAGAATTAACCGTAAATTCCCAGCCTGAATTTTCTACTGTTGCATTAAGGTTTGCATGCAGGCTGTTAAAGCCGGTTGTTCCCGGCAACGGAATACCTACCAACTGATTCGAAGAACGGTTGCGGTACCAAGCCGCTGAAGCAGAGATCCTGTTATTGAAAAATTCCAGTTCCAACGCAGCCTCCAGCTTCTTGTTGTTTTCCCAGCTGAAATCGGGATTGAACAACCTTATGGGCTCAATTCCGGTAATTCCGTCGTACTGATATCTGCTCACTCCCATATTGTTCAGGTACTGATAGTCTCCAATCAGGTCACTGCCAGCTATACCATAGCTTCCACGCAGTTTGCCGAAGGTAAGCCACGTACTTTCATCAAAAATCTTTTCCCTTCCAAACAGCCACGCCAAACCCGCTGCTCCAAAATTTGCGAAACGGTTGTTAGCGCCAAACCGGCTGGAACCGTCCCGTCTTCCTGTAACATTTACAATATACTTGTCTTTGTAGATATAATTAACCCGTCCGTACATTGCCATGTAGCGGTAACGTGACTCTGTATCCCTTATCACATCAACTATTGCAGCATTTGCAGCATTAAAAATAAAGTCATCGGTAGTAAAACTCCCTGCATCTACCCTGAGGCTCTGTGCCTGACGTTCTTCAAAAGTAGAACCCAGCAGAATATTCCATCTGGAGTCTTTGTTTGCATATTCCCAATGCAGCTGTGGTTCGACAATCCAGCCCGACTTGCCATTATTTCCAAAAGTAAGTACAGACGAATCACTGCCGATTTCAAGTGCCGGATTATATACCTTTGAAGGAGCCGTACGCCACTCATCTACTGTACCATCTGACACACCTGCATTTACTCTGAATGTCAGCGCATCCGACAACTTGTAATCCAAATTCAGCTGACCTATCACATCTTTTGATTTCAACAGGTATACCGCGTACAGTTTTGCCAAAGGGTTATCGAATGTATTGTCTTCCCAATTCAGATTTCCCGATACCGTTTTAAGTCCGGGTGCATTCGGACTGAGAAACATTTCATTCGAAAAATCGGCCGCCATCAGATTATTCCGCTGTTCGCTTCTTAATACATTAACCCTTAAACCAAACCGTTCGTCTTTTGACTTATGGTTTACATTCAATGAAAAGTTCGTTCGCTTATACCCAAAATCTCCCGGAAAGACCGTACCGTCTTTCCTATGTGACGCACTAAACAGGTAGGACGTTTTTCCGGATCCACCGCCTATGGAGAACTGCAGATTCTGAGAAACCGCCTTACCGCCGATAAATTCCCGCTGCCAGTCTGTGTGACGGTCACTATTCCACGTACCGTTTACATCATAAGCCGTTTCCGGATACTCTGCAATACCGTCATTGGCAAAAGCGTCACGACGCATCTGTAAATACTGCTGCGTACTCATCAAATCCATATATTTGGAAACCGTACTGACAGAAGTGGTAGATTGAACGGAGAATGTTGTTTTATCTGCACTGCCCTTTTTTGTGGTAATCAACACTACCCCGTTTGAACCACGGGAACCATAAATAGCGGTAGCATCGGCATCTTTTAATACTTCGATACTTTCAATGTCATTGGGATTGATACTGTTTAACGGGCTTACATTACCTAAAGGCATTACAAAAGAAGATATACCGTTATCTGAAACCGATTGTGAACCGTACGGTACACCGTCAACGATATACAGGGGCGCATTACCCTCGGTTCGTAAACTGTTGCGCCCCCTGATCTGTATATCGAAGCCGCCGCCGGGGGTACCGCTGCTCTGCGTAATGTTCACCCCTGCCATACGTCCCTGCATTGCGGCCAGCGGGTTGGCAACTGGTTGTTGTGAGATTTCCTTACTGGTAATTTTAGAGATGCTTCCGGTTCGTTCCTTGTCTTTCACGCTGTAATAACCGGCGTTTATGACGACCTCATCGAGCATATCATCGTCTGCGGTAAGGGTAACGTTGAGTATACTGCCGGAGGCTTTTACAGTCTGGGTTTTATAGCCGATGTATTCGAATACGATGACTGCATTTGGTAAGATACTTAAGGTGTAGAAGCCCTGTTCATTGGTCTGGGTACCATTATCGGTGTTTTGCTGCCACACGGTTACACCTTCTATTGGTGTACCGTCGGCACTTTTCACCACGCCGCTTAGAACTGTTGTTTCTTGCGCGTGTAATTTGTTGCTGTTAAAGAATAGTAGTAATAGCAACACCCACATTAGGGGTACAGCAAGTGCTGCAAAAGTAATTTTTTTCATACTTTTGTAATGTTAGTTAATAATTAATTGACTTTTATCCCTTCTGCGAAGCGCCAACTTTTGATAGAGGGGATTTTTTTAACCTGCGAGGTTTTGGAAACCTTGTAGGTTTATTTTTTAATTTGCATTTTTGATCATCATTCTGGTTTTTACAATTAAAATTGGTCTTTTCATTCTTTTTCTTTTTTCTTTTGGCGCGCAAAAGAAACAAAACGCCTCGGCTCCACTGCTCGTGGTCAGTTTACGTTTTGACAACTAAATCAAAAAAACTCGCTTTTTCAAAGCTCAAACAGCTTTTGATTTTACGTTGTCCGCAACTTACTGACGCTCACTCCGCCGTGAATGCCAGTTCTTAAATACGTGTTTGATAGAACAATCAACCGTGTCTAGCTGAACTTCCGCTAAAGCGAGACAAGCAATCAGCATCTCATCCAGTTTTCACATATCGATTTTCAGTTTCAGCTTCGGAATGTAATAAACTCAAAGCATAAATGGGGCTTTTCCATATAGCCCAAAAAAAGCTTTGGGTTTATGGTTTTATTCTTATTTTTTTCAGAGCTTCGGCACATAACTTTTTCCCAGAATTTTTAACTACTTTCAATAAACTAACCTTTGTATAAATTAATACTCTATATATGATGGTTGGAATTGGTTATGTGCTTGGCTCCGACCTTAAAACAGCCACTTTTTGTGTATTATGATTCGTTTTTGGCGCTAAGGTTTTATCTTTTTTATTTTTTGTTGTAATCTTGAACGGTATGTAATGGAGTGAAAGGTCTCTTCGGGAATCCTTACTCTAATTTCTTTTCTTTTATCGCGTAAAAGAAACAGAACGCCTCGGCTCCACTGCTCGTGGTCAGTTTACGTTTCGACAACTAAATCAAAAAAATTATTCATTCTTTATTATTTAATTATAATGTATTCATGAATCTTCGATTTCGAACAAGTTCTCAAACAACTTTTGATTTTACGTTGTCTTCAACTTACTGACGCTCACTCCGCTGTGAATGCCTCCTTTAGATTCTCTTAATTATTCTATTCAGTTATCTTTGAAAATTCTATTGTTGAACAATTCAGGATTTAGAAGCGACATTATTTTTTCAGCGAGTGTCAACTCTTTGAAGAAAAGGTATAGATCAAATACGACCGAAGGGAGCGATTATTTGATTGCCTTTCGAAAAGTTTGTTGACCGTTGAAAAAATAGAGTCTTGATTTTTTGGTTCGTTTTTGCATCAAGGCAAAATGAACAAGATCATTACTCAAAGAACAAATTGTATTAATGTTGTAAAAAGCATTTTTGTAAACGGTGTTTTCGCCGTTTGTTTTTTATTTATTATCTTTAACTGTTTTCACTCCCTAAAACGGTGGTTTTTCCTTTTTTGAATTTTCGGTATTTTTTGTCTAAATTGAAATTTTTAGAATGATTTTCTGTTTTCTATATTTTTTTCCGAAAATGTGTTTCACGCTCTATCCATACACTATCCATACAGTATCTACTTAGTATCCTCGCTGATGGCATTTAGATTATTTTTCGGTTTAACGATTTGTCAAAATGCTTCAAAATTGATCTCTTTTTCTCGTCTATTTTTAATCAAAATCCGGATGTTGAATTATTTTGGATTTAGGAGTTAGATTATTTTTTCAATTGCAAATCTGGTTTCAATAATATCAATCCTATCTCTGTACTTTTTATAGACAAAAAGTACCAAAAATCTCTTTTTCTTGATCTTGTCTCAGTTCAAAAACGGTTGAAATATTCCTCTGAAACTATTTAATCGAAACCATGTTTCACATGCCGATTAAATTACGTTTCAATCGTCATTTCAACTATCGTTCCTTGAACTAATGGCGCTTTGATCCTCGTAATTATTCTATTCAGTTTACAATCAAAATCCTGATGTTCAATTATTCCAAATTTGAAAAGCGACATTATTTTTTCAGCGAGTGTCAACTCTTTGAAGAAAAGGTATAGATCAAATACGACCGTAGGGAGCGATTATTTGATTTCCTTTTCAAGAAGATTGTTGACCGTTGAAAAAATTGAGTCTTGATCTTTTGTAACTTTTGTATCAAGACAAAAGTTAAAGACAACTTCTAAAGCTGAATATTCGTATATCTCTCAATCTGGTTTCTATAAACTTATACCTTTTCTTTTGCCGCACAAAAGAAACAAAACGCCTCGGCTCCACTGCTCGTGGTCAGTTTACGTTTTTACAACGAAATCAAAAAAACTCGCTTTTTTCAAAGCTCAAACAGCTTTTGATTTTTACGTTGTCCGCAACGAACTGACGCTCACTCCGCTGTGAATGCCAGTTTATAGATTCTCCTACTTATACTATTCCGTTTTCATTTAAATTCTTGAGCCACTTACTCTTTAAGTGAACAGTCTATTCGCTTTAACCTAATGGCGCTTTGATTCTTCTACTGAGACTATTCCGTTTTTAATCAAAATTCTTGCACTTTGACTTGAAGCTGTTACTTCATTATCACCATAGGTATATGGTTTTTTAAAACCTTTTTGAAGCTCCTGCGGTGTACCTAATTATTTTAACATTTGATTTGGAAAATAGAAATAAAGGCAATACTTTTAGAGTTCGAGTAAAAAAGTTAAAATACCCAATTTATATAGTGCCAAAGCAATGTGGTACTGTATATACGGCGGTGGCATTTGTGTATAGCGGACTATTACAGTTCTACCATACGGTAAGCCTATTGCTGTATATACCTTTTGGTGCAGGAGCAACAAAAAGGAAAAGTTTAGCACCGCATTAAGGCGGATGGGTTATGGCGGTATGTACAAATTTCGTTCTCATAAATAAGATTTTATGTGGTTATGGAACGATGTTTCCGGAGTATGAAGAATTCTTGCAAAAAAAAAGCAAGGCGGTTTCACACTTTAGAGCCATGGGCGACCAAACCCACTTATATATTTTTCAATATGATAAGCTATTATCTAAAGCATATGTGAAAACCGCCCATGCCGTATGCGAAAGTACAAAACTTTTTTTGACATGGAGCGATTTCACGATACTCTCGATAATAAAATTGGTCATTTTGGCTCGAGATTACATCGTTTTTAATTTGTCTTTACAGACTAAATATCAATTCGCTGAAACAAATATAATAAAATAACTGGAATATAATGCAAGTTTTTTATAAAAAATGACAAAAAAAATTAATAATATAAAAAAGTCTCTGAGTGCTTCCTCTTTACAAGTAAAAGTACTTGCTCTTTATTTGGATATGGATGACACCACTATAAGTAAATGGAATTCAAATACCGCTCAGCCAAGCTTAAAAAGATTAGATGAAGTCGGAGAAGTCTTAGAAGTAAATAATTTAGAATTAATTGAATCTGTTCCAAGAGCATCAACAGGACTTGCCAATGCACTTCAAAATGAATATAAAAGATTGTCAAAAGAAGGTTTTAAAACAAAAATTAAAGTTTCAGACGAATCTGGAGGACTAAAAGAAATTAATAATCCAGAGTTTGTCAAAGCACTTCAAGATTTTGTTTCTGCATACAAAAAGAAAAATAAATGAAGTAGAAAAGATAAATTAAAACAAAACCAATAAAGCACTAATCTGTTTAACCGTAAAAGAATAATGATTGCTGAATTAACAATAAAATTTCATAGTATTCCCGATGACATAAAGGAGACCATTAAGAATTCATTTTCTACAGGTATTTCTCTTAAAAAGGTCATTTCAAACAGTATATATTCACAAAATCAAACCTATCATGATTGCTTTTTCCATGGATTTCAAACTACAGAAATAGTAATTCTATTTCAAATTAGTGCAAATGATCTAATTGTACATTTAGAAACTCCAAATGTTAGTAATGTTTATATTACTTTAACAAACAAAATTAATTCTTATTATAAAAAAATAATTCAAAAATTAGTTAATCATAAGATTGAAACTAAAAAATTAAAACCAGAAGTAATAATATTGTCTGAAGGAGCCTCTTTGTTCACAGGAACTATTCCAAATAAAAATGAAGAGTTTATAAAACAATTAGACAAAGATAAATTTAGGTTAATTATTTTTCCTGTAACTTTATTTGTAATTAATTATGTTGCTTATAAATTTAAATTTGTGGATAATATAAACAGTCTATTTATTTCTGCTATTTCACAAACTCTAGCAATATTTGTATGGTATGTTTTTGACCATTATTCTTTTAAAGCTAATGATAAATTTAATTTCCAAAATATAAACGAATAAATTATGAAGAATTTTGAAAACTATGATGAACTAAATTTTGTTCGTGAATTATCCCAAAAAATTAAAAATCTATATCCAAATTATATTTTGAAACAAGAATATAAAATTGGTAGATATAGACCAGATTTATATATAGAAAATGGTTTGAAAAATTTTGTAATTGAAGTGAAAATGCATAAAAACTATTCATCATTGCCATTTTCAACATTAATTCAATTAGAAGATTATAAAAATTCATTCCTAAACGCTCAAATTATTTTAATTTCCTTCTCACATATAAATATAATGATGTCGAATAAAATGAGAGAGATGGACATATTAAACATCAATAATCCTAGTTCATTTGATGAAATTATTAATAAAATATTTAATAAAAACGCCACATAACATGGGTTTGACGTAACCTCATTAAAAACTATGGCAATAATTCGACCTAGATTAAATGACTTCCACGGACTTCCATTTTTACAAGAAGAAGTAGACTTCGCTATACCCTTTTTAGATGAGGATATACCATTATATGTTGATCCTTTTTTGTTATGGAAAATTAATTCTCAGCAAGATAATTCACTTCACACAACTATTGTAAATTTATTTAATCAATTAGGTAACCATTACTTGAAAGGGAAAGAAGCTGAAAGTAGAAATATCTTAATTGAACTTTCAGAATGTAATGAAGTCGGATTAGGTAACTCTAAAACGAGAAAAGGAAAAAAAATTGGAGAAAAAACTGCTGAAGATATTTTGAATCTTTTTAAAGTAATTCCGCAATTGAATAAACAGGGATTTCATCATTTTGAAGAAATTCAATTACTTGTTGACAATATTTCTAAAGATAGAATTAGCGATATAAGTTGTTCCTTGATAAAATCTTTTCTAGTTGACTTTACAATTGACCAATGTCAAAATTTGAAAATTCCAATAGAGAAATGTAGCATTCCAATCTATGATTACAAAACATTTCAATTTAAAACCGAAGAAACATACTTACCAATCAATCCTGTAAATAAGGAACCGATAATTCTTACCCCAAAAAGATGGCTAAAATATATTCCATGGATAAATTATGAAGACTATTTTAATAATTATTACATAAAAGATGTTGACAAACATTATGACGGAAAACTCAATCGTGTTCAAATTTTAAATTTTAACAGAAACAATTATGATCTTGTACAATCATACATTACATTAAAAGAAAAAGACAACAAAGACCTATCAAATGACCCATTATTCAAGCAAATACCTCTACTTTCTGCTAAACGAAAAATAGCAAGTATTTTAAAATTACCAACAGGAAAAACTAATAATGCTGATAGAGATTATGAAGATTTAATGGTTCAGACTATGTCTTCATTACTTTATCCACATCTAGATTTTGCGAAAGAACAAAGCAGAACAGAATCAGGTACGCAAATTAGAGACTTGGTATTTTACAATAATCGCTCATTTGATTTTTTAAGTGAAATTTATGACACATATGAATCCAAGCAGTTGGTAATTGAATTAAAAAATGTTAAAGAATTAGAGCGAGAGCATATCAATCAATTAAATCGCTATTTGACTGAAAATTTTGGTAGATTTGGAATAATTTTCACTAGAAATAAAGTACCAAAAAATATTTTGCAAAACACAATAGACTTATGGTCTGGACAAAGAAGATGTATATTAGTAATGGATGATACCGATCTTAAGCTTATGGGGGAAGTTTACGAGAGTAAACAACGATTACCAATTGAAGTTATTAAGAGGAAATATATCGAATTTATGAGAAGTTGTCCAGCGTAAAATTAAATCATATGACTAAACAAGAAGTTGATAATTTTGAAAAACTGCAAGCACAGTTAGAAGGCTTACATAATGAAATCAGTGCCTTATCAAAAAAGTCTCAAAATGATGCCTTGAATAAATTCAAACTTAAGTTTGTAAACAAAATCATTTCGGATTCTAATGAATTACTTGGTGACAATTACAAACCATTCACTGACTTTGATACTTTTGATGAAAATGAAATGCCTAGTAACAGTGATGTTGCCATGATGCTCACACAGTATTTGAGTTGTTTCGAAAAACTACGTGCAGATAATGTTAAACAAGAACGTCTAAATTGGTTTTGGATAATTGATGGGAATCAATCAGACATAAAAACCGTAATGCCAAAAAAAATAAAAGAAAAATGATATGGCTAAAAAGAAAATTGTAACTGGTAAAAGACCAACAAAAAATCAAGCCGAAGAGTTTGATATGCTGTTTCCGATTTTAGATTCAGTATTCGATGAAATTAAAGAACTTTCAAAGAAAAAACAGGACGGTGCTCTAAACGAATTAAAAGTAAAAATGACAAATAGAGTTCTTGCAAAAGTAAAGTCCATATTAAAAGACGACCCTACTATTGAATTTCTTGATTTGCTTGATGATGAAGTATTTCCAACAAATAGTGATGCGGTTTTAATAATATCACAGTTTAGAGCTGCTATGTTACAATTTAAAGAAAAGCACTATGGATGGACAGGCACGGAGCATGCTTGGACAACTGAAGACTAAAAAGGCTACGCACAATAACTAAGCTTTCGTGTTGCCCGGAGGGCACGAGATGAAAGCCCGTTGAACGGAACCGGAGTAGCTTTATGTATTATGGGGTTTTCGAAGTATGGCTTTAAGATAAACCAGCAATAATTTTACAATTACTGCTTTTTTTATGGTTGGATCAGAAGCATTTTCTAGTTTTTATGCAATTTTCAGATGCAATTAAACACAAGTTCCCTTACCCGTAAAAATTAATTCACAGCCTTTATAGTTGAACCGATAGGATATTTCTCTGGCGGACCTCGTTGTCCAAAAACATGGAGGGTTATCAGATTTCCAACTTTACAACAATAGCATTTTCGATGTTGTGTTTTAGGTTCTGAGGTTGGTCTTAAAACGTTTAACTTTTGTTGTAGTTGTTGGAGTTTTCCTCGTTTCCAACTGCTGCTTAAAATGCCGTAATGCCTAATCCGAACAAAGCGTTTGGGTAAAATATGCAGACTAAAACGGCGAGTAAATTCTTCGTTTTTTAAGGTGAGTTGCTTAGTTTTACTGCTGTCTTTATAATCTTTGTAGTTCAAAGTAACCTCTGCTTCGGTTACGTTTTTAATTCGATGGTTACTTATAGCAACTTTGTGCGTATATCGTCCTAAATATTCGATTACTTGTTTTGGTCCGCCAAAAGGACGCTTGGCATAAACCACCCAATTCTTCTCGAATAAAACATTAAACAATTGAGCATCTCCTAAACTTTCTTTACGCAGAGCCTCTACAAATTTTGCTCGGAAAACCTTACTCAAAGCTTTTACTGCAAACAAGTATTTATCGGTTTTTATCTTGCGTTTCCACTTGCCGTTAGCATCAATTCCACCACCAGGAACGATACAATGCAAGTGCGGATGTAAACTCAAATTTTGTCCCCAGGTATGTAAAATCGCAATCATTCCTAGTTGCAAACCTTCCGTTTTTCCAAATTGATTTAATGTTGCCCAAACAGCATCAAACAAAATTTTATAAACGATTTTTGGATGTGAAAGCTCTAATCCATTAAGCGTGTCGGGTAAAGTAAATACCAAATGATAGTACGAACAGGGCAACAAATCCTGCTCACGAGCCTGAATCCATTCTTCGCGTTTGTGTCCTTGGCATTTCGGACAATGACGATTCCGACAACTGTTGTAACTAATACTGATGTTTCCACAAGTATCGCACGCATCTACATGTCCACCCAAAGCAGCTGTTCTACATAGGGTCAACGCTCTTAAGGTTTTCTCTTGATGAATGGTGAAATGTTGATGCGACAAATCGACTTTCCGAAGCACATCGGCTACCTCCCACTGCGGCTGCATAATGCAAAAACGGTATCAAGTGGGCTGTGTACTTTTTGTTGTTGCAATTGGCAAACATGCAAGTATTCCATCGTTGTTTCCACACGCTCATGCCCCATCAATTTCTGAACTTGAAGAATATTTACACCATCTTCCAACAAATGCGTAGCATAGCTGTGGCGTAACGTATGGGTATGCACATCTTTTAAAATTCCGGCTTTTTTACAAACCGATTTTATGACCCATTGAACGCCACGCTGACTGTATCGTGAATCAAAACCTTTGACGTCTTTGGTGTTTCCTATAAATAAATAGGTTGTAGGATGTTCTACGGAAATGTACTTTTTTATCCCTCGAATAATATGATCGGATAAAGGTACATAACGATCTTTCTTGCCTTTACTTTGAACGATATGTAGTAATTTTCGATCAAAATCAAGGTGTTTTAACTCGATATTACGCACTTCCATGCAACGCAAACCACAACCGTAAA
>Ga0233365_1000480_pt1 | contig 18273 bp, 15 predicted proteins | sample ElkDunMinimDraft_27_FD_191535 | JGI IMG/M metagenome (GOLD analysis project Ga0233365, IMG submission 191535) | Fecal eukaryotic communites from dung pellets of Tule Elk in California, USA - Elk Dung C36 | ecosystem: Host-associated > Mammals > Digestive system > Large intestine > Fecal | place...
AGAACCACGACAACGCCGATGCTCCAGGCCAAGCGCTTCCTCATGCGCACCTCAGACATCGCAGGTCCTCCGCTCGATCAGATCGGATTCCACCTCGGACAGTCGACCGGCGTACCCTTCGGGATACACCCGCAACTGCCCGTCGGGCAGAACTCGGATGGCCAGGCGGTCGGTGACGATCCGGCAGTCGAGGACCGATACCTGCGGGTCGGAGCCGGCACTGGTCGCCGTCAACTCGATCATGCCGGCCTGCCGGTCGGTCACCACCAAGCCACTTCCGACGACGGTGACGATCGGATACTCCACGACCTTCCACTCCACCTTCGACACCGTGCTGAAGATGTATTCGTCGTCATCGGGGACCGGAACCCGATCGGCACCGAACGGGCAACCACCCACGATGAGGTCGGGCAGCTTCGCGCAGTCGTCCACATAGGCGTCAATCGCGCTCTGGGCCGCAGCCTCGTCCACCAGTCGGACGGCGGGCGTCTCCACCATGTGAACGGCGCCGCCGGCAAGCGTCACCGACTGCGAATCGACTTCGGCAACGGAGCCCACATTGGAATAGAACCGATAGCTTCCCGGGAACATCGCGAACTGCGGGGGGTTGTAGTCGTCGGGGTCGTCGTAAGGTTCGGGCAGCCGGACACCGTTGGCCTCCACGTAGGCCAACGCGGTCACCGGAAACGACACCAGCGCGAACGGCTCCCGCAGGATCCAGGGCTCGTCCACCGAGGTGCGCTCCAAGTAGAAGGTCGTGGGGTACTCATACCCCTCGGCGTCCACCAACACGGCCTCCACCTCGATGTCCACCGGCTCGTCCTGATAGGAATATCGCTCCCTGATCTGCCGGAAGTCCCAGTCGTCGGAGATCGCCGACGGCACCAGGAAACTCGGATCGGCTCCCGTTTGGACACCGCTGGTCATGTCCATCGCGGCGTCGACATCGTGGTCGCGCAGCGCGGTGAGGAACTGGGTCACCCGGACTTCGGCCTCGGTGGCCTCCGGCGTCGCCGGCGGAGTCGGCCACAACAGCCAGGTCGCCAGGAGCGCCACCGCGAGGGTGACGAGGAAACGGCGGTCTCTCAGAAAGTACGGCAGGTCGCCGACACTTCGGGGCAATGGGTCGACATAGTCGGGCAGCAGGCCGTGGACTTCACCCAAGGGTGACTTCGCGGCCCGTTTGAGGGCAGGGGAGGGTGGCACCCGTTTCATACATGCTCCGTGCAGCATCTGTTTCTCAACGGCTGGTTCCGTGTGGAGGTGGTCGCGCGAGCGGTTTTCTCCCCTCACGCGGGATCAGCCTCACAATGTGAGACAACCTAGCCCCATGCGTCAAGAAGCCCACGTTGCGCTGCCGCCCTAGACTTCCGGCCATCGCACGGACGAACACGGGACGCTCAATCAAGAACGGCTCAATCATGAACGCCTCCAACACAACGGATGCTCCACGCCCAGTCGAACTGAACCGGCCACTGCGCGACGTCGCGGTCGGGAGTGCCATCGCGGGCATCACGGCGATCACGCTGCTGATCGCCGCGGCCTGGCCCGCCCCCGACGACCTCGAACCACCCGCGTCGGCCAATCCACCACCGCAGGTCGAACCCGATCTCGGCCCAGAATCCCAACCCGCTCCCGGTGACGGGAAATTGGAGATCATCGAATCCGGCTACACGCCCATCAAGGATCTCGCCGGCGACTCCATGGTCAGTTGGGGCGCGATCGTCGAGAACACCAGCGCCACCATGACCGCCGTATCGACGGTCTACATAGAACCGTACGACACCGACGGTGAATCGCTGGGAGCCGACACCGACTGGGACCTCGCGGTCGAAGTCGAGCACCTGATGCCCGGTGAGGTCATCGGAGTCGGCAGCACCAGCTATATCGACGACGGCGACTTCGACGGCCTGAAGATGCACATCGGCGAGACCATCTGGTTCAACCCGGAAGACCTGGATGAGGGATCGTTGACCACTTCGGACATCGCGACCGAATGGGTCGACGTCGGTTCCACCTCTAACTACTGGAGTGACGACGGAATCTCGTTCCCGGAGAACGAACGCGGCGACCTACAGGTGACGTTCACCGTCACGTCGACATTCTCCACGCTGCTTCAGGACGTGTCCGCATGTGTCATCTACCGCGACAAGGACGGTGACATCATCGGCGCCAGCCGACCCGACGACATCGGCTACTCCGTCGACTACCCGCCCGGGTGGTCGATACGCACCCTCGAAACCAGCTACGGCCCGCCCGAAGGGCTCGACGAGGGAAGCATCGAGGTGTACGCGCTGCCCTGACCGTATGCTGTGATGGTGGGATTCTCACTGATCTTCATGCGCTTGAGGGGCGACGAGTCCCTGGACGCCGACCGCGCCGGACTGGCGGCGTTTCTGGCCGAACGCGACCTCGAAGTGGCGCCGAGCAATGACACCATCCATCACCTGAGCGGCCCCGACGGGCAACTCACCTTCGACGGGAACTGGACCGACCTCCACCTCAGCCCCTTGGACCAGGAGCAACATGTCAGCGGGGGAATCTGGCACGCGACGCTGAGCGAGCAGGAGTGCGCCTTCATCTACGACCTCTGTGTCGCGGGGAAGATGGTCATCATGAATCCCCAGGGCCCACCGGAGTTCGTGGTCCCGGACCGAAACCACACCGCCGAGGACCTGGTGGAAGCCGTGAACGACCCGCAGATCGCCTGGGTGGACAACGCCGAAGAACTCGCCGAGGCACTGGGCGGGAACTTCACCGCGTTCGTCGAGTACCGAGATCGGGTGCTCGGCACCTGATCGGGCTGTCCGTCGGGCGCCGGACATGACTGTGGTGGTCACCGATCGGTGACCACCACAGTCGACTTGATCAGGCTCGGCCGCGCAGCTTGACGTCGTCGGCGTCAACGTAGGCGATCCGGTTACCCAGTTGAATCTGGTAGTACACCCGGTCACCGTTGATCACGGTGCCCGGCACCTCGAAGTCCTTGGCCCAGTAGTACTGGGAGTCAAGGGTCATGCCGACCGAATAGCGCTCGTTCTTATCGATCGTGTAGGGCAGCGGTTGGATCTGCTGCACCGGAACATCCGTGCCGTCGTAGGCGGCGTCCTCGGGGTAGGCGACCCCGTAGATCGGGACGTCGTCGGTCTTCGGTTGAATCCACTGGCCGCTCACCGGCGCCAGAGTCGGCTTCCACCAGGGGTTGTAGATCCAGCCCTTCTGGCCCAGATACCACACCGCCGTCCAATTGAGACGCAGGTCGGCCACCGCGTAGACCTGACCGGTCGCCGCGCGGCTGCCGAGATCGCTCACCCGGTTGGTGGACTCACCGCCGGAACCGGGATGCAGGCCGACGTCCAACAGCAGGTCGGAGTCCAAGTTCGGTTCACTGTAGAGGAACACCGTCGATGATGGACGCGCCGGGCACGGCTCCGCCGGGGCGCTCGTGTCGCAACCGATCATCTCGGGCTGGTTGGTCTCGAAATCCGGGTTGACCATCACCAGACCGGAGACGAGCCGGTCGGCCTTCAGCGGAGCACCCAGCAGGTCGAAGTAGTGCGACCAGTCCCAGTACGGTCCCGGGTCCCAGTGCATTCCGGGGACATTCGCCGGGGTGGTGCCCGGAACGTTGTCGTGACCGATGATGTGCGCTCGGTCCAGCGGGACGTCGAACCGGTCGGCCAGGTACCTCACCAGCTTCGCCGACGACCGGTACAACGACTCGGTGTACCACGAACCGTCGGCCGCGAAACCCTCGTGCTCCAAACCGATCGAGCGCATGTTGACCGACCAGTTGCCGGCCTGCCACGCGACGTCGGCGGGCCGCACATGCTGCGCGATGTGGCCGTCGGCCGAACGCAGCGTGTACTGCCAGCTCACATAGGTCGGGTCCTGAACCAGGCGCAGCGTCGTGTCGTACGAGCCCTCGGTGTCGTGGATGACGATGTAGTCGATCTCGATGTCCTCGGGCCGGTTCGCCTTGTCGTGGTTGCCGTAGTCGCCGGAACCCTCGCCGTACTGCTCGTACGGTGCGGGAATCCACTCACAACCCAACTGCGCCGGACAATCGGTGTCCTCGACGCCGGTCTCACGCAGACCCGCCTCGGACAACTGCGTGATCGCCGGGTCGACCGCCGAAGCGTTCAGCGACACCGTGCCGTCATCGGTCTCGGCGACCGCTCCACTGTTGATCAAGTCGAACACGTCGTTGGCGAACGTTGACGCCGAAGCGGTGTCCGACGCACCCGAATACCTGGCCACCGCGCCATACCAGTCGGCGGGATCATCGGTGACACCACCGAAGTCGGCCTGAAGGTCGGCCAGCAGAGCGGCACCACCCTCGATGTTGGCGGCGCTGTCGCCGCGCAACTGCTCCACCGAGTACCCGGTCAACTCCGCGGCGGTGTCGATCGTCTGCAACGCCGCGTCGTCCAACGGCGCCTGCGGTGTCTCAGCGGTCGCCTCCATGGGACGTCGGTCATCGCCACGGGCGTCCTCACCATCGTGGTGATGCCCCGGGCCGGAGGTCGCGAACGCGACATCGGTCAGGTGCATCGGGCCGAAGCCACCGCTGGTGCTGTACTCGCCGCCGTGATCCTGCCAACGCGACTGCATATAGGACACCGCCAGCAGCACCGACTCGGGCACACCGTGTTTCTGCGCCGCGACGGAGAACTCCGCCTGGCGATCCGTCGGCGGGTCCGCCGACGCGGTTCCGGAGATCGCAACCGCGGTGGCCATCACCACGGTGACCAACGCTGCCGTGGCACGACCGCCACGCCACCGTCGTCGAACTGAGAGCATCACGCCTCCCTGGGCTAGGGAATCTTGTTGCTCGTCGACGCCATGAGGGCATCAACGGCGACCGGTCGGCGACCGGCATGTCACGCATACCACCAGCAGACCCAATAACCGGGCCATAACGCGGAGCGTGACACGAACGGGACGGCGACCCGATCAGGCTCATCGGCGACGGGCCGGTGCCGTCACAGAAACCGGACCGGCATGTGTCAGGTCCATATCGGTGGAATCTCGGTGACTCTTCTTCAGCGGCATGCGGTCACCATGGCCGTGGCGCCATCTGTGACGTGGTACCCCGGCCGGGCATTGAAGTTGGTTGGAGTTCACCACATACCCCACCCCAACCGGGGGACAAGCCACCCCCACAGCATGCACAACAATTCCTTAATCGGAAATATCGGTCAAACCAATTTCAGGTTGGCTTCAGGGTGAGGCTGCCGAGTGGAACCACGACCACCGGTTCGGGCGCGACCGGAGATGGAACCGATACCTCGATCCCACTCCGGTCCACAACGACCATTACGCCAACGGAACGTTCTGCGCCGAGGCGGATATGACCATGCTGTCCTGCTCCAGGCGCAAGTCCTCCACGGTCAGGTTGTACGGCAGAGCGGGCAACGGAATCTCCCGGGAGAAGGTCTCCGACATGCGGTTCACGATGTCCACACCGCCCGGCGGGAGGTCGACTCCGGCTGCGGAGAAGCTATCGGCCGACACCTGCAACACCGAACCGTTGAACGAGACCGACGCGGTGCCGGTGAGCGGGACCTGCACGCCCATGATCTCTGCCGTGACCTCGATTTCGAGCTGCCCGTTGCCCAACGGCGTGACCTTGGCCGACGTCGCCTCCTCCATCGCGGCCGTCAACGAGGTGTACGAGATGTGACCGTCGGCCTCCATCCGGCCGGCCACGATCGGACCCGAACCGCTGAGAACGTCCGACAGCGCGGCGGTGACCTCCATCGCACGAATGTCCAGCCGTGGCAGTGTCAGTTCCCCGGAGCTCAGATCGTCGAGGCGAATGTCGATCTGTTGATACTCACCGCCGATGACCTGGGTGAGGAACGGGAATCCGGTGATGTCGACGTCCGGGGGCCGCTCCGACTGCACACCGTGATCGGCCGCCTTGGACGCGATCAGTCCCGCCACCTTGTCCTCAGCGATACCGGCCGCCACCCGATCGCCGATGACCAGCAATCCCAGTAGAACACCAACCGCCACCAGCCAAATGACGAGCTTGCTGCGTCGTCGCGTTGCCATCGAAGCCGTACTCCTATGTAGGGGGTTACTCACTCGTGAGCGAGCTTCAAATGCGCGTTCGCGGTCGAATCAGAATCCGCGAACGAGGTAATAGACACTGAGTAGATACGCCACCGGTGCGGCGGTGGCCAAAGCCATGAGCGGCCCAAGCCCATAACGTACGGGCCATAGTGCCACGCCCTCGCCAGAAATCCGGCGGCCCGCGTGCAGGAATCCCGCCGACAGGTCACCCAGCACCGCCACCAGACCGATCACGAGACCGCCCACCGCGGCCTTCGCGGGCGTCGGACCGTCCAGCAGCACCCCGGCATAGGCTGCGGCCGCGGTACCGACCATTCCGCCGATCACGATGCCGAAGGCACCCCGTGGCACCTGTCGGTTGATGCGAGGGTTGGGAATGGTGAGGTCGACGGCCCGAGCCGCCAGGATCGCGGTGCCCATCGCGATCACGCTGACCAACAGCGCCTGTAGACCACCCGGTTGCCGCAGCAACGCGATGTAGGCGGCGAAGCCGGCGGTGATGACCGCCAGGTAGACCGCGGCGCCCACCGACACGGTGAGGTTCTGCCGCCCGCCGCCTCGGAACAGTTGCCCGATCACGGCCAGGCCGAAGGCACCGGCCAGCACGAAGATGATGTCACCGGGATCGAAGGGGTCGGAGTACACCACGATGAGGTCGGCTCCGACCGCCGCGAGCACCCCGGCGGCGGCGGTGACCAGCATGCCCGGGGGACGACGCAGCAACACGAACCCGGCGATCAACAGGAGTTGCAGAACCGCTATCCCGAGGATGAAGATGCGCCGGTCGAGTCCCGCACCGAACAGGATTCCGCAGGTGAGCACCAGTACCCACACCACCACCGCGATGGTCGCCAGCTTCGGCGGAGTCGGGGGCGGCATCGTGGGGTCTTCGAAGTCCGGCGTGGGCGAAGACTGCGCCGAAGCCGACGGCCTGGGACGGGTCGTCCGGTACCTGGGATCAGTCACGCGCCCAGGTTACTGGCCGCGCTGATCGACGACCGATGTGCGGTGTTCGCTTGGCAACCGGGGCCGGTCGCTATAAGCTGTGGGGCGTGTCAGGTACCACCCTGACAATGAACAACCGTCAGGTACGCCCTGACAACCACTCATCCATACGGATGATCGGCAGACGGTCTTGGACTCGGGACAACGAGGTGGTGGCTACAAGGCGTAAACGCAGCGAGTGCGCCAGGCATTCGCGACGACGCCGTCCAGGCGCCGCATTCGGCGCTCCGAGCCGCACCCGACACATCCCGGACGCTCACTAGGACAGTTATCCCGCCAATGACGTCGGGCAATCAGCCCACATCAGCGGGTAACCGCACGGAGATCACTGTGGATATCGTCATCCTGTCTACGTTGGCAGCATCGGATGCCGCCGGTACGGTGCTGCCGGCCCTCGACCTACTGCCTCATCAATCTCGCTGCGGGAAGCCCGACGTATCCGTCCTGCTGTCCGGTCCACAGGCCGACGTGGTCATGGTGGACGCCCGCACCGATCTGGTCGAGGCACGCTCCACCTGTCGCGTATTGCGATCGACCGGCCTGTCCGTCCCGTTGATCGCGGTGCTGACCGAGGCGGGACTCGCCGCGGTGCACAGCGACTGGGGCGTCGACGACGTCATCGTCTCCGGTGCCGGCCCTGCCGAAGTCGAGGCCCGGCTGCGCCTGGCGTCGGGACGCTCGATATCCGACAGCAGCACCGACCGAGCCGCGATTCGCGCCGGTGACCTGACCATCGACCCCGAGACCTACGCCGCCAAACTTCGAGGCCGCCCGCTTGACCTGACGTACAAGGAATTCGAGCTGCTTCGGTACCTGGCTCAACATCCCGGTCGAGTCTTCTCCCGCGATCAACTGTTGCGGGAGGTCTGGGGCTACGACTACTTCGGCGGCACCCGCACCGTGGATGTCCATGTGCGACGGTTGCGCGCGAAACTCGGCAGCGAGAACGAATCCATGATCGGCACCGTCCGGCAGGTCGGCTACAAGTTCGTGTCGCCACCGGCCAAGCCGCTGCCGGAGGACGCGACGGTTTCCGTCGAGCGCGAACCTCGGTGAGGTCTTCGGACTCATCGTCCTGACAGACGCGTGGCCGCGAACCCGGTGGGTTCGCGGCCACGATGCTTCCATCGACGCCCGGTCGATCACGCCGTGCCCGTCGTCGTTGGGTGGTCGACCTGCGGTGCCGTGCGTTTGACCTGCGCCGCCCAGGATGGTTCGCCTGGGGTGCAACGGTTCCGGTCGGCTGGAGCCGGTCCGCCGGCCGCGCGGCCCAGCTCAGCCCAACTCAGCGTTGGTTACCCGGGCCAGCCCGGGCAGCGTTAATTACCCGGGCCAGCCCGGGATGGGGAACCCGGCACAGAAGTCGCGCACCTGACCGGCGATCGACTCCAGCGCCTCGTCCTTGCCGTCACGCCCGGCGGTGATGGCGTCGTCCATCCACGCGGCGATCTGCGGCATGTGGTCCTCGGTCATTCCGCGAGTGGTGATCGCGGCGGTGCCCAGTCGCAGCCCGGACGGGTCGAACGGCTTGCGGGTGTCGAACGGAACGGTGTTGAAGTTCAACTCGATGCCGGCGACGTCCAGCGCCTTCGCGGCGGGCTTGCCGCCGATGTCCTTGCTGGTCAGGTCAACCAGGATCAGGTGGTTGTCGGTTCCACCGCTCACCAGGTCGAAGCCGCGTTCGGTCATCGCGGCGGCCAGAGCCCGAGCGTTGGTGACGATCTGGCTCGCGTAGTCGGCGAAGTCGGGCTTGGCCGCTTCGTTGAGCGCGACTGCGATCGCCGCGGTGGTGTGGTTGTGGGGGCCACCCTGAAGGCCGGGGAAGACCGCCTTGTCCAGCGGCTTCGAACGCTCCTCAGTAGACATGAGCATCGCGCCACGGGGTCCGCGAAGCGTCTTGTGAGTCGTGGTCGAGATGACCTCGGCGTGCCCGACCGGAGTGGGGTGGGCACCACCGGCGACCAGACCGGCGATGTGCGCGATGTCGGCGAACAGCAGCGCGTCCACCTCGGCGGCGATCTCGGCGAACGCCGCGAAATCGACGGTGCGGGGAATCGCCGTTCCACCCGCGATGATCATCTTCGGGCGTTCCCGCTGCGCCAGTTCCCGCACCTCGTCGAAGTCGATGCGACCGGTGTCGCGTCGCACTCCGTACTGCACCGGCTTGAACCACTTACCGGTCGCGGAAACCTTGGCGCCGTGAGTGAGGTGTCCCCCCATCGGCAGCGACATGCCGAGCACGGTGTCACCCGGCTGCAGGAAGGCGAGGTAGACGGCCAGGTTGGCGGGGGAACCCGAGTACGGCTGGACGTTGGCGTGCTCGACACCGAACACCGACTTGGCGCGAGAAACGGCCAGTTCCTCGATCTGGTCGATGATCTGCTGGCCCTCGTAGTAACGGCGTCCCGCGTAGCCCTCGGAGTACTTGTTGGTCAGCAACGTCCCAGTGGCGTCCAAAACCGCCCGCGAGACATAGTTCTCGCTGGCGATGAGCCGGATCTTGTCGTGCTGCCGTTTGCCTTCGGCCTCGATCAGCCGCGCCACGTCCGGGTCGGCGTCCGCAAGCCGCTGGGTCAACTGAGCGTACTGGTCGTTCATCGGTCGCACTGTCTCCTTCGTGGGCCTGTCGACGCTGTTCACGCAGAAGGCTATATCGGCGAACTATGTGACCGGATCGCGGCTGTAAAGCAGGTCAAGGATGGAGCGAGCGGTCTCACTCCACCGGTCCAGCCATTCCTTCGACGGCGGAGCGGTACGCGGCGGAAGCTCCTGGAGCAATCCGCGAAATAGTGGGTGCGCGGCCATGGCGCGAGCCACCTCGTCGCGGCCGTCGAACTCCTCGATCTCGCGAGGCCGAGGCAACGCCACCGGCCGGTCGGCGCGGTACTGCTGTTGCTGGCTGTAGTCGGTGCGCGGTGGCAGGCGGTGATACTCGGCGCCGGGTTGACGTTCGTCGACCAGATTGCGGGCTTCTCGTTGTCTGGGATCGTAACCCTCGACGGCCATGTCGGGCTTGTCATCGGTTTGCTTCATCGAATCAGACTGCCCGACAAGGCACACACATCAGGACATTTCAGTGCCCGAGTCGCGGAATGCGTCAGACAATTCCGAACGCGTTTCCTTTGATGTTGAGTAATGAAAGCTGTTTTACGCCGGATCCGCCGTTACATCCCGATACCGGAACACCTTCTCGTACCTGTCACTCGCTGCACGAACTGCTTCTACGGTAGGTCACGAAATTGCGCGCCCCGAGCCAAAAGCCATAGGCTCTCGCCCATGTCTAAATCTAGACCCGCTGTGGCCATCGGTGCGGCTTTCGCCGCGGCGACCGTCACCGCATTGGCTCAACTCGGCCTGGCCTCCGGCTTGGCGATCCTGATCTGGCGTGAGACCAACGCTGATTCATGGGCCTCCCACTTGGCTTGGGGCGCATGGCTCACCGCTGTCTCCACAGTGATCGGTGGAACGGTCGGCGGCCGGATGGCCGACACCGTGACCGCCAGGGTCACCTCGTTGCTGGCCGCCGGAGTCGGCGGATTCGTCGTAGCACCGCTGATCGCCATCCCGGCGATGCGGTTCGCCGAATCCGGTATCTCGATCGCGCCGTTCGCCGCCGCCGGAATCGGGGCGTTCGCCGGGATCGCGCTGACCGCCGCCGGACTGGTATCGCGAGCCATCGCCATCAATGTCTCGGCCTCCATCGCACTGACCTGGCTGCTGGGCGGTTTGGCCACCTTCCTCCCGGTCGGCGGGCTGGAAGGCCCGATCCGGTTGGGCATCTGGGGTTCCTGGCGCGACATGTTCGGCGCGTTCGGAACCGGTGCGCTGTCACTGGCCCCACCACTGCTGATCGGCTCCCTGCTGATCGGCGCCTTCACCGCGTGGATCGCCAGCCGCGACGAATCCAGCGACCCCCGGGTCGTCGCCCTGTCGGGCGCGGCGGGACCGCTGCTCCTGGTGGTCGGCTACATCGCCTCCGGGCAACCCGAGGTAGGCGTTGAACCACAGTGGACCGGCATTTGGTCGGCCCTGTACGCCACGATCGCCGGACTGCTGGGCTCGTTGCTGGTCGCCGCTCTGCGATCTCGACCGGTCAAGCCCGCCGAATCCACGCAAACCCCGGCCCCCGCGCCGGACGCGCCCTATCTGCGAGTCGAGCGCGAGGAAGCCTGGAGCGAGTCGTCCACCCGGTTCCCGCCCGCCGATTCACACCACACCGACACCGATCACACCGAACGGTACGACGACCACTACACCCCGGTGGAACGTTCCGAACCGGTGAGCAACATGCACGAAACGACGATCGACCTGCCGGCCGACCCCGAACCACCGACCCCCGAACCGGCAGCCGACAAGCCCGCGAAGAAGACCAAACCGAAAACGAAGAAGCCCCGCAAGACCAAAGCCGACCCGGCCCCGGTCGAGCCTTCCGCGACCACCGAGACGATCGCGCCCGAACCGGACGGAACCGAATCGTGGGTCTCGGAACTGCGCGACCCCGACAACCCCGACCCGTACGGCTTCGACGAACTCGACAAGCTCGACAAACCCGCCGAACCGGCACCCGAGCCCGAACCCACCACGAAGAAACGTCGATTCGGTCGCAAGAAGCAATAGGGCCGCGCGCTGTCCGAGACTCGACGACAGCCGCCGATCAGTCCAGCTGAGTCACGTTGCGATGGCATGACACCATCGCAGATGTGACCACACCGACCGACACCCCCGAACCGGCCCGCCGGACCACTACCGGCGGGCCGGAACCAATCGACCAGGGAGCGATGCCGCACGATCAGCGGCTGCCACCCGTGGAGCCGGTGATCCGTCCCCTCGACCTCGATCGCGACCTGCCCACCCTGGTGGCCCTGTACGGAGCCGCCCACCCGACCGAGCTCGTCAGTGTCGACCGGTTGAGGCATCGCCTCGCGATAGCACCCGCCGCCGCGCGCCGCCTCGATCTGGTCGCCGAAGTGGACGGACAGGTTCGCGGCTACGCCTTCACCCATCTCGATTCGGGCACCGACATCGAAGGCGCCACCATCGCGCAGATCATGGTCGAACCGGCACACCGCTGCCGGGGAATCGGCCAGGCACTGGCCAAGCGCCTGCGCGAACACTGGGAAACCATCGAATCGAAGATCGTCGTCGGTCAGGTCGCCATAAAGGACTGTCTCGTCTTCGCGATGCGACAGGTCTTCACGCCGTCAAGCATCCAGCGCATCTCACGCCGCGACTTGAGTGTGCCCGTCGAGGTTCCACCGGTCCCGGAGGGGATCACGCTGCGCAGCCTGGCGGAATCGGCCGACTACACGACGGTGTACAACGTCTACACCGAGGTTCTCAACGAGATCCACGGCGACGGCCCGCGAACCCCGATGCCATACGACACCTGGCACACCAACTACGCCGAAGACCCGTTGCTGGACCACCAGACCACCGTCGTCGCCTTCGACGGGGACCGGCCGGTGGCCGTGTCCTGGATGACCCGGTCCGGCGACAGCCTCGGATCGATGCTCGCCGGAGTGATCCCAGAGTATCGCGGGCGGAACCTCTCTCACCTGGTCAGAGCCGAATCACTGCGCATCGCCCGGGAACAGGGAGTGACCGAGGCGTTCACCACCAGCGATGAGAAGAACGAATCAATGTTCGCCATCAACGACAAGCTGGGATACGAGCCGTACATCGAGCAGTTCACCGTCATGCGTCAGCTCTAGAACCGTTTCGCGGGGCGGATGCCGCCGTTGCGACGGCGTTCGTCGTCGCGGCTGTGGCTGGCGTTGGTGTGGTCGTGGCCGTGGACGGCGTTGGTCGTCGTCGCGGCTGCGGACAACGAACACGGAACAATCGAGCACGGCCCGAGCCCTACCCGCTTCGGTGGCTGGGCTATCGGCCGTACGCCACACAGTCGCTGGTGCGACGCGACCTGCCGAGTTGATCCCGGACCGGCGGTGAACCGGCCCGGGATCGTCGGTCACGCCGGCGGCCACTCGTGAACGGGTTTGTTGACCTGGGAGTAACGGATGTAGCGGCGCAGCATCTCGCGCAGTGCCTCGGGGCGGCTGAGCCCGTCGGCCTCCATCCGTTGCACGCAACCGACTTGCCAGGTGGCGCCGTTGACACCGGTGCGGCAGCGTTCGGCGATGATGCTGAGCAGTCGATCGCGTATCGAGGGTTCGACGCCCAGCGCGTCGAGTCCGGTTTCAGCCAGGGGCAACAGGTGCTCGGCGATGAGCACGCGCGCGGGTAGTTCCCCGATTCCCGGCCAGGTCTGGTGAGTCGTGATGCCGTGCTGAGCCGCCGAATAGAAGTTGTGTTCGGCGACCGCGAACGGGAGGCGCTCCCACACTGGATTGTCCTGACTGGTCAGTGCCTTGACCAGCCCCAGGTAGAAGGCCATGTTCGCGCAGATGTCGACCGGGGTGGGACCGGCCGGCAGTACTCGGTTCTCCACCCGCAGGTGGGGGATACCGTCCGCGATGTCGTACACCGGTCGGTTCCATCGGTAGACGGTGCCGTTGTGCAGGCGGAGTTCGGCCAACTGCGGAGCGGTGCCGCCGCGAGCCACCTCCAGTGGGTTCTCCTTGACGCACAACGGCAACAGGGGTGGAAAGTACCGAAGGTTCTCCTCGAACAGATCCATGACCGAATCGATCCAGCGTTCGCCGAAGAAGGTGCGGGGTCGCACTCCCTGGGCGCGCATCTCGTTGGGTCGAGTGTCCGTGGCCTGCTCGAACAGGATGATCCGAGTCTCCGCCCACAGTTGGCTGCCGAACATGTACGGCGAATTGGCGCCCACCGCGAGTTGAGCTCCGGCGATCGCCTGAGAGGCGTTCCAATAGTGCGGGAACTGTCGTGGAGTCAGTTGCAGGTGGAACTGGACGCTGGTGTTGGCGGCTTCGGGGGCGATGGAATCGGCGTAGGCGCGCAATGATTCGACGCCTTTGATGTCGAGGTCGAACTCCTCGCCACGGGCGGCCAGTATCTGCTGGTTCAGCAGGTGATACCGCTCTCCCGGCGACAGGGAGTCCTCATTGGTGTGTTCGGGACGCAGCGTCGGCAGCATGCCGATCAGGACCAGCCCGGCGTGGGCTTTGCGGGCCCGTTCGTCGACCTCGTGCATCCATGCGGACAGTTGGCGTTCGTAGTTGTTCAGCCCGTCCCCGGTGATGGGCCGGGGTTCGAGGTTGAACTCCAGATTGAACCGTCCAAGTTCATCGGTTACCTGGGATTCGTCGACTATCGGGCTGTCGACCAAATAGGACAGCACCTCGTCGTTCTTCATTGCCGGCTCGCCGTCGTCGGTGACGAGATTGAGCTCAAGCTCCATACCGGTTAAAGTGCGCTCCACCGCGAAACGGTCTTCGTCGGTCAGCACTCGCAACGCGTCCAGACACTGGCGCAGTTTTGATCGGTAGTTCCGGCGATCGGCGTATCCGAAGACGCGCCGTTCGACTCGCTCACCCATCTGGACCTCCCCGGTCTTGTTGTGGTAGACCACAACCGTAGAACGGGATGTTACGTATCGGCTACCTCACCACAGTCCGAAAAATGGTGTTATGGGTGACTGATGGATTACTTTTGTCGCAAAGTCGACACCGCTATGGACATGCGGGCTGAGCGGGGCTAACGCCACCCCTCACCCTGCGCGACAACGACCCCAGTGGACAGTTCCGTCCACACTCGAAGGACGTCTCGGACCGAAAGAATTCCGTGAACTTCGCCGTTGGACAGGACGATCAGATGGCGAAAGCCGCCTCGCACCATGGCATCGGCGGCATCATCAATAGTCCACTGTGGGTTGGCGAAGACGAGTTCTCTCGTCAGGTGAGCCGCCACCGCCTCCGCATCGGGATCGAGGCCCGCTCCGATCGCGGTCATGACGTCCCGTTCGGTGATGATGCCGTGCCCATGGGCTTCCGGATCCGCGACCACCGCCGCCCCCACCCGCCTGGCCGACATCAACGAGGCGGCCTGCCGCAAGGTATGCGCCGGGCCGATCGACAGAATGTTCGTGGTCATCGCCTGAGTTATCAGCATCTGACACCTCCCCCTCGAACCCGGTGACAGCCCGGATCGATCACTGACAGTGAGCGTAGCGTGAACACCTGGTCATAAGGACGTGAACGCGAGTCGAGACCGCCGCCTGACCACGGCAAACCCGCACCGCGAACCGGCCAGAGAGCCGAACCCCGAACCCGGCGACCGCGACGGGTGGCCGTGATCGGGTAGAAACGAGACCGGGCTTAACGAGATCTGGTTGAGGAGTGAGGTGTGGTGCGCGAGCCGCCCAGACGGTATTCGGCGGCGTCGGCCTTCTCGCATGTGCTGACGGGGCACGGGTCGGCCGCTCGGCTGTCCAGACGTTCAGTCACCCCGCATACTCAAGCGACTGCGACACCAGCACGTCGAAGGCGCGCCCTCGGTTCCACCCGACACGAGCCGGAACCCCACCCGGTGAATCCCGGCACGCTCCTCAACCTCGGCGAAAGAACAACTGATGACCTATCCCAGTAATCACCACCAGTCCGGTTACGCCAACGGTCCCCACAGGGAACCCGCGACCCCGTACCCCGGGCATCACCAGCACGCTGAGTCGAACACGTACGGCGGCGGCCCCACCGGGTCGTTCAATCCACCACCTCAGAACTCATCGGCGTCACGGGTCATCCTGATCATCGCGTTGTGCGTGGCGGTGATCTTCGGCGTGGGAGCGACCATCACCGCGATCAACCTGTTCTCCGCCGAAGAAAAACCCGACACCGACACCACCGCCACCGGCGAGCCCCCGTCCAGCCCCGCGACCGTCTCCTACACCACCCCGGACGGATTCACTCTGAACAGCGCGACCGTCCTGGTCACCCCGCTGTTCGACGAGTACACCGTCGACATCATGACCATGGACGGCGTCGACACCTACGAATCGGTCTTCGTGGCCTCTTATCTGCTGCCCTACGACACCAGCGACTACTCCGACGACCAGCTGGTCACGGCGATCGACTCGCTTTCCACCGTCATCGGCAAACTCAACTCCAACGAACCCGGCATGACCACCGTCGCCGGGCGCGACGCGGTCCAGGACCACATCGAGCAGGAGGGCACCAGCCAGTCGACGATCTCCTACGACGCCTACTTCTTCTTCGACGGCTGGTACCTGGTGCAGGTCGGATGCCAGCCCAATGTTGAAACCGGCCAGGTCGAGGCCGCGTGCCAGGACGTCATGGAGACCATCGCCTGGTGACGTTCCGAGGGCACCCGAGCTAGGCACCCGACACCACTGGCAGACTGCGTCGCAGACAACGACTCCGCCTCGGTATCGGGTGCCGCACCGGTTCGCGCCGAGTACGCCGGAACCGGGGTGGGGCATAGGAATGCGACTGAGGACTCCCATGACTTCACCGGCTACGTCCCGGCTCGGTTACCACGACTTCTTCTCCGCCAACCGAGGCGGCAACCTGTTCACTCAGATCGTGAACCAGCGCATCGGCGCGGTGTTCGCGCTGCTGGGACACCGTCTGGGCCTGACGCCGACGGCGTTGACCCTGATCAACCTGGTGTTCTCGCTGGGTTCGGCGATCCTGGTGATCGCCGTGATCCCGGCAGCCGTCGCCGGTGACCTGCCGTGGTGGCCGATCGCGGTGCTGGCCGCCATCGGCTGGCAGGTGGCGTACTCGCTGGACTGCGCCGACGGCCAACTGGCGCGGGCAACCGGCACGGGCAGCCCCGCGGGAGGGCGGGTCGACGTGCTCTGCGACGTGGTGAGCCAGTCGTCGTTCGTGGCGGCGGTGGTATCAGTCGCATTGGCTTATTCACCCAACGTTCCCATCTGGTTCGTCGGCGTGTTCGCTTCGTTGTGGATGGTGAACCTGGTGACGTCAATCCTGGCCACTGGATCTTCGGCCGGGTCGATCGTTCCGTCGAAGCACCTGGTCATCGAGTTGATCAAGCTCATCCGGGACTCCGGCGTGATCGTGTTGGCGATGCCACTACTACTCATCCTTCAACCACAGTGGATGGTATGGTTCATGGTGTTCTTCGCGGTCACCAACGGCCTCTTCCTGGCCGCCAGCATCGCGTTCACGGCAAAGGACGCGCTGCGCTCGCCCCAGCCGTCAAACCTCACGCAGACGACTCCGCCCGACCCGTCGCCGAGCCAAAGCCCGAGCGGCCCATGACCTCGCGGCGACGCGCGATCCTGGGCATCATCGACCAGGGAGTCGTCGCGCTCGCCGCCGCCGGCGGTGGCCTACTGGCCACCGCGGTACTCGAACCCAGCCAGGCCGGACTGGCCATGGTCTCGATCGCCACGGTGTACGTCACCATCGGGGTCACCCGGGCGTTCATCGGCGATGTCCTACTCAGTCACGTCTCCCGCTACGAAGGCTCCACACGGCGCCGCATGCACTCCGACGCCGCCGCGTGCGCCGCGCTCACCGGTTGTGTGGTCGCGGCGCTGCTGGGCTGCCTGTGGCTGATGTGGCCCGGCGACCTGTTCGCACCACTCATCTGGATCGTCCCGTTCATTCCCGCCCTGCTGCTGCACGACGCCGCGCGCTACACCTGCCAGGCCGGAATGCGACAGGACCGCGCCCTCCTCATCGACCTGGCCCTGGTCGGAGTGCAGGCGGGCGTGATCGTCGTCGTCATCGCCACCGGAAACGTCACGGCCGGGTGGCTGCTGGCCGCGTGGGGAATCGGCGCGACCATCGCCGCGACCGGCTGGCTCGCGCTCACCGGGATACGGCTTCTCGACGGGCGGCCACGCCGGTGGCTGGCACAGACCCGGCACCTGTCCGGCTGGTTCACCGGAACCGCGCTCATCGGACAGAGTCAGATCCAGCTGATCACGTTGCTGATTCCGGGCCTGCTGGGACCGGCGGCCTTCGCCGGACTGCGACTGGCTCAACTGACGATCCTGCAACCGGCACAGAACCTGGTGCTGGCGATGATGGGCCTGCTGGTGCCGCGCTCATCGATCCTGGCCGACAACGGCAAGGTCGCCGCGCTGCGACGCCAGACCGCTCAACTGGTCATCGCCGGAGCCGGAGCCGGACTGCTGCTGGTGACCACCGCCGGACTGCTGGCCGAACCGGTGCTGACCTGGTACCGAGACGGCGCCTACCTGGACGTGGCGGCCCTCGCGCTGCCGGTGAGCATCCAGGCCGCGATCTACCTCATGCAGATCCCGTTCAC
>Ga0233365_1000481_pt1 | contig 18268 bp, 11 predicted proteins | sample ElkDunMinimDraft_27_FD_191535 | JGI IMG/M metagenome (GOLD analysis project Ga0233365, IMG submission 191535) | Fecal eukaryotic communites from dung pellets of Tule Elk in California, USA - Elk Dung C36 | ecosystem: Host-associated > Mammals > Digestive system > Large intestine > Fecal | place...
CGAAGTCGCATCCGCGAACCGTCAGGTCGGCTCCACCGGCCATGCCCAGCGCGGTGGCGCCCAACCGGGTGAAACGGCATTCCTCGAACCGGATCTCCGTGGAGTCGTTGAGGCTCACACAGGCCGGGATCGTCTGAGATTGCCGGGGAACCGTCACCCATGATCCCTCGGCGATGGTCACCTTGTCCACGCCGCCGCCGGTGAAGTATCCGCTGCCGTGGTAGTGAAGGAAACCATTGTCCCCGTTGGGCTTCAGCCAGGTGGCGTCGGCGAAGGTCAGCCCCTTGAAGGCGATTCCACGGGTTCCGTCGATGCTCAACAGGGTCTCCACTGACGGTGCGACGACCCGGGTGACCGCCGGGTCTTCGCCCGGACGCGGCAGGTAGTGGAGCACGTGACGGCCCGGCCGGGTCCGGTCCAGGACGAAACCGCCGGGTTCGGTGAGGAAAGCCGGATCGTTTTCGACACGGGTGGGAAGCCCCGGCCCCGTCATGGCATGGCCGTCCCAGGCGAAGTTGTAGAGCTCGACGGCCTTGGCGAAATTGGGCTGCGCCATGGTGATGACAGCCGAACCGTCGTGAGCCGACACCGACTCGACCCCGCAGCGTGCCTCGGTCCAGGGGTAGATGCCCCGGTATACGAACTCGACACCGGCGGGGGCTCGCCAGACCAACGGTGACAGGTCGTTCGTGCGGTAACCGGTCGGGGTTCGTTCCGCGTCGCCGGGGATGGCGTCGATGCCGGCGCGCTCGGCGCGCTGGCCGTTCACATAGAGCTGGCGTGTGTCCAGGTCGCCGACTTCGGCCAGCCAGACGCCGTCCTTCACTCGCCAGTCGGTGATCTGGCGTCCACCGCTTATCTGGACCGACTCACAGCCGTCGGTGCCGTATCCGTATGCCTGGTAGGTGATCCGGCCGTCGCGGCCGGAGTCCTCGACGGCCAACCGCAGGGGTGCGGTGAGCGTGTGAACGCCCCGTCTGAGGTGAACCGTCACGTCGCCGGTGGCGTCGCGAACCGCGATCCGCGCGCGTTCGAGGGTCTTGAAGGGCTGTCCCGAGGTGCCGTCGGCGGAGTCGTCCCCGGCGACGGACACGAAGAATTCGGTCATTCCCACATCACACCTTCTGCTCGTATTGCATGGCCTGCTGTCGCATGTTTATGGCGTACACAAGTTTATACTATAAACAAGGAGGTTCTGAATGACGAACGGCGAGGCGGGAGATTTCGAGCGGGACGTCGAACTCCTGTGGCAGAGAGGCGATGAACCGACCCGGTCGGGCCTGAATCGGGACCGGATCGTCCGCGCCGCCATCGATGTCGCCGATGCGGAGGGGCTCGCCGGTCTGTCGATGCGCAAGGTCGCCGAGCGGCTCGGTTTCACCACCATGTCGCTCTACCGCCACGTGCCGGGCCGCGACCAGCTCGTCGACCTCATGCGGGACGCGGTGATCGAGATCCCGCCCGAGACGAAGCCGGACCTTGGCTGGCGACCGCGTATCGAGGAATGCGTGCGGCGGGGCTGGGCGCTTCGAGTGCGTCATCCCTGGCTGGCCGAGGTCCGAGGCACCCGCCACGTGCCCGGGCCCAACGCCGTGGCGCTGTATGAGCACATGCTCGGCATCGTCGCCGATACCGGGCTCTCACCCGCCGAGGTCATCGCGACCATCGGGCTGATCGGCCGGTTCGTCGACGCCGAGGCGCTGGTGCTCGTCGAGACCGCCGAATCCGAACGCGACAGCGGAGTCAGCGAGACCGAATGGTGGGGTTCGCGGGACGCGCTGTACGCCCGACTGGACTCATACCCGACCCTGACCCGGCTGTGGGAGGCCGGTGGCTACGACCAGCCGGAGGATTCGCTTGAGTTCGGGTTGGCGCGGATGTTGGACGGCATCGAACTTCTCATCCGCAAGCGTGATGAATCGCGTGACGAAACAAGCTGTGCGATATGCGGAAAGCCGATAGCGCAGCCGACCTCGGGCCGACCCCGCTCCTACTGCTCACGTGCGTGCCAACAACGTGCCTACCGCGAACGCAGCACCGGCTGACCGGTAACACCGAGCCCGGATTCGAAACTCCCACCGGAACCGAGAACCGTCCGGTCTCCGGCGGCGACCAGCCCTTCCGCGCCTTGGCGACGGGCAGGCTCGGTGGCAACCAACGCACCGGTGAAACCGACGCACCCGAATCCGACGCAACCCGGTGAAACCGACGCAACCCTTGAAGCCGAGCCGATCCGGAACTATCGGTGGCTCCCCGCCGATCGGTTGACGCACACGCTCGGCGAGCTAGAACCTCACGCCGCGCTTGGCGAGGTAGTCGCGCGGGTCGACGGCGGTCTCCGGCCAGGCGGGGTAGGCCATGTGCGTCTCGAAGTGCAGGTGTGGGCCCGACGAGTTGCCGGATGAACCCATGGTGCCGATCTCCTGGCCCGCCGAGACCCGCTCACCGACCGCGACCGGCGGCTCTGCCTCGAAGTGGCAGTAGCGGGTCACCGTTTGATCGGTGTGCAGGATCTCCAGGTACCAGCCACAGCCGAAGACCTCGGGACTGCCGTCGACATCGCAGGAGTATGCGGCGCCGTCGGCGGTGTGCGCGTTGCACAGCACCGTGACCACGGTGCCGTCTCCGACGGCCAGGATCGGAGTTCCGCGATACCCGGAGAAGTCGATGCCGTCGTGTCCCGGTCCGTCCGGGGTGCGGAAGCCGCCGCCGGCGGCCACGCCCGGTGTCGGGTGGGTGTATTCCCCGGGGGAGACCACCGGCAGACAGTCGATGCTGCCCTGCAACATGGTCATCAGCACTCGCGCGCTGGCCTGGTTCTCCGCGTACACGGTCCCCTTGGCCTCCCCCTGCACGATGCGTGCCACCTGAGCCGGTGGCATGTCCTGCCAGCCGTTGACCTCGACCATCTCGTCGAAGAACCGTCCTGCGGCGTACCCGGGGTCGCTGAGCTGCTCTGCGTCGCCGACCGCCTCGGACGGGGTCCATCCGAAGATGCCCACGCCGTCGGAGTCCTCGCCGGGTTCCTGGTTGATCAGTCCGGTGTCGGCCATCGAGGCGGCGATGGCGATCAGTGAGGCACGCTCGGGAAGGTGACGTTCCAGCGCGATGGAGTGGATCATGCCGGCGGTCTCGAACTGCGAGGAGAAGTATCCGAAGGTCGAGATGCCGTGCTGTTCGGATTCGGCGGGTACACAGGTGGCGGGGTCGTCGGCCAGGGTGATGGTCGGCACCGCCACGATTCCAGCGGTCAGGACAGCGGCGGCCGCAGTGGCCACGAGCACGGATCTCATCGGTAATCCAGGGGGTGGGGAACGGCCGGGGAAGGTGCGGTGGGAACTCTACGAGCTGGTCACCCAGGGTCGTCAACCCCGCGAAGGTAGTCGATGCGATTTCGTTACCTTCAGTTATAGCCCCAGCTCACGGCCGCACCTTCCCGTCACTTACCGATCAGGCGCCACATGAATCGATGGGGTACGTATGGATGGCGGCCAATGCCGGATCGTGCCCCGATGTCCAGTCGGACAGCTGAGGCGGGGTGTACAGATCGGGGGCGATCCAGGTCCGTTCGTCCAATGGTGTCGACGTCTGCCAGTACAGGTCCGAGACGTTCGCGGTCAGCTTGCTGTAGGGCAACTGGAAGTCGATGCGCTCGCCGGTGAAGTTCGGGCTGGAGCCGGTGGGTTCGCCGACGAAGGTTGCCCTGGTGTGCAGGCCGAGCATGGTGACGGTGTTCTGCGCTGCCGAGAAGGTGTGGCGGCCGATGACGATGAACAGTCGATCGGGTCGGTTGAGTTCCGGGCGCGCCAGAATATGGCTCAGCAGGGCCATCGCCTTGAAGGTGTTGCCGCCGCCGTTCCAGCGCAGGTCGATGACGAGGCGGTGCGGGTTCACCTCGTCGAACTGGGCGAACAGCTTCTCGTAGAACTCCGCGAGTGGTGCGTCGGGTGTTTCGACGAGCGTGTTGAATCCGAAATGGATCAATGAGTTCTCGGCGTCGTGTTCGAACCAGTACCGTTCACCGACTCGTGCCAGATAGGCAGAGGGGTTGGGCGCCCGATCGGGCAGCCAGTCCCAGTCGGGCATTCGAAGGCGTTGCCCCCAGGCGCGTTCCGGCGGGTCAACCACGTGGACGGTCACCAATCGGGTTCCGGTGTCGTCGGATACCTGCAACCTGGCCTGGTCGGGCCGGTCGGCGATCCCGAGTGCGTGAAGTATCGGCAGGTGACGCAGATCGGCGGGGGCTTCGTTGAGCAACTGCTGCCGGTTGTCGCGAGGGGTGGCCGATTCGACGGCGTCCAGTACCGACCTCACCGGTCGGCCGTCGATCGAGAGCAGTTCGCAGCCCACCAGGTCTGCGTGTTCCCGGGAGGCGGCGGTGATGTGCACCGACTCACCGAATTGAAAGAGGCGTATCGGCAGTTCGCGCTTCCACTCCTTTCGATCGTTGTCGATGCTCACCCAGGCGTGGCCGTCTCCCAGCAGCGTGAGAATCCGGCGTAGTTCGACTACCACCTGCAGGTCGGTCAGTTCGGGGATGCGTCGGTCGAGTTCGGCGGCGGCACTGTTGATCGGCTCGGTGAACCGATGGGCGACCGGCGACCGGCGATGGATCTCGGCGACGAGCAGCGCCAGGTCGGTACGCCAGCCGGAATCGCGATCGGAGGGCGCTTCGGGCAATGCACAGTGGACGAACCGGGGGAGGCCGCGAAGTCCGTCGAACACCTCGTCGTCCAGGTCGCTGCGGTTGGGTAGGCCCTGTTCGATCGCGGCTTCGATCTCGTCGAGCGCAGCTCCACGGTCACCAAGCCGGGCAAAGCACCTGGCGATGTCCAGCGACAGTTCCGCCTTCGTCTGAAAGAGGTATTTGCCCAGGTCGTGCACGCCGCGTTCCCTGGCGGCATCGTACGCGGTCAGTGCCGACAGGGGTTCGTCCGCTTTGTAGTGGGCTTCGCCCAATCGGTACCAGAAGTCGCCCCTGGTGGGATTGACCTGGGTGAGTTCCGCCCAGAGTTTCGCGGCGGTGGGCCAGTCGGCGGCGGTGGTCGCTTCGTTGGCGCGCTGGGTGAGTCGCAGGTATACGGGGGTGTCCACTGTCAACTCCCTTGATCGGGGCTCATCATCGTCACTGGAATGACGTCATTGTGACAATACCTGACGGCATTTTGGGTGTCATGCTGTGGTGATATGGCATGAAAAGTGGAGCGGGCAAGGATGCGATCCGATGGTGGCGTCAGGGGTGGCCGGGTTCCACTGGCGAAAAGCGCATCATCGCCATGCCGGTGACGCGCGCGTTCGTCAACGGAAATCAATACACCGACGACACCGTCCCATCTGGCCGGAGGATGCTCCGCAGCAGATGGGACGGTATAGACAGGACGGCGCAGGCGGGACGGTCCGCCGATGAATCAGGGAATCAGGACCACTTTCCCGACGGTCTCACGAGACTCCAACGCCTGCTGGGCCTTCCCCGCTTCGGACAACGGGAACGACTGGGTGATCGGGACCAACCGGCGTTCTCCCACCTGCCGTAGCGACTCGGCTTCCAGGGCTCGCAGTCCGCCGGGCCGCCTCATGATGGTGGGGCCCAACGTGACCGCCACCGTCAGGTAACGCTCGAACAGGTCGGTCGCCGACAGTTGAATCGGTTCTCCCTCCGACCAACCGAACATGACCAGTTTTCCGCCGATGCCCAACAGGTCGAACGCGGCACGGCCGAGTCGACCACCGACCCCGTCGAAGACCATGGTCACCTCACGTCCGGCCAGTTCGTCACGCACCTGTTGCGGCCAGTCGTCGTCGCGGTAGTCGACGGCGATCACCTCAGGGGCCAACGCTCGAACCTGGTCGACCTTCGCGGGGCCGCCGGCCACGCCGACGACGGTCGCGCCGACCTGTCGCGCGGCCTGTACCAGAAGGTTGCCGATGCCACCGGCGGCGGCGGTCACCACGATGACGTCATCGGCCTGTGGCGGCGCGGTATCCAGAACACCGACGGTGGTCCTGCCGGTGCCGATCATCGCGACGGCTTCGGCATCACTGACCCCGTCGGGGATCTCGTGAACGGCGTCGACCTCGCGCACCGCCATCTCGGCGTATCCGCCGCTGGCCATACCGAGGTGGGCGACGACGCGTTTGCCCAGCCAGGACTGGTCCACCTCGTCGCCGATCCGGTCGACGACTCCCGCGACCTCCCGTCCGGGCGTCATCGGCAACTCGGGCGGTGAGAACGGTCCGGAACCGGTTCCCCTGCGGATGGTGGCGTCCACCAGATGTACTCCGGCCGCCGCGACCGCGATGCGAACCTGTCCCTGTCCCGGAACCGGGTCGGGGACCGACTCGTACCTCAACGTCTCGGATGACCCGAACTCATACTGCCGAATAGCGAACATGACAACCTCTCTCTGATGCGGATCGAAGGCCGGTGGCGAGTGCGCCTACGGCTGGTACGGCGTGTCCTGGCGCGCGGTACGCAGGGCGTCGCCCCACCAGAGCAACTGGTCCAGGAGCTTCTTGGCCGCGGAGCCGGTGCCCTCGGCGTCCTTGGGGCTGCCGTTGTCGTCGAACAGGGTCCAGTAGTTGACGAAACTGATGGTGTCGCGCACGGTCAGCGCGTGGACCTCGGGGAAGACCTGTCGCAGCTGCTCGACCGCGCGCTGGCCACCGACCATGCCGCCGTAAGAGACGAAGCCCACCGGCTTGGCGTTCCACTCCTGGTTGTAGTAGTCGATCGCGGCCTTCAGCGGTGCCGGGAAGCTGTGGTTGTACTCGGGGGTCACCACGACGAAGGCGTCGGCTTTCCTCAGCCGTGATCCCAGGGTTGACACCGCGGGGTGCTCATCGTCTCCGTGGTGTCCGATGTCGACTGGAAGCGCGCAGTCCAGCAGGTCGACGACATCCACTTCGAAGCCCGCGTGCTGGCGGGCCTGCTCGGCGAACCAGTTTGCCGGAACCGGCCCGAACCGGCCCTTTCGGGTGCTGCCGATGATGATGGCCAGGTTCAACGGGGAAGGTGACATGGTTAATCCTTAGAGAATCTGGTGGTGCGTTGTGATGGTGTCGCCCGGGCCACCGGATGGGTGAGCCTCGGTCCGTCACCAAAGGTAGAAAAGCGCCCCGGTCACCGCATCGGTCACGTGACCGGTCGACTGGGGGCGACGACTGGGCCGGTTAGGTAACCGCGAACGTCGACAACGCCGAAACCGATGCGGGGAACCGGAACACCGGTCGCGGTCGGCCACGCGCCGGCCGTGATGTCGCACGTCGCTCGACGACAACGCAGGTCCGCCGGTTCACGAGGGAGGCGACGGCACCCCAGTCGTCCGACAGATGCGGCCGGGGCGTCTCGGTTTCTAGCGTCGGGACACATGACTTCTCAATCGACTTCTCAGCCCACCCGGTGGGGACCTGTCGTGGCGTTGGCCTTGGCCATGGTCGTGAACACCTCGGACATGACGATCGCGGCGATCGTCCTCCCCGGCATCGCCACCGACTTCGGGGTCACCCCCGCCACCAGTGCCTGGGTGCTGCTGGCCTACGTGTTGCCGATGGCGGCCATCGCGATACCGGCGGGTCGCTGGGTGGACCGGTCGGATCTGCGCACGGTGTTCGTGGTCTCGATGGTCGGTGTCGCCGCGGCGAGTGTGGTGGCGGCGATGGCCCCGACGTTCTGGGTGCTGCTGGCGGCACGGTTCGTGCAGGGTTTCGTCGCCGCGCTGACGATGGCCGTCTACATGCCCATCGTGGTCAGCAGCGTCCGCGAGGACCAGCGGGGACGCGCCATCGGTTACATCGTCAGCATCATGACGATCGGAGGAATGTTGGGTGCCCCGTTGGGCGGCCTCATCGCAGGGAGCTTCGGCTGGCCCGGAGTGTTCCTGTTGAAGTTGCCGGTGGTGATCGCGGCGATCGTGGTGGGCGTGATCTCGATTCCCTCCAACCGAAAGCGCCTCAGCGTTCCGGACCGCGCCCTGGTCCGCGACACGCTGGTGCTGGGTGGCGCCGTCACCGGTCTGCTGTTGGGTATGGACAACCTGACATCGGCGCCGGTATTGGCCGCGGGACTGATGGCGGTGGCTGTGCTCCTGGCGATCGTCTGGGTTCGGCTGGCCACCTCCAAGCCGATCATCTCGGTGATCGCGACCCGGGTACTGGGACTGAATCTGCTCGGGTTGTTGCTGGCCAGTCTGCTCATCGGGCTGATCACGTTCCTGTTGCCCTACTTCGTCACCGACGAGATGACGGCCGGTCCCGAGGTGTTGGGGATCGTGCTGTTGGCGTACAGCGCCGCGGTGGCGCCGGTGTCACCGATCGCGGGTTGGCTCGCCGACCGATACGGTGCGCATCTGATCGCCGTGATCGGGGGCGTGATCACTGCGGCCGGACTGGCCACCATGCTCACCCTGTCCGGTGACGCCACCCTGGTCGATCTGTTGTGGCGGATGGTCTTGCTGGGAATCGGTGGAGCCGTGTTCAACGGTCCGATCAACACCGCGCTGATAAAGGCCGTGCCGCCCGACATGATCGGCGTGGCCGGGGGACTGTTCGCCACGGTGCGGACCATGGCCAGCACACTCGGGCCCGCCGGAGTTGCTCTGGTGTGGACGTTCGCCGGTGGTGGCTCGGGCGGATTCTCCGCCGGAGTGGCCATGTTGCTGGGTTGCTACGCGATCGGGTTGGTGCTCATGGTGTTCGGCCGTCCGGTTCGAACGGTGGTCGCCAAGGCGGCCTGATGACGAGGGGAGGGAGGCGGCCCGACGAGGGTCGCCTCCCTCGACCACGTCTGGGGGCGATCTGAGTCGATGAGGGCAATGTGGATGGTGGTCGGATCGGCCCGGCGGGGGCGGCCAGTCCTATGAGGGGGCGGGAGCCAGTCGGGTGAACTGTTGCAGCGACTCGGGATTGGCCAGCGCGCCGGTGGCGGCGGCGGTCTCCACGGGAGTTCCGGTGAGGATTCGCTTCACCGGCACCTCCAGCTTCTTTCCCGACAGGGTTCGGGGTACCGCGGTGATCTCGTGCAGTTCGTCGGGGACGTGTCGCGGTGACAACCCGTCTCGCAGCTCGGTGGCGATGCGTCGCCGCAGCTGGTCGTCGACGGCGACACCGGGTGCGGGGACCACGAACAGCAGGAGTCGGCCCATCCCGCCGTCGGGGTCCTCCAGGTGAATCACGAGTGAGTCGGCGACCTCGTCCAGCCCTTCGACGACCGAATAGAACTCGGCGGTGCCCAGCCGAACGCCACCGCGTTTTAGGGTTGCGTCGCTTCGGCCGGTGATGACGCAGGTGCCGCGATCGGTGATCGTGATCCAGTCGCCGTGTCGCCAGACGCCGGGGAAGGTGTCGAAGTAGGCCTCTCGGTACCGGGAACCATCGGTGTCGCCCCAGAAACCGACCGGCATCGAGGGCATCGGCGCGGTGATGACCAGCTCACCCTGCTCGCCGATCATGGCGTTGCCGTCCGAGTCGAACGCCTCTACTTTGCTGCCCAGGCAGCGGCAGGCGATCTCACCGCGATAGACCGGAACCAGTGGAGCACCGCCGACGAACCCGGTGCACACGTCGGTGCCGCCGGACAACGATGTCAACATCACCGACGGCGAGATGGCGTCGTAGACGTAGTCGAAGCCCTCCGGTGGCAGCGGCGAACCCGTCGAACCGATGCCGCGCAACGCCGACAGGTCGGCCACTTCGGAGGGACGGATGCCCTGCTTGCGGCACGCCAGCAGATACGGGGCCGAGGTGCCGAAGTTGGTGATGCCGCACTCCTCCACCAGCCGCCACTGCGCCGACAGGTCGGGGTGGGTCGGGTTGCCGTCGAACAACACCATGGTCGCGCCGACGATGGGGGCCGACACCAGGTAGTTCCACATCATCCAGCCGGTGGTGCAGAACCAGTAGAAGCGGTCGGCCGGGCCGAGATCGTGGTGCAGCCCGAGCATCTTGAGGTGCTCCAGGCTGATGCCGCCGTGACCGTGCACAATGGGCTTGGGGAGTCCGGTGGTTCCCGACGAGTAGAGCACATACAGTGGATGGTCGAACGGCAGCGGATCGAACCGGGGCTCGGCGGGATCGGACAGCAAATCGTTCCAGGACAGCGAATCCGGAATCTCGCCGCCGGTGTAGTCCAGCGCCACAACATGAGTCAATGAGGACAGTTGTGATCGGATCGTGCCGACCTCGTCGCGCCGGTCGATGTGCTTGGTGCCGTACCGGTATCCGTCGACGGTCACCAGGACCTTCGGCTCGATCTGCTGCCACCGGTCACTGACGCTGCGGGTGCCGAACTCCGGTGCGCAACTGGAGAAGATCGCTCCCAGGCTGGCGCAGGCCAACAGCAGTACGACGGCTTCGGGAATGTTGGGCAGGTAGGCCGCGACCCGGTCACCTCGGGTGACGCCCAGGCGTTCCAAACCGGCTCGGCAGGCACCGACCTGTGCGCGAAACTGAGCCACCGTCAACTCCACCGGGGCTCGGGAGTCGCTGCGGCCCACAACGATCACGTCGTCCTCGGCGCGGCCGGGTGCCCGCAGTACCAGCTCGGCGTAGTTGATCGGGTGATCGGGGAACCACACCGCGTTCGGCATGTCGGCGTCCACGAGGGAGTCGGCAGCGCTGACGCAGTCGGGACTCACTTCGAAGTAGCGCCAGATCGACGCCCAGAACTCGTCGGGTTCGGTCACCGACCATGACCACAGATCGTGATAGGACGACAATTCCGAGTCATCCAGCCATGCCAGGTATTGCCCCATCCGGGTAGACGTCAGGGCATCTTCGGGTGGATTCCACAAGACTTCGGCGGACATGGGTACCTCTCTCGGCGGTGAGATAGTGACGCTCGCCCCATACTGCCTCACACCGAATGGCGAAATGCGCAAGGATGGCTCGGCAAGGCGACACCGCACCCCGTTTTTAGGAGACCCCAATGCGGCATATCGCAAGCCTGTTCGCGGGCATGATCATCGCACCGATCGCTTGGTTGCTGATCGGTGCTGCCCAGATAGGGCTGAACCCGATGGCCTACGAACTCGATGGCGGCTCACCCGGTCGGTTCATCGCCATCGCGATGTTCGTCGTGGCTGGAGCGTTGCTGGGGTTGATCGCAGTAACGCGGTTGTCACCGGCCGGTCCCATCCTCGCCGGACTCGCCTTCATCGGCGGGTTCTTTGTTTTTCGCGGTGGGATCGCAGCCGTGCACCTACCCGACGCGATGACGAACGACCTGCTTCCCCGGGAGTCGGCGATCATCGCCGGTGAGACCGGAATGGTGCTGGTCATCGGCGCTCTGTTGCTGATGAGCGCGCTCATTCCGTCTCGGTGGCGTGGCAAGCAGTCCGAGGAGGAGCCCGAGCGGGCCGACCTGGACACCGCCAGCCTGGCGGGCACCACGCTCACTCCGCAGGACACGACCGATGCCGCCGGCGACCCGTACGCCGGCACGTCTCGTCCTTCGGACACTCCCACCGACGGTTATGCCGAGCGTCCGGTGAATCCGTTCGACACCACCCAACCCGCACCACAGCAACCGGTCACGGCTCAGCAGCGTTCCCCGTACGCCGATGACGCGTACGGTGCGGACGGCTACGACTACGAGTCCGACCACGCTGCCTCGGGTCAACAGCGGTACTCCGAGCAACGCTACGGCGGTCACCGCTGATCAAACCGGCACCGGGCGGCCAACCCCTCATGCCGCCCGGTGCCGTCCGCATGTGCTGAGTCTGACTGCCCAACGGGTAGGTGCCGTACGACCTCGTCGGTACAGTCGTGCCTATGTTGCTGGGCCGCGAATCCGAGGTAGAGATCATCGATCGCCTGCTGGCGCGGGCCAGGGATGGCCACAGTGGATCGCTGGTCCTGCGTGGTGAGGCCGGAATCGGGAAGTCGGCCCTGCTGGAGTACGCCGCCTCCAAGGCCGGAGACATGCGAGTTCTGCGCGGCACCGGCGTCGAACCCGAACGGGATCTCCCGTTCGCCGGTCTGCACCTGTTGCTGCGCAACGATCTCGACCGCGTCGAGCAACTTCCCTGTGCCCAGCGGGGCGCTCTGTCTGCGGCGTTCGGGCTCGCCTACCCGGACAAGGAGGACCTCGACCCCGGAAGTGTGCGATTCGTCGCGGGGCTGGCGGTACTGACGTTGCTGGCCGACCTGGCCGAGGATCAGCCGTTGCTGTGTCTGCTCGATGACGCCCACTGGCTGGACTACGAGTCGGCGGAGGCGTTGCTGTTCGCGGCTCGCCGACTGGAGGCGGAGGGCGTCGTCATCCTGTTCTCGGCGCGAGAACTGCACGCACCCCGGTTTCCCGCCTCGGGCGTAGACGACCTTCGAGTGTCGGGATTGGACACGGAGGCGGCGGCGGAGTTGCTGGCCAAGGACGCCGGTGACCTGCCGGGATACGTTCGCCAACAGATCCTGTCGCAGTCGGACGGCAATCCGCTGGCGTTGCGGGAGCTGGCGATCGCGCAGCGGGAGGGGCAGCTGTCGCACGACCCGTACGGCATCGGCCGACTGCCCACCCACAGTCGTATCCTGCGCACCTTCGCCGACCGGGTCGCCGCCCTGCCACCATCCACACAGGATGCGATTCTGGTGGCGGCCACCGCCGGAAGCTGCGACAGCGGCGTCATCCTGGACACCGCCGAGAAACTGGGAGCCACCGCCGAGGACCTGGAGATGGCCGAACGCAAGGACCTGGTGATCATCAACGCCGGGACACTGCTGTTTCGGCATCCGTTGATCCGGGCGGCGGTGTACCAGTACGCGCCCCTGAACCGACGCACCCAGGCGCATCTGGCGCTGGCGGAGACATTCGCCAGTCGAGCCGACGCCGACCGTCGAGCCTGGCATCTTGCCGCCGCCGCGACCGGCCCCAGCGAGGAGATCGCCGCGGCGTTGGAAGAGAGCGCCGAGCAGTCCCGGACTCGGGGAAGCTATTCGGCGGTGGCCGCCGCCTACGAACGCGCCGCATGGCTCAGCCTCGAATCGAAACACCGCAGCCGACGGCTGTTGGCCGCCGCGCAGGCGGCGTTGGAAGCCGGCCAGCTTGATCGCGCCGACACGCTGAGCGGACAGTCCGGTGACCAGTATCAGGACCCCGCCAGGTTGGTCGACCGCGCGATGGTGCGAGCCACCACCGCCAGCTGGCGCGGCAGTCCCTCGGCGGCTCATCAGATCTGGGTCGACGCGGCGGTCGCCGTCGCCGATCGTGTCCCCGACTACGCCAGTTACATGTTGTTCCACGCCGTCGAGGCCGCTTGGATCGCCGCCGACTTCGACGCGGTCCGGCGCTCTGCGGAACTGGCCGAGGAGTGGGGGCTGCCACGGGCCGATCGGGTGCGTGCCATGGCTCGCATCGTCGCGGGCATGAACAACCACGCCGACGGTTCGATGAGCGAAGCGGCGGCGGCGATCCGGCACCTCATGCAGGTCACCTGCGCGGTCGAGTTGTCCCCGCAGGCGGCGGTGCGTGTGGTCTGGTGGATGTTGATGATGGGTGATCACTCGTCGGCGCGAATCATGGTGGAGCCACTGATCAAGCAGTGCCGTGAAACCGGTGCCATGGGTGTGCTGCCGCGCGCGCTCGGTCTGCTGGCCAAGGTTCAGCTGTACTCCGGTGAGCATCGCGACGCCGTCGCCACCGCCTCCGAGGCGCTGCGCATCGCCAGCGACATGGGCAAGAACCTGATCCTGGTCGGGGTTCCGGTCAGTGTGATGGCTCAGATCGCGGCCATCGAGGGCGATCAGGAGTACTGCCACGAACTGGTCACCAACGCCGACCCCGGCATGAAGTACGGACTCATCGTGCTGGAGGGAATGCTCGCGCTGCTGGACATGGGTCTCGGGCGCTACGAGGCGGTGGTGCAGCGGTTGAAGCCGCTGGTCGCCGGCGACCACGCGATGGACGTCCTGCCGGTGGTCCCCGACCTGATCGAGGCGGCGGTGCGCATCGGCACCCCCGACATCGCTCGCGCGCCGATGGACTGGTTCGGGCAGTTCGCCGATCACAGCGACCAGCCGTGGGCTCGTGGCGTCGCCGCGCGGTGTGAGGCGCTGTTGGCGGACGACTCCGAGGCCGAGGCACTCTTCCTGCGAGCCCTGGAGGCGCACAAGGCCAGGAGCGCGCGGCCGTTCGAGCAGGCCCGGACCGAGCTGTTGTACGGCGAATGGCTGCGCCGCAACCGGCGTCGCGTCGACGCCCGCGTTCAGTTGCGGGCGGCGATGGTGACGTTCGAACGCATGGGCGCCAAGCCCTGGGTGGACCGAACCGACACCGAACTGCGCGCCACCGGTGAATCGCCGTACCACAAGGACGTCGACCGCAATGGACTGTTGGAGCGACTCACTCCGCAGGAGCTTCAGGTGGTTCGGCTGGCCGCGACGGGCATGACCAACCGGGACATCGGCGGCCAGCTGTTTCTCAGCCCGCGAACCGTCGGCTATCACCTGTACAAGGCATACCCCAAACTCGGCGTCTCGTCGCGCGGTGAGTTGGCACGACTGGACCTGTCGGCGTGAGACTGCCCCGGGGGCAACCATAATCGCCGATCGCGGCGCCGATAATCTACTTGAAGTGTCCAAAGGTAGACACACGGTAGTGGTGGGCGTCAGATGCGGGCCGATCCAGCGGCGGCGTAGGCTCCAGGGTGGGACGAACCAAAAAGTGGCGAGGGTCACTGTCGATGCGCGACTATTCAGCAACCCCGGGGCGAAGCGGACGATTGAACGCAACCCCGTCGTGACGACGAGACCGGACCCGTCGACGCCACAGACGACCGTTGCCATGTGACAGGAGTGGATCAGCTGTGTCCGGTGTGCGTGTGCTTGTCGACGCTACGAGTGTTCCCGCGGATCGAGGCGGTGTCGGCCGGTACGTCGACGGCCTCCTCGCCGCCCTAGCCGATACACCCGACGAGATCGAACTGTTCGTGGTCTGCCAGCGCACCGACGCGGAGCGCTACGTGACCCTGGCGCCGGGCGCCGAGGTCATCGCGGCTCCGGCGGCCGTCGCACACCGGCCCGCGCGACTGGCGTGGGAACAGACCGGACTGCCGCTGCTGGCTCAGCAACTGGAAGTCGACGTTCTGCACTCACCGTTCTACAGCTGTCCACTGCGGGCGGGCTGTCCGGTGACCGTGACGATCCACGACGCCACCTTCTTCACCGAGCGCGAACATTACGACCGGCACCGCGGAGCGTTCATGCGCTCGGCGATCAAGACGTCGCTGCGGCGCGCCTCCCGGATCATCGTGCCCAGCAAGGCCACCCGCGACGAGCTGATCCGACTGCTGGACGCCGACGCCGGCAAGATGGACGTGGCCTATCACGGCGTCGATCCTGAATCGTTCTACATTCCCGACGAGGCCGAGCGCGCCAGGGTCGCCGCCCGGCTCGGGCTGGGCGACACCGGCTACATCGCCTTCCTCGGGGTCATGGAGCCCCGAAAGAACGTCCCCAACCTGGTGCGAGGCTGGGCGCGTGCCGTCGCCGACCGGCCGAACCCGCCGGCGCTCGTGCTGGCCGGGGGCTCCGGCCACGACGACGCCATCGACGAGGCGGTCGCGGAGATTCCGCCGCACCTGAAGGTCGTGCGCCCCGGCTACCTGCGGTTCACCGACCTGCCGGGTTACCTCGGTGGCGCGCTGGTCGCCGCCTACCCGTCGCACGGCGAGGGATTCGGGCTGCCCATCGTCGAGGCGATGGCCTGTGGCGCACCGGTCCTCACCACTCCGCGTCTCTCGTTGCCGGAGGTCGGGGGTGACGCGGTCGCCTACACTACCGAGGAGGTCGACGACATCGCCGATGATCTCGCGGCCCTGCTCGATGATGAGCAACGCCGCTCGAAATTGTCGCTTCTCGGGGTCGAACGTGCACGGGAGTTCACGTGGGCGAACTCGGCGGCGGCTCACCTGGCAACCTGGCGTCGCGCTGCCGGTAAGCCGTCTTAGTCCGTTCACTTTCAAACGGCATACTGAGCCGCATGTTGTATACGGTGATTCCTGCTGGTGGCAGTGGAACCAGACTGTGGCCGCTGTCTCGGTCGAGCAATCCGAAGTTTCTGCATCCACTGACCGGCAGCGATCAATCGCTACTTCAAGCCACTGTGGAACGGCTGTCGCCGCTGTCCGACCCGCGACACCAGTACGTGGTGACCGGAACCGGACACGCCGTCGCGGTGGCCCGGCAACTGCCGGGCCTGCCCGAAGAGAACATCCTGGTTGAACCATCCCCGATGGACTCGGCCCCGGCCATCGCACTGGCCGCCGCGGTGATCGCCGAACGCGACCCCGAGGCGATCATGGGTTCGTTCGCCGCCGATCATTTGATCGCCGACGCCGAGGCGTTCACTCGCACGGTCACCAAGGCGATGGAGGCTGCCGCCGACGGACTGTTGATGACGATTGGAATCACTCCCACCGGGCCCGAAACCGGCTACGGCTACCTGCGGCGAGGTAAGGCCCTGCCGGTTGGTGATCTGTTGGCCGAGTTCAAGGAGAAGCCCGACCACGTCGCCGCGGTGGAGTACGTCTCCAGTGGAAACTACCTGTGGAACGCCGGAATGTTCGTGTGGCGGGTCGACGCGTTCCTCGCCGAACTGGCCAGGCAACGTCCCCGGATGCACGACGCGATACGAACTCTCGCCGCCGCCTGGGAGACACCGCGTCGTGACGCCCTGATGGCCGAGATCTGGCCGAACCTGGAACGCATCTCGGTGGATTACGGGGTGATGGAGGGTGCCGCCGCCGCTGGAAAGGCAGGCGTGGTGCCGGGTGACTTCGGCTGGAACGACGTCGGCGACTTCGACACGCTGGGGTCGGTACTGCCCACCGACGAGGTCGGCAACGTGATCATCGCGGCCGGCGAGGCCAAACCCGAGGTGTTGACCATGGACGCTCGCCGCAACGTCGTCGTGCCCGGGTCCGGTCGCCTGGTCGGAGTCCTCGGCGTCGACGATGTGATCGTGGTGGACACCGAGGACGCGTTGCTGGTGTGCCCGCGCGACCGCGCCCAGGATGTCAAGCGACTGGTGGACGAGCTTAAGGCCAAGGGCCACCGCGACCTGGTGTGAGGTTCGATTCGGACTGTTCCGCCCAATGTGGTCAAGCTGTGTCTTGAGTTGGTAACGAACCGGCCGCGCTGGATGACGGTACAGCCACGAATTCGACTCGGCCGGAACCGAACACCGGCGAGGTGACTCTCATCGACATCTTAAAAGGTTGTCTTCGAACCTGTTGTTCTGTTGCACGACGAACGAGGCTCAAGGACAACCTTCAACCCGAAGGGGGAGAAGCGATGAGAATCATCCCGCCGGTTTTGTTCCGCTGGTCGCCGCGACGCCCGAGCGAGGCCGTGCCGATGAACCGAAGCCTGATCGATCCGGTGTCGACGAGGCGACTCGCCGGGAGCGGCGTGCTGCCGCGACGTGCTCGGCTGCTTATCGGCGTCTCGATGGCGGCCGGCTTGGCGCTGTCGGGCTGCTCGGTGAGCGGAACCGACGGCGCCGCCGCCGAGCGCTCCGCCACCAACGACTCCGCCACCGACTCCGAACCGGTCATGACCGATGAGGACAATCTGTCGACCTTCGCCGTCGACATCGACACCGCGTCCTATGAGTACGCCCGACAGTCCATCCTGAACGGATGGCTCCCGGAGTCGGAGAACGTCCGGCCCGAGGAGTTCGTGAACCACTTCCGGCAGGACTACCCCGAACCCGTCGACGACGGGTTCACCGTCACCGTGGACGGCGCGGTGGCCCCCGAGTGGTACACCACCACTGACCAGCCGACCCACCTGATCAGAGTCGGTTTGCAGACCAGGACCGAGCCGGAGGAGGAACGCTCCGACGCTCACCTGACCTTCGTCATCGACACCTCCGGTTCCATGGACGCCGAAGAGCGGCTGCCGGTGGTCAAGGAATCGCTGCGCACGCTCGTCGACGAACTGCGCCCCACCGACGCCATCGCGATCGTGACCTATTCGGACCAGGCGCGAGTCGTCCAGCCGATGACCGATGTGGCCGACCGCGCCGAGATCCACGCGGCCATCCAGAGCCTGACCGTCGGCGGATCCACCAATATGGAGGACGGATTGGCACTGGGCTACCAGGCGGCCTCCGAGGGGTTCGGGGAGGACGCGATCAACCGGGTGATCCTGCTGTCGGACGGCCTGGCCAACACCGGGTCGACCGAGCACGATCAGATCCTGGCGACCGCTCGTGACAAGGCCGCCGACGGCATAACGTTGCTGTGCGTGGGAGTTGGCATGGCATACGGCGACA
>Ga0233365_1000482_pt1 | contig 18265 bp, 22 predicted proteins | sample ElkDunMinimDraft_27_FD_191535 | JGI IMG/M metagenome (GOLD analysis project Ga0233365, IMG submission 191535) | Fecal eukaryotic communites from dung pellets of Tule Elk in California, USA - Elk Dung C36 | ecosystem: Host-associated > Mammals > Digestive system > Large intestine > Fecal | place...
TGCGGAGCATGTGCTGGTCGATATAGTGAGCATCGTGGTCAGGCGCTCGCCTTCTTGTAGATCTCGGGGTCGTACCTGAGTGCGCCTCCGGTGACACGCTCCAGCTTCATCGCCTGGACTTCTGGGACGATCTCGCCCCACTGGCTGACGTAGCCAGATGAGAGGCCGAGAGCCTCTGTAATAGCGGCCTTGGCACCACGGTGGTCGCTCTGCGATGGGCTGAAGTGGGCGATGACATCCTTCGTGTACAAACTGAATACCTCGTCTTAGTTTTCTAAGATGATATGGTCAGGTATGACATTCGTCAACAGGAAACTAAGACGGGAGGGAATGTATCCTTAGAACTCTAAGTTTGCAGGGATCCCAAACAGTGAAGAAATCAACAAGTGATGTTCCGGCAACGATCGGGGAACGCATTAAAGCAGCAAGGACAAAGAGGCAGCTCACCCAGCCTCAGTTAGCGATGTTGGTCGAGGTGTCGAACGGCGCTGTCAGCCAGTGGGAGACCAACGACACCGCTCCGAAGGGTGCCAACTTGCTGAAACTTTGCGTGCACCTGGGGGTGAGCCCTACATACATCATGAACGGCACCGAGCCGGAGGAAGCCAAGCTGCGACTGGTAAAGGCTGACTCTGCAGCAGGGGATCCACTACAAGCAGAAGCTTCCGAGCTACTTGCGGGCTTATCCCCGGAGAAGCTGCAGCTGGCAGCATCCCTGCTTCGCCTTCTGGCAGATGATTGACATACCGCAGGTATGCAACAGCTTCTTTGAGCTCCGCCTCTGAAAAACTGACTTCTTCTACTTCTTGTGTCATTTGCTGCTCCGGCACGGAAGGTCAAACTTACTGTATGAATATCCAGCCGTCAACGAACAAAATGGTAGATGGCGGGCTTCCTTCGGCTAAGCGACTGGCGTATAACGACAATTAGGAGTAAATTTTCTTCTCCCGGCATTCTGCCGGACCACAATAAAAAGCGAGGCCACTATGCGCACTCCAATCTTTGCATTCGCCTTCCTGCTTTTGGCGCCGTCAAGCTACGGGGCCGAAGCATCGGACATAGCAGCTTGCGCAGCCCTATACGACGACACCGCAAGGCTTCAGTGCTTCGATGGCATAGCTGCGGCTGACGGAATCTCCCCCAGGCTTTCTGAAGTAGAGACCACAAACACAGGCAAATGGCGAACCACTAGCAGCGTCAACCCTCTTGACGACTCCACAACCGTAGCGCTTGTATTGGCGGCCGACACGGGTACAAACAGATTCGGCGCCCCGATTACGCTGATACTTCGCTGTCAAAGTGGCCGCGTCGATACGTACATAAACTGGTCTGAATACCTGGGAGATAACTCCACGCCGACTCTGCGCACAGACGACGAGCCTGCCCGCCAGGTCGTCTGGAGGAAGTCCTCCGATAGCGTGGCAACTTTCGCTCCATCTGGAAGGTCGTTTCTTGAGAGCATCATTTACGCCAGCAGGTTAGTGGCCCAGATCACTCCATACAGCGAGTCTCCCAGAACGGCGGTGTTTGATTTAACTGGCATCGAAGAGGCATCCAAACCACTTTGGTCTGCCTGTGGCATCGCCCCTCCTGTTGACCCTCAGCGGGACAATAGGGTCAGCGTGAAAGCTGGATCCATCATGTGCTCCACCGCCTCTACATACAATGCCGCCATAAGGATTGAGCAAGCTGCGCCCTCCAGAGAGGAAGCTGACTACGGACCAGCCTGCTTCCTGCTGGGAGAGCACGATCGCGAATTTGAAAGGACGCGCGTGTCCGCTGGCGCCACGATAGTTAAGCGGCCGGGTGGACTAAGCTACTACACTGCAAACGAGAATATAGAGTAGGCCTGAACTTAGCGTCATTGAGGAGCATCATATGAGCTCACCCGATATACATCTGGCCTTCCTTTAGACTGCAAGTGAGAAAATGCCATTACAATGAAAACCTGTATCGAAGTTCTAGCATCCTCTCGCCTGCAAGCTATCCTCGCCCAGATCGGCGAAGGTGCTATGGCTACCACATTTCTATGCAATGTGCTCTGGAGGGATGGAAAGCTGAGGCGGTCCTACGTCAAGTGCTTCTCCACGGATCAATCCCTTGGGGTCGCCAATGAAGTGACCGGTTACATCCTGGCTAGATCCTGTAAGCTCCCGATTCCTTCGCACGCTGGCCTTATAGAAATTCCTGGACAGATTCTACAAGAGCACCCCTCCCTATCTCCATGGGCATTTGTTTGTAGTGAAGCTCCTGGGAAAACACCTAATACCATTCTCAGCGCCGACGGCTATTCCGAATCACAGCTCAAGGTGATGCTGGACGTGCTGTCTCGATGGGACAGGCTATGCGAAACCCTTGCTTTTGACGACTGGACAGCAAATACGGATCGTCATTTAGGGAATATCCTGATTTCTAGCCCTAGGCGATTTTACTTAATCGACCATAGTAATCTTCCCGTCACCTTAGCGTGGGAAGCATCACAACTTGAGCCAGATTCAACTTTTGTGAACCGTTTAATGCTAATCTTAGATATGTATCAATCTGCTTCCGATACGCAAAAAGCCTCATTATTGACGGCCTGCGCAGAACACGCAGAGGCTTATAAGTCCTGCTCAGGGGAGCTTCGATATTGGTGGAACATATTACTTGGACCTAAAACCAAGAGGCGTCGAACCATTGAGGCATTCATGGCCACGAGGGCGCAAAATGGCAAGGATCGTCTAGGCGCCTCTCTAAATATCCTTCCGGTGTAAACATGCTTAATTTTGCAAAATTGTCACGAGCAGGCGAGATTGAATCACCACTCACTGGTCGATGGTTTACCGCCAAATGGATACCCGACCCTGGCTCGGGAGAGCTTCTCAATATCGGTGTGGGGTTTGTTGCTGACGGCGGCGAACTCAGCATGAAATTCGCTGAGGACTTTACCCGCTTAGCATGTCTGTATGATGAGGGCTTGGCGGAGTTTCACGCCAAGCTGGCGTGTCAAATGGCCTTTGAGATTCTCAGCGAAGACACGTCGCGACGGGGCAAATTAACAGATAACTTGATTATTGAGGACCGTGGATACGCTCAATGTGCTGATGCCGATTTATTCGTCAAGCAGCTGTTTGATGATCTGGTCACGATCGCAAGGCCGAAAACTGCCGATCGTAAACAGCCTTTCACATCAATCGCTCTGGAGACCGCTTACAACAGGATAAAACATGATTTAAAGATTGCCCTTGGCATACATCATGCGGAACATTGTCCTTCAGACCCTTATCAAACAGTGAACGACAAATTCGGAGCCGAGCGCTTATATCTACCATTTCGAAAAAGCACTTCAGTGGCCACGCTTACGACTGCTGCTTATGCAAATCCCTATAGGGTGAAAAGCAATTTGTATGATGGCTTCCGCTCCGTTGAGATTGCTCTTCAGAAAAAAATCGCTGGTGCAGGCGCCATGTTTGTTGTCCTGCCGGGCGATGGCTTAGATGCAAAAATGAAAACAGAGATTGAGAACGAGATTGACCAGGTATACGCATTCACGAGACGTCATCACATCCATATCGAATCAGACGTTGACGTTGGGATGCTGGGCGCTCGGGTAGCGGAGTGGTGCGAAGTAGCCGCGCCACTCCATTGATGCTCCTAACTAATAGAAATCAGGAATCAGCTGCGCCCCTCGCACTGTTCTCGCAATAAACAGCCCCATAACGGGGCGCTCACCGACGTGAGGCCTTAACACCATTTGCATGGCCTTAAAGTGAGCCCCGGCTGTCAATACGTCATCAAATACAACAATTGTGTCTCGCAAACCTTCACATAGCTGTTGATCGACCTGATAGTTCTGCGCGAGTCCGTCTGGCGAACTGCGGGCTTGGGCGTTATGAGATGCCTCCATGGAGAACTGCTGGGATACTATCTCGCGATAGTCGACGGCAGGATTCTTTGAACGAAACCCGTCCAGGATCTTTTTCATTCGATCGTCATATAGCGCATCTGTTCTGCATTTCGACGGCGGAACGGGAACAATAGTTATCTCAGAAGGATTGATTAACTTGCTCAATATCTCAGAGACTTGCTGAATTGCCTTTGTTTTATAGCGATACTCATAAAGGTGTTTGCGGCCTTCTGGCTTCTTCAGATTAATAATTAGCTGATTAGTAGCGCTGTGCGTTGCTTTCTCTCTAGCCGTATATTCTCCAAAGTAGAAACAGTTATCAGATTCCTCAATATAATAATGGTCAGCCCTGCTCAGATCATCAATCGATAGCACCTTGTCGAACATATTCTAGTGCTCAGAGGATAAGTGGTTCTTGATGTCCTGATATGTACTAACCCGAATAGCTCCCTTGGCCTCGTATTTCGCCGGCCATGTAATAGCGGGATTTTTGAAGCAGCTATCAAGGATAAATAGCTTTCTACCCTGTCTTATTGCTGCTCGCGCCTGGAACAAGGTGCCAGACGTATCTGATGCCTCTACGATAACGGTGGCTTTAGTGAGAGCGGACATTGTTACATTTCGCTCAGGAAAAAAAGACCTGTTAATTCGATAATCTTGGCTTCGATACCTAATGAATGGTACTTGGCTAATTAACAAATGCTCGCTGGCGATTCTCTTTTGAAGTTCGGCATTAACTTTAGGATACGTCTGATCCAGGGGGGTGCCGATAACGGCAATAGTTCTGCCCCCTTCTTCCAAAGCAGTATTGTGGGCTATAGTGTCAACACCTTCGGCTAACCCAGAAACAATCGTGTAGTTGTCTTTTACAAGAGCTTTAACGAGCTTCTGCGTTCTCCTTTTGCCCTCTTCTGAAACCTTCCTGGCTCCTACAACTGCGACGCTTGGCGATTCCGCCAAATCCCAGTCTCCTTGGTAATAAAGCACTTCCAGCGGATGGGCGGCATCCAGCAATTTTCTGGGATAGTCGGCGGTGCCATTAATTCTCACGCCGAACCCCGGCAAGGTGCGTATCGTGCGCTCCAGCTGGTTAGAAAGCTGCTCGATCATGCCGGCTGGCACGAGCTCGGACGGCGACGCATTGCTTTCGCCCCTAAACATATCTGCTATGACTTTGAATGACGCGCCCTTTTCCTGCCAAAGAGCCTCATACGCTGCCACTTCCCGCAAAGGAGAAATTGTGCGCGCAAAATTCTCTTGAAATTTCAAGGACAAACAAGCCATAAGCACTCTCTTGCACCACGATCTGGAGGGGGTTTCCGTAACTTAACGTTACAACGCAAGTACACCATTTCTCATCTGTATAGGCAAGGTTTCCAGTGCCTGCCATCAACGCTCTACTTCTGTTCCGTGACGCACCCACCATGGGAATGGAGAGAGTTTAGCAGCGAATTCTTAGAATTCTAACTATTTTTCTTAGAATGCTTGACTTGCCGTGTCTTAGTTTTCTAAGATTGCTACATCCTAACAAATCACAAGGGATCGCAGATGCCAACACTCACTTACCAGAACATATCGCCCAGGACCGGAGAGGTTCTGGTATGCGCTGCCCAGGGCATGAGCATCAAGATGACGGCTCGGGCAATGGGCTGTGCCATCTCCACGGTGGAGAGCCTGCGTAGCAATGCTATGTACAAGCTCCACGCCAACAACATGGTCTCCGCCGTAGCAGAGGCCATGCGCCGCGGCGTGCTCACATACCTGGCGCTGATGGTCTGCGTCCTGTCAGTATTCGGCAGCCCTGACCAGGCCCGCCCCTATCGCTCCCCTGCCCGCCCTGCTGCTGTGGTCCGTATGACCGCAAGGTGGGCGCTGTGAAGACTTCATGCAAGAAGGTTGACTCCAACGGCCGGGCAGTCCCGCCGGCCGCTTTTTTGGACACCGCCGCAATGTTCGCCACCCTCCTCTGCGCCTGGATTATTGGGGCGTTTCTGGGGATGGGGCTATGACCAATTTCCACAACGAGGATATGCCCATGGGTACTGTCGTTACGCTCGATCGCCTGCTTATTACCCGGGTGAAGATGAACTGGTACATCGGTCGGTGCCATGGCGCCTGCTTCTTTTCCCGCTCCAGGTCGGAGATCGTCCTGAAGCACCGCCGCTGGAGGACGGAAAGCCTCGAGAAACTCGACCAACAACACCAGGATGCCCTGGCTGCAGTTAACCGAATCAACCAATTCAGGGGGCGAGCATGCTGATCGTATTCGAAGGGCTGGACGGGTCCGGCAAAACGTCACTGATACAGCTGACCAAGGAGCGCCTGCAGCAGCGCCTGGACATCGAGGTCCACACCACCAGCGAGCTCGGTAGAAACGAGTGGTGGAGCACCGGCGCTCGGACGGCAGTTATGGCTGCCAGAAACCAACAGGAGCAGCTAAACATCATCATCGACGCCAGGCTCACCCACTGGGAGAGCGTCCTGCAGAAGTTACTGGCTGACGACCAGGTGGTGCTGATGGATCGGTATCTGCTATCGACTATGGCTTACCAGGGATGCGCCACCATTTCCTATGGGTGGCTCCTGCAGCGTCACAGCGTGCTGGGCTTACCGAAGCCGGATCTCACTTTCTATCTGGACTTGCCCGTCGACACTGCCATGCAGCGTCTGGAGCACAGGCCAGATCCCAGTCGATTCGATGCCCGCCCTCGCGAGCTTTTCGAGGAAACCCACAGGCGCTTCGAGGAGGCCACCATCTGCTGTATGGATGCCGGGTGGAACGTCAGTGTCCTGAACGCAGAGCTGCCCTTGGCTGAGCTCTCAAACCGTGTGATAGACCTCATCATCGAACAGATGGCGGAGGTGGCGGCGTGAAAAACTTCCTGCAGCCCAGATCCAGGCGCTGGGGATACGACGGCTGGGCGGTGCGCGTAGTCGGCGGCAAGCACCCAATGTTCCACACCGTTTGCACAACGCGTCAGGAGGCCAGAGAGCTTGCTGCAGGCACGATGATCTTCGGAAACGAGCGGCTGGAAGTCATCAAGGTAAAAATCACGGTGGAAAAAGCATGAAGAATAAACTTACCGATCTTAACGATCACCTTTTCACCCAGCTCGAGCGGCTGAGCGACGAAGACCTCAGTGCCGAGCAGCTGGCTATAGAGATCGATCGAGCGAAGGCCGTCGCCGGAGTCGCGGATCGCGTTATTCACAACGCAGCCTTGGTACTCAAAGCGAAGCAGGCATATGACAGTGGTGAGCTCACGTCAGCCCATCCGATGCTGGAGGCAAAGTGAGATATACCGCCGAACAGCTACAGTTTCTGAAGGAAGCCTGGAAACGCATGATGCTGCCTGATCTCACCCAGGCATTCAACGAGAAGTTCGGGATGACGAAGACGCCTGCCCAGATCCTCTCTACCCTCAAGAACCACAAGTATCGAAACGGCAGAAGCGGAGGCAAAGCAGTCCGCCCTCGCATACTGACACCGGAGCAGCATGCCTTTGTTGCGGAGCACTACCCGCACATGACTCGCACGGAGGTCACGGCAGCGCTGAATGAAAAATTCGGGTTATCGCTCAAACGAAGCCAGGTTGTTGGCTATGTCAAAAATCATGGCATCCGGAGCGGCCGCACTGCGCGATTTAAGCCCGGCCACACCACCTGGAACGCCGGCACAAAAGGATTGGTCAAGCCGAACAGAGGCTGCTTCCAGCCAGGCGCGTCTCCCCGCAACCGCATGCCGGTAGGTTCCACCACGATAACCGCAGACGGTTACCACAAGACCAAAGTGGGAGAGCCTAACAAGTGGGAGTTCACGCACCGCCTGCTCTGGATCGAGGCACACGGGTCGATCCCCGAAGACCACGCTGTTGTCTTCGCTGATGGCGACAGTGACAACCTAAGCCTGAACAACCTGGAGTGCATCCACAAAGGGGAGGTAGCTTTGCGAAACAAGACGGGCTATAGCTCTGTACCATCGGAGCTCCGGCCTATTGCGAAAAACGTCGTGCGCCTGCGTATGCGGGCCGCTCAAGCAACACGGGATTTCAAGGAGGCACAACAGTGAAAGCACTTAGCCCACTTCACCACATCAGCATCATCGAACAACCTGGCACGAACTGCGCATGGGTGCGCATCAAGCGGAACAACAAGACCTTCCAGAAGTCCTTCCCCTTCAAGAGGCATGGCGGGCGGGACCAGGCCATCGCGGCAGCGGTCAAAGAACGCGATATCCAGGGCCCAAAGATCTACGGCGAGCACTGGCCCTACGCCAAGTTCAGCCCACGCAAAGTCTCTCCGCTGAATTCATCTGGCGAGATCGGTGTCAGTTATTCCGAATGCGATCACGCCTGGGTGGCCACCTGGCAGGAGACCAGCGACGGCGGCCGGCGCCAGCGCAATGCCTACTTTTCGATCCGTAAGTATGGTGCCGGCAAGGCTCGGGCGATGGCGATCGCCAGGCGCCGCTCAGAAATCCAAGCCAATAGAGTGAGGTAGAAGGGGGAGCTATGCCGGCCTCTGAATCAATACTGGACTCCAAGGCGCTGTTGAAGCTGACAGCCTGCAAGCGCGAGGGCGACTGCAAGCGGGTGCTGGAGTCACAGGGCATCCACGTATTTCATGGCCGGGAGGGGATCTGGACAACCATACAGCTTGTCAACGCAGCGGGAATGAATAAGATGGGGCTCTTAAAAGAGCAATCAGAGCCTGAGAGTTATCTATGAGAGGCCGGCCCCGCAAGCACAATCCCAATGCCCCCGCGCACATCAATCAAAAGAGCCTGCCAGACTACTGTTACTGGGACAATTCAGGCACCGGGCACTGGTACACAGTGTTTTCGGACAACGGCAAGCAGCGCCGGAAGAAGATCGGCGACAGCGAGTCGAAGGTCTCAGACCTGCACCGGGCGATTGAGGAGCGGGTCCAGGACGACTACAACAACCTGGTCTGGCTGCACAGCAAGTTCGTAAAGTCCGACAAATTCGGAGCGGTGTCCCAGTCGCAGCGCGATGCCTGGGAGTACGCCCTGTCCATCCTGAGCAAGCACCCGACCAAGAAGCGGGGCATGATGCTGAGCCATATCCCCCTGGAGGGCTGGAGCCCCCAACTGACACAGAAGGTCATGGACTCGGTCGGAAAGCGGAATGGTCCTACTGCAGCAAAACGAGTGCGGGAGTACCTCAGGAAGATTTTCAATTGGGGCTACCTGCGCGACCACTGCCCGCCGGACCCGGTAGGCAATCCAGAAATGCCCAAGGAGCGTAAGCGGCAGCGTCTGCCGGATCTGCAGGTGGTGAAGCGGCTGGAGAGATTCGCCCGCGTGCGAGGCACCCAGGCGAAAACCGCCGGCAGCTGCGCCCCCTACATCTGGTCAGCCCTGGTGATATCGAGAAAGTGTCGTTTGAGGGGCATCGAGGTTTTCACTTCGACCGAGGCGCATCTACTGGAAAAGGGCGTCGACTGCCAGCGCAGGAAAGGAAGTCGCGCCAATATCACCGAGTATGACGAATTGCTGGAAGACGCCATCGATGCCGCCATAGAGCGCCGGCGAGCCATATTCGCGAAGAAAGGAAAGGCCACACCCATCAGGCCAGAAGATCGCCTCATTATGGTCAACACATCGGGGCAGAGAATCACAAAAAGCGCATGGCAGAACGCCTGGCGTCGATTTCTTGATCTGGCCGTGAAGGAAGGGGTCATCAAGGAAGAGGATCGTTTCGGACTGCACGACATGAAGCGCCGGGGAATTACGGATACTGAGGGCACTCGGGCAGATCGACTGGAGGCAAGCGGGCTGAGCGACTATAAGATCCTCAGCACCTATGACAAGAGCAAAGCAGTCGTAAAGCCGGCCCCAGGATAATTTTACGGAACCTTTTTACGGAGAGGTACAGCGTCTGAATATTGCTGCCTCGAAACCCGCGAAGAATATGGCGCACCCGGCACGATTCGAACGTGCGACCCCCTAGTTCGTAGCCAGGTACTCTATCCAGCTGAGCTACGGGTGCGTTGAGAGGCACGTATTATATAGAAATTGCCGCCGTTGCAAAGGGCTTTTTTCGACTCTTGCACTATTTCTTGAAACTCTGCCCAACGTGCTAATATCGGACCAATTTCCCGGCCGCATGCCGGCACTTTTCGTTGATGGACAAATCGCTGATGGACAAACGATCAGACAGGTTAGATGTATGAACAAGCTTATGCTGATTTTTCCTTGTATTGCGCTGCAGTGGATGGCTGCCGGCGCATTCGCGGATCTCGATGAAGGCCTGGCCGCGTTCGAAGCCCGGGACTTTCCGCGGGCACTCGACGAATTTACCGAAGATGCCGAGCGTGGCGTCGCACTGGCCCAGTACAACCTGGGGCTGATGTACTACCAGGCGCTGGGCACCGAACAGGACTATGAGAAGGCCATGCAACTGTTCGCGCTGTCAGCGCAGCAGGGCGTCGTCAAATCCCAGTACTACATGGGTGCCATGTACGACAATGGCCATGGCACGGCACAGAACTATGCGGAGGCCTATCGCTGGTACGAGATGGCAGCTGAACAGGGTGATGCCAACGCCCAGTACGCAGCGGGTACCATGAACTTCTACGGTCAGGGCAAGCCCGAAAACTATCCCGAAGCGCTGCAATGGTATGAAAAGGCGGCCGACCAGGGCCACCGCGACTCCCAGTACAACCTGGGGGTGATGTATGCCAATGGCTTCGGCACCCGTCCTGACGTGGAAGCGGCTCATCGCTGGTTTCTGGCAGCGGCCCAGAAAGGCAGCGCCGACGCACAGTTCAACCTGGGCATCATGTATCAGGATGGTGTTGGCATCGCGCCCAATCCGGCAGAATCGTTCCGCTGGTTCCTGCGCGCCGCCGAGCGGCGGATTCCGGAAGCTCAGGCACGGGTCGGTATAGCCTACGCGTCAGGTCAGGGCGTGGAGCGCGACTACAATCAGGCCAAGATCTGGTTCTCCCGCGCGGCAGACAACGGTGACGTGCCCGCCCAGTCCTTTCTCGGTCGCCTGTATCTGAATGGCGATGGGGCGGACGAACAGGATCTGGTCTCGGCCTATATGTGGTACAAGATCGCCAACAGCAATGGTGACCACGAAGCGGCCAATGTTCTGGCCACCCTGCGCGGCTATATGGAAGCCGACGACATCGCGACTGCCGAGGCCCGTGCAGTGCAGTGGTTTGCCGACCGTCGCCAATGAAACTGCTCCCACTGCTTGTATGCCAGCTGATGCTGTCATCGCTCTCGATGGCACAGGAGAGCAACGACCTGGAGGTGCTGCGCAGCATCGCCACCCAGGGCGATAGCTCTGCACAGTTCGACATGGGCAACCACTATCTGTATGGAGATGGTGTGGAAGTCGACAGCTTTGAGGCCGCCCGCTGGTTCCACATGGCAGCGGACCAGGGCAACAACAACGCCCAGTACAACCTCGGTGTCATGTACCTGCAGGGCACCGGGGTGATCGCAGATCTGCCCGCCGCGCTGGCTTGGTTCCGCAAGGCGGCCGAGCAGGGCGATCCCCCTGCCCAGTTCACCCTCGCCACCTTGTACGTCAACGGCCGCGGCGTGCCTGCCGATCCGGTCCAGGCGCACATGTGGTTCACCCTGGCCGCCTCGGGCGGACACCGCGCCGCCGCCGCCAATCTGGTGCTGTATCAGGAGATGATGAGCGACGCCCAGGTGGCCGAAGCCCAGACCCTGGCCAATGAATGGATCGCGCGCTTCAACCGGATGCGCGGGGACCAGGCCCCCGCCGCACCCGATGAGGCTGACCTGTCACGTTAGGGAGCCTCATGAGGCGGTGCCCGGCACCAGTCTCTCCTGCCGCTGACGCCCCGGCAGCACCCGCCTGAGGTCTTCTATCACCAGATACAGCGACGGAATCATCAGCAGGCTGAGCACAGTGCCGAACACGATGCCCCAACCCAGCGACAGCGTCATCGGAATCACCAGCTGAGCCTGCAGGCTGGTCTCGAACATGATGGGCAGCAGGCCCAGGAAAGTAGTGACCGTCGTCAGCAGAATGGCGCGGAACCGCACGGTGCCAGCCGCGACGATGGCCTCTTCCAGCGAGGTTCCCTCTTCTTCCTGATTGCGGTTGATGAAATCCACCATGATCAGGCTGTCATTCACCACTACTCCCGCCAGCGCCACCAGCCCGAACAGCGACATCATGCTGATGGTCGTATCGAACAGGATGTGGCCGATCAGAGCGCCGATCATGCCGAAGGGAATGATCGACATCACAATCAGCGGCTGGATATAGGACTTCAGCGGCACCGCCAGCAACGCGTACATCAGGAACATGGCGGCACCAAAGAAGATGGCGATGCGCTGGATCAGTTCAGCCTGCTCCTGGCTGGCACCACCCAAGCCGAAACTGACACTTGGATAGCGCTCCAGTAACTGCGGAATGAAGTTGCCCCTGATGTCCTGGATCACCGTAGCCGACTGGGCGATCTCCGGATCCACGTCGGCCGTCAGGCTCACGGTGCGCTGCCGGTCGATGCGGGTGATGGCGGCGAAACCCTCCCCTATCTGCACATCGGCCACCTGTCCGAACGGCACCTCGGCACCATCGGCCGTGCGGATGCGCATCTCTTCCAGGCTGGCGATGGAAATGCGCTCGTCCAGCGGATAACGCACCATGACCTTGAGTTCGTCGCGGCCACGAAGAATGCGCTGAGCTTCCTCTCCATAGAAGGCCTGCCGTACCTGGCGACCGAGATCGCTGGCACTGAGCCCCAGATGCTCGGCACCCGGCTTGATCTGCAGGACGATTTCCTCGGAGCCGCGACTGTAGGAGTTGGTGACGTCAAACACCCCGGCATAGTCACGCAGTTTCTGCTCAAGTTCGCCAGCGGCCAGTTCCAGCTGGCGGTAGTCCGACCCCATCAGGTTCAGGTTGATGTTGGCGCCACCGCCAGCGTTGGTGCTGGAGTAGAAACGCAGTTCGCGCGTATTGGGAATGAAGCCGGTCTTCTCACGCCAGGCGTTCTCGATATCAACGGCACTGATGCTGCGCGCCTCCCCCGCCTTGGTCAGCTCTACCAGCAGCGAGCCACGGCTGTCGCCGGAGGTGAACACCAGCACGTTGTCTACCGGCAATTCCTCGGGGAAGTCGTCGTTGAGCGACATCACGGACTGCTCCATCCGCAGCAGTGCCGCGTTTCTCTCTTCATAGGAGACGCCATCGTTCATCACCAGCTCGGCCTGGATGAAGTCACTGGGCACGTTGGGGAAGAATTCGAAGCGCACGATGTTGCCCGCCACCAGACCGATGGAGATGATCATCATCGCCACGAACATGGCCAGCGTGATGTAGCGGTTGCGCATCGACTTGCGCAGGAACGGCGCATAGACCGAGTGGATGAAGGTGTCCAGCTTGCGGGCGACGAAGCTCTGGTAGCGGGAGAACAGGCCCGGCTTGCTGCCCACAGGATCAGCCAGCTTTGAGTGCGCCAGATGGGCCGGCAGAATGAGCTTGGACTCCAGCAGCGAGAACAGCAGACACAGAATCACCACCATGCCGATGGATTCAAAAAAGGGAGCGACCTGCCCCCCTACCAGCAGCATGGGCGCGAATGCAGCGATGGTGGTGAGCACGCCGAAGGTCGCCGGCGTGGCAATCCTCTGCACGCCCTTGATGACATTGGCCAGGCTGTGACCATGTTTGGTCACCTCCGTGTGCACGCTCTCGGCAGTAATGATGGCGTCATCCACCACGATGCCAAGCACCAGAATCAGGCCGAACAGGCTGATCATGTTGATGTCGACCGGAAAAGGCCCGATCGGCATCAGCCAGATGCCGCCGAGGAAGGCGATTGGCAGCCCCACCATCACCCAGACCGCCATACTCAGGCGCAGGAAGGTCGCCAGCACGAGGAACACCAGCACCGCCCCCATCGCCAGGTTACCCAGCATCATGTTCAGCTGGCTTTTCAGGTAGAAGGCCTGGCTGCCCCAGCTATCCACATTGACGCCTGCAGGCAGGGTGCCGCGGCGCTCCTCGATGTACTCGCTGATGGCAGCATCCACGTCCAGCACGTTCTGTTCAGGAGTCGCCATCACCTGGATGCTCAGCGAGCGATTGCCGTTGAAGCGTGAAAAGTTTTCCGTCTCCACAAAACCGTCGATCACCGTGGCGATATCGCGTACCAGCAACCGGGTTCCGTCGCGATGGGTGCGCAGCACGATGTTGCCATAATCGGCGCCGGTGTAGGCCGGTCCTTGGTGCGCAACTGGACCCGCCCGTTCTCCGTGCGGATGGCACCGCCGGGCATGTCGACCGACGCCGCCCGCACCGCCGCCGCCACCTGCTCCATGGTGAGGCCGTATTCACGCAACGTGTTCTCGGCCACCTCGATGGCAATCTCGTAGTCGCGGTCGCCCTGCACGTTGGCCTGGCTGACTTCCGGCAACGCCAGGATCTCTTCCAGTATCGACTGGGTCAGCGTCTTCAGGGCGAAATCATCCAGCTCCCCGAAGATCGAGACGTTAACCACATTCTGGGCGATCTCCACCTCGCGCACCTCTGGGCGCTCCACGCCCTGAGGGAAGGTGGTGATGGTGTCGATGCGGCTTTTGACCTCATCCAGGATCTCGTTGACGTCGTATTCCGTGCTGATCTCCAGCACCACGTTGCCGGCACCCTCGCGCGCGACCGACCGCATGCGGTTGATGCCGGTGAGTCCCTGCAGCGATTCCTCAATGCGGATGACAATGGCCTCCTCCACCTCTTCCGGTGCGGCACCCGGATAGGCCATGTTGACCTGGATCGTACGCGTCTCGAACTCGGGGAAGATCTGCACCTTGATGGTCAGCGCCGTGGCCAGACCCGCGAAGATGATCATCATCATCAGCAGGTTGGCCGCCACGCTGTTGGTGCTGAACCAGGCGATGATGCCCTTCTGCTCTGTATGCATCGTCATCGCGTGGCACCCGTCATCACATCGTCCATGGGGGTCACCCGCATGCCCTCGATGGGCACCGGCACCGGCGAGACGATGACGTTGTCGCCCGCGCTCAGCCCGCGATCGATGTAGACATGCTCCGCGTCGCTGCGCAGGATGTTGACCTCACGCTGACGCAGCCGCTGTTCGCTGTCCATGACCAGTACCTGGTTGCCGTTGCGCACCGCGCTGGTGGGCACGCTGAAAATGTCGCGGGCGGTGATGCCCTGCAGCGTGGCGTTGACGAAACTGCCAATGGCCAGCACCGGACGACTGCCGTTGCCGCGCAGGCCATAGGGGTCCTCGACCTGGGCCACCGCATGATAGACGCGCGTACTGCTGTCGATGACGCCGTCGGTGCGCACGATGTGTCCCGGCCACTCGTAGGGACGGCCACCGACGCTGGCCCGCAGGATCACCGGAATATCTGTCTGGGCAGAGGTGTACAGACCCTGCTCGTTGCTGGCGACGGACGCAGCTGTTGTCGACCGGCTGTTCCGCACGCTCGCGCCGGGGCGTGGCAGCTCCAGATAGGCAATATCACGATCGGTCAGGGGCAGGCGGATCTCGGCAAAATCCACCGCGAAAGTGCGCGCCAGCTGGGTGCCGGCGCCCACATATTGGCCGATATCCACCAGCTTCTCCCTGACCAGACCATCGTAGGGCGCCCGAATACGGGTGCGTTCCAGTTGCCGCTCGGCACGGGCGAGGTCTGCGCGGGCGAACTGCACCCTGGCGCGAGCCTCCTCCACGTAGGGCGTACGCAGCGCCAGCGGCGGTGCGTTGGCGCGATCGCGGCCCACACTCTCCCACTGCCGGATGGCCTGCTCCGCCTGGGCCTCTTCCAGCAACAGCTGTGATTCGGCGGTGGACAGGTTGGCGCGCGCCTGCTGCACACCCACCTCATAGTCCGCGGCATCCAGGGTCAGCAGAACATCGCCCTCGCGAAAGAACCCACCCACCACAAACCGGTCGGAGACCTCCGTGACCATGCCGGACACCTCGGCCACCAGCGTGGTCTGGGTGCGGGCTTCCACGGTCCCCTGCGACTCCACCAGGAAAACCTTGTCCTCAGGCTGCAGCTGACGGACCGCCACCGGCGTGATCCGCTCTGCCGGCGGCACCGTGACGGGGGCAGGCCTGTTCATGACCAGGACACTCATCACACCTATCGCGGCGGCGACAATGACGACGGGCAACAAAAATTTTTTCATCATGCTTCCAATATTGGCAACGGATTCATTGTTCTTTGGCATGGCATTGTCCTGGGTAGATCAATGCTGCGTGGTTTTTTACGCCGCAGCGGATGGAAATGGTCTACGCGCTGTCTTCGCTTCGTCCCAATTCATCCAGCAACTGTCGGTTACTGCGAACGGCGACTTCATAGAAGTGATCCATCTGCCGGAGCCGTTGATGGGTGTCCTGCATGTCCTGGGGAATGTTCCTGATGGCCGCGCCGAGAATGCCCTGCATACGCTGCATACGCAGCAGGTAGCTCTCGATCATGCGCAGGAAGGGCGAAGCGGCGAGTTGATAGTAGTCCTGACGGTCGCCGGGCAGTGCGACCCGCTCAATGAAGCCGATGGAGGCCAGGATGCGCACGTTGGTGCTGACGCTGGCGCGGCTGACCTGCAGCTCCTGCGCCAGTTGGGTGAAGCTGATCGGCCCGCCATTGATCACGAAATAGCCGAAGATCCGCCCTGCGATGCGCGGAACGCCATCGGTCTGCGCCGACAGCCCCATCTGTTCGATGAAGCGGGTAACACCGTCGGGGTCACCAGGACCTGATTCCTGGACCTGCAACTGCGAATCGGGCTCTTCATACGCGCCAGTAACATCCTGATTTTGATCGACATTCATTGCTTTTCTCGCCTATTGAAACGGAATGTTTCAGTTTATTCGGTACGTTCAGTCTTAACTGAACAAAACAAACGAGGCAAGTGTAGTCGTTCCAGAACCAGCAGTAAAGCAGGGATCATCATGACGGCCGGCCAGGAGTCCGCTTCAGGACTCCGTGTACCGTGATCCCTGCCCTCGCGACAACCCTCAGTTCGCCGCCCGTACTGCCTCCACCCGTGTATGCACCTCGCGGATGTACGCGTCGGCCTGACCCCGGGTCTGGATGAGTTTGAAACGGGCGATCAGGGCTTCCCTGGTAGCAGCGCTGCCATCCGACATCTCGATCTCCGTTTTCAGCGCAATGTGCAGCACGCCGGGCAGGAAACCGTGTTCGGGAACCGGGTCCTGAAGGCTGAAGACTGGCTCGCGAGCCTGCTTGCTCATGATCGGCTCCACCGGATCGGGGAGCCAGGTCGGGCAGTCAGTGCGAGCCTCGGACCGCAGCAGGTGAGTCAGATCGTTTGCCGCCGCATCCCTGTCAGTCAGCGGCATCAGCCCCAGCAGCTTCTCCGTGGTCGACAGCACAGAACTGTGATCGTAGACCGTGTTATCCACCCCGGCGTTCACCCAGGGCGACACGACAATGGCAGGCACCCGTACACCCAGCCTGTCGAACCTGAAGCCATACTGGTTAAGTTTTGTCGAACTGCCGTCATTCGGGGGTACGATCTCGCCGGGAGTAACCGAGTCGTAGAATCCGCCGTGCTCATCGTAGGTAATGATCAGCAGGCTCTGTTCCCACACCGGCGAATTGCGGATAGCCTCGTATACCTGCTTGATGAGTTTTTCTCCGCCATATACATCGTCCATGGGATGCTGGGACGAGCCGTAGGCATAGGTGCCTGTGATCACGTCGCCATAGCCAGGCTCGATGAAAGTATAGCGGGCCTTGAAGTTGTTCCTGAGGTCGGCAGCAAAGTCAGCGAGATCATGTACCTGCGTCAGGTAGATGCCTTTCAGCGACGACACCTGGGGGATCCAGCCAGGAACCGATCCAGCAGCCGCATAGCTCTTGTCGTTGTACAGCCGGAATGTCGTGCCGTCGTTCTTCAATGCATCAAAGATCGACCCATTCGGGTAACTGAATCCAGCAACAGTCTCCCATTCCACCATCTCCGCCGTGCTCGGACTGTGGTCCAGACCGTTGGACGATGCGCCGTGCACGAAGAAGCGATTGGGCCAGGTCGGCCCCGGCAGCGAGGAGAACCACTGGTCACACACGGTATACTGGGTCGCCAGGCTGTAGAGCACCGGCAGTTGGCTCGGGGTATCGAAGCAGGCCATGATCTTGCCGATATCACCACTGTCCGGCGCCTTCCCTTCCGTTGTCGTCGTGGCATAGTTGCTGACAAAGCCGGAGTTGTTGATGGGACCGGGATAGGGACCGCCGGGCGGATAGCTCTGCCCCGTCAACTGGACAGCGACATCAGGAAACTCATGCCCGGGGTCCGTCGGCATGGTCGGCGGCGCCCCCTTGGTCACGGCGTAGGACTGCCCGTTATAGCTGTTGCTGTTG
>Ga0233365_1000484_pt1 | contig 18251 bp, 26 predicted proteins | sample ElkDunMinimDraft_27_FD_191535 | JGI IMG/M metagenome (GOLD analysis project Ga0233365, IMG submission 191535) | Fecal eukaryotic communites from dung pellets of Tule Elk in California, USA - Elk Dung C36 | ecosystem: Host-associated > Mammals > Digestive system > Large intestine > Fecal | place...
ATCCACCGACGAATCGACCGGCATTACCAAGCGCCAGGTCATCGACTGGCGTTCGACGCCGCGCGGTGCGGACCTCAAGCCTGCCATCGTCATCAAGGATGCGTCCGGCAACATCATGAAGCTCGCCCGTGGTGGCGAAGCCCGCTTCATGCTGTCGGTCGACGCCATCCTTTCCGTCGAGCCGGGCCAGAAGGTCAGCCAGGGTGACGTCCTTGCGCGTGTTCCGATGGAAAGCGCCAAGACCAAGGACATCACCGGTGGTCTGCCGCGCGTTGCCGAACTGTTCGAGGCCCGTCGTCCGAAGGACCACGCCATCATCGCCGAGATCGATGGTACGATCCGCCTCGGCCGCGACTACAAGAACAAGCGTCGCGTCATGATCGAGCCGGCGGAAGACGGTGTCGAGCCGGTCGAATACCTGATCCCGAAGGGCAAGCCCTTCCATCTTCAGGACGGCGACTATATCGAGAAGGGCGACTACATCCTCGACGGCAATCCTGCGCCGCACGACATCCTGGCGATCAAGGGCGTGGAGGCTCTGGCTTCCTACCTCGTCAACGAGATCCAGGAAGTCTACCGACTGCAGGGCGTTGTCATCAATGACAAGCACATCGAGGTCATCGTTCGACAGATGCTGCAGAAGGTGGAGATCACCGATGCGGGCGACAGCCAGTACATCGTCGGCGACAACGTCGACCGGATCGAACTGGACGATCTCAACGACCAACTGATCGAGGAAGGCAAGAAGCCTGCCTCGGGCGAGCCGGTCCTGCTCGGGATCACCAAGGCATCGCTGCAGACGCCGTCGTTCATCTCGGCTGCATCCTTCCAGGAGACCACGAAGGTTCTCACGGAAGCTGCGATCGCCGGCAAGACCGACACGCTGCAGGGTCTGAAGGAAAACGTCATCGTCGGCCGCCTTATCCCGGCCGGTACCGGCGGAACCATGACCCAGATCCGCCGCATCGCCACCTCGCGCGACGACCTCATCCTCGAGGAACGCCGCAAGAGCTCCGGTGCGTCGGCCGCAACCCCGATGTTGCAGGAACTGTCCGGCGAGGGCACCCCGGCCGAGTAAGGCCTGGTATCCTCCTGTCGGAACCTATGAAAACGCCCGGAGAAATCCGGGCGTTTTCTGCGTTTTGTCAAGGCATTGCGCTTTGTCATTAGTTGGCGCTAATGTATTGACCTGCCGCAACTCCCGGGTCCGGGAGGCCTTTACAAGAGACTCGTTCACTCATGAACGGAGGCTCAAATGAAAATGCTCTTGTCGTCAGTCGCGCTCGGCGTCGTCCTGGCGACCGCCGCGTTCGCGGCAGAGCCGGTTCCCGCTGATCTGAGGGAAACCGCTCTGGAAATGTTCAAACCCTTGCCATCGACGATCCCGTCGGTGAAGGACAACAAGATCACCCCGGAAAAGATCGCGCTCGGCAAGGCGCTCTGGTTCGACCCCCGCATGTCGGCATCGGGCGTTTTCTCGTGCAACTCGTGCCATAACCTGGCCACCGGCGGCGACGACAACCTCGAGACCTCTATCGGTCACGGCTGGCAGAGAGGACCGCGCAACTCGCCGACCGCGCTGAACGCCGTCTTCAACATCGCCCAGTTCTGGGATGGCCGCGCCGAAGACCTGAAGGCCCAGGCCAAGGGCCCGGTCCAGGCGGGGGTCGAGATGGCCAATACGCCCGACCAGCTGATTGCGACGCTGAAGTCGATGCCGAAGTATGTCGAATGGTTCGAGGAAGCCTTCCCGGGCGAGAAGGACCCCGTGACCTTCGACAACTTCGCCAAGGCCATCGAAGCCTTCGAGGCGACCCTGATCACGCCCGCTCCCTTCGACGCCTATCTGAACGGTGACGAGGATGCGCTCTCGACGGAGCAGAAGCAGGGTCTGGCGCTCTTCATGGACAAGGGCTGCGTCTCTTGCCACGCCGGGATAAATGTCGGCGGGGAGGGGTACTATCCCTTCGGCCTGATTGAGAAGCCCGGCGCCGACGTCCTGCCGGAAAACGACAAGGGGCGGTTCCAGGTCACCAACACGGCAGACGATTCCTACGTCTTCCGCGCCGCGCCGCTGCGCAACATCGCGGTGACCGCGCCATACTTCCACTCGGGCAAGGTATGGGATCTTAAGCAGGCGGTCGCCATCATGGGGACGGCGCAGCTTGGAGAGGAACTCCACGACAACGAAGTCGACCTGATCGTCGCCTTCCTCAACTCGCTGACCGGCAAGGTTCCTGAAGTGACCTACCCGGATCTGCCGCCGGAAACGTCCGCGACGCCACGGCCGATCATCCACATCCTGCCGACGGCGAACTGACGGGATCGATGAGGGGATCCGCCGGCAATCCGGCGGATCCCCTAGTATTCAAGGGGCGAAGCGGATGATCGCGACCTCGCCCTCGAGCGCGCCCTGATAGGCGGAGGCGTGCGGCTCCTCGACGGGCTCTTCCTGCAGCACGCCGATCTGGTCGAGGTCAGCCTCGATGAAACCTTCCTCCGACAGCGCGTTGAGCGCTTCCCGGACGGCCGAATCGTCGTCGGGCGCCTGCAGCAGGATGTGCAGGTCTATGCCTTCGGTGTCTTTTGCCTCATAGGCCTTGCCGATGATGATGAACACCATGGGCCCTTCGAGATTGTTGTCGTTGTCGGGGGTGGACACCATAGTGAACTCCATTGGTATCTGTCGGGCCTCCAGCTGAGTCCCGCGGTCGGGTGATGGTAAGGCGCAATATCGGGCTTGGCAAAGGTTCCGCAAGGGACCGGGCGCGTGCACTTGCGCGAGCACAGAAGAATTACTAATTTTATGTCGTCAGGCCTGCTCCGAAAGGGGTGAAAGCCATTATTTTCAGGCCCGGTCTTGACGGGGAAGGGGTAAAACAGTAAACGCCCCACCATCGGAAGCGACGTGAGACTTACCCGTTCGGAACGACTCGTACCGGACAAGCGTCTCAAACGCGGTTCCAGACGCACGATGAAGACAAGAATGCTGCACGCATGACGCATGAGGAATGCGTCCTCTGCTTTCTGTGGTCCATCCGGCAGTCGGATAGGGCCACGTTTTGCGCATGAATGTGTGTGTCGCCGCCGGAGACGGCATAGATTGGCCCGAAAGGGTTTGGAAGACAATTTTGCAAGGGATGGTTATATGCCTACCGTAAACCAGCTGATCCGCAAGCCGCGTCAGGCACAGGTAAAGCGCAACAAGGTTCCTGCTCTGCAGGAGAATCCGCAGAAGCGCGGCGTTTGCACCCGCGTCTACACCACGACCCCGAAGAAGCCGAACTCGGCTCTGCGTAAGGTCGCCAAGATCCGTCTGACGAATGGCTTCGAAGTCATCGGCTACATTCCGGGCGAAGGTCACAACCTTCAGGAACACTCCGTGGTCATGATCCGCGGCGGCCGCGTCAAGGACTTGCCGGGCGTTCGCTACCACATCATCCGCGGCGTTCTCGATACCCAGGGTGTCAAGAACCGCAAGCAGCGCCGTTCCAAGTACGGTGCGAAGCGTCCGAAGTAATCCTTCGGATTCCAACCTATTCGGCGCTGCGCGAGGTTCTCCGCGTGATAAAGCGCCCGCAACCTTTGAGAGACGAGAAGTATGTCCCGACGTCACAGTGCAGAAAAGCGTGAGATCAACCCGGACCCGAAGTTCGGCGATCTGGTCGTCACCAAGTTCATGAACGCCATCATGCTCCACGGCAAGAAGTCCGTGGCTGAAAGCATTGTGTATGGCGCGTTCGACGCCGTGCAGAGCAAGGCGAAGCAGGAGCCCCTGGCAGTCTTCCACCAGGCCCTCGACAACGTCGCTCCGCATGTTGAAGTCCGTTCGCGCCGCGTCGGTGGTGCTACCTATCAGGTTCCGGTCGACGTTCGTCCGGAGCGCCGCCAGGCTCTTGCGATCCGCTGGCTCATCGCCGCTGCCCGCAAGCGTAATGAAACAACGATGATCGATCGCCTTTCGGGTGAGTTGATGGATGCCGCCAACAACCGTGGCAGCGCCGTCAAGAAGCGCGAAGACACGCACAAGATGGCCGACGCCAACCGCGCCTTCTCGCATTACCGCTGGTAATCTTCATCCGATCGAATTTCGAAAGGCAGTCCTATGGCTCGCGAATATAAAATCGAAGACTACCGAAATTTCGGTATCATGGCGCATATCGACGCCGGCAAGACCACGACGACCGAGCGGATCCTGTACTACACGGGCAAGTCGCACAAGATCGGCGAAGTTCACGATGGCGCAGCCACCATGGACTGGATGGAGCAGGAGCAGGAGCGCGGCATCACCATCACGTCCGCTGCCACCACGACCTTCTGGAAAGGCCGTGACGGCAAGGCTCGCCGCTTCAACATCATCGACACCCCCGGCCACGTCGACTTCACCATTGAAGTCGAGCGTTCGCTGCGCGTTCTCGACGGCGCCATCGCGCTGCTCGATGCCAACGCCGGCGTAGAGCCGCAGACGGAAACCGTCTGGCGCCAGGCCGAGAAGTATCATGTTCCGCGCATGATCTTCTGCAACAAGATGGACAAGACCGGCGCCGACTTCTACCGCTCGGTCGAGATGATCAAGACCCGCCTCGGCGCGACGGCTGTCGTCATGCAGCTGCCGATCGGCGCTGAAAGCGACTTCAAGGGCGTCATCGACCTCGTTGAGATGAACGCACTCGTCTGGCGCGACGAATCCCTCGGTGCTGCCTGGGATGTCGTCGAGATCCCGGAAGACATGAAGGAAAAGGCCGAGGAATATCGCGACAAGCTGATCGAGACTGTTGTCGAGATCGACGAAGAAGCGATGGAAGCCTACCTGAACGGCGACATGCCGGACAACGACAAGATCCGCGAACTCGTTCGCCGCGGCACGATCGACGTGAAGTTCCACCCGATGTTCTGCGGTACCGCGTTCAAGAACAAGGGCGTTCAGCCGCTTCTCGACGCCGTCGTCGACTACCTGCCTTCGCCGCTCGACATTCCGGCGATCAAGGGCATCGACTTCAAGACCGAAGCCGAGATCGAGCGTCACGCTGACGACGCCGAGCCGCTTTCGATGCTGGCGTTCAAGATCATGAACGACCCCTTCGTCGGTTCGCTCACCTTCGCACGCATCTATTCCGGCAAGCTCGAGAAGGGCTCCTCGGTTCTGAACACGGTCAAGGACAAGCGCGAGCGCGTCGGCCGTATGCTGCAGATGCACTCCAACAGCCGTGAAGACATCGAGGAAGCCTTTGCAGGCGACATCGTTGCTCTCGCAGGCCTCAAGGAAACCACCACGGGCGACACGCTCTGCGATCCCCTGAAGCCGGTTATCCTCGAGCGCATGGAATTCCCCGAGCCGGTCATCCAGATCGCGATCGAGCCGAAGTCCAAGGGCGACCAGGAAAAGATGGGCCTCGCGCTCAACCGCCTGGCGGCCGAAGACCCGTCCTTCCGCGTCAAGACCGACCAGGAATCCGGCCAGACGATCATCGCCGGCATGGGCGAACTTCACCTCGACATCATCGTCGACCGCATGCGTCGCGAGTTCAAGGTTGAAGCCAACGTCGGTGCTCCGCAGGTTGCCTACCGCGAAACCATCACCCGCCAGACGGAAGAAGACTACACGCACAAGAAGCAGTCCGGTGGTACCGGCCAGTTCGCGCGCGTCAAGATCGTCTTCGAACCGAACCCGGATGGCGAAGATTTCGTCTTCGAATCGAAGATCGTCGGTGGTGCCGTTCCGAAGGAATACATCCCGGGTGTCCAGAAGGGCATCGAGAGCGTTCTGTCGTCCGGTCCGCTGGCTGGCTTCCCGATGCTGGGCGTCAAGGCGACCCTCATCGACGGCGCCTTCCACGACGTCGACTCGTCGGTCCTGGCCTTCGAAATCGCATCGCGTGCCTGCTTCCGTGAAGCAGCCAAGAAGGCTGGCGCACAGCTTCTCGAGCCGATGATGAAGGTCGAGGTCGTGACGCCGGAAGATTACGTCGGCGACGTTATCGGTGACCTGAACTCCCGCCGTGGCCAGATCCAGGGCCAGGAGCAGCGCGGCATCGCGATCGTCATCAACGCCCACGTTCCGCTGGCGAACATGTTCAAGTACGTCGACAGCCTGCGCTCCATGTCCCAGGGCCGCGCGCAGTACTCGATGGTCTTCGACCACTACGCTCCGGTCCCGTCCAACGTGGCAACGGAAATCCAGGCAAAGTACTCCGGTCAGAAGTGACCGGGGTATCCCTCTGAACCCATAGAACATTCTCCCCGCAAGGGCATAAGAACGGAGAGCCGGAAATGGCAAAGAGCAAGTTTGAGCGGACGAAGCCGCACGTCAACATCGGCACGATTGGTCACGTTGACCATGGCAAGACGTCGCTGACGGCAGCGATCACGAAGTACTTCGGCGAGTTCAAGGCGTATGACCAGATCGACGCCGCTCCTGAAGAGAAGGCGCGCGGCATCACCATTTCGACGGCGCACGTCGAGTACGAGACGCCTGCCCGTCACTACGCGCACGTCGACTGCCCCGGCCACGCCGACTACGTGAAGAACATGATCACCGGTGCTGCCCAGATGGACGGCGCGATCCTGGTCTGCTCGGCCGCTGACGGCCCGATGCCGCAGACGCGCGAGCACATCCTGCTGGCCCGCCAGGTCGGCGTTCCGGCGATCGTCGTGTTCCTCAACAAGGTCGACCAGGTTGACGATGCCGAGCTTCTCGAGCTGGTCGAGCTGGAAGTGCGCGAGCTTCTGTCGTCCTACGACTTCCCGGGCGACGACATTCCGGTGGTCAAGGGTTCGGCGCTTGCCGCTCTCGAAGATTCCGACAAGAAGATCGGCGAAGACGCGATCCGCGAACTGATGGCTGCCGTCGATGCCTACATCCCGACGCCTGAGCGTCCGATCGACCAGCCGTTCCTGATGCCGGTCGAAGACGTGTTCTCGATCTCGGGCCGCGGCACGGTTGCCACGGGTCGCGTCGAGCGCGGCATCATCAAGGTCGGTGAGGAAATCGAGATCGTCGGCATCCGCGCGACGTCGAAGACGACCTGCACGGGCGTCGAGATGTTCCGCAAGCTGCTCGACCAGGGCCAGGCCGGCGACAACATCGGCGCGCTGCTTCGCGGCGTCGACCGCAACGGCATCGAGCGCGGTCAGGTTCTGTGCAAGCCGGGTTCGGTCAAGCCGCACAAGAAGTTCAAGGCAGAAGCCTACATCCTGACGAAGGAAGAGGGCGGCCGTCATACGCCGTTCTTCACGAACTACCGTCCGCAGTTCTACTTCCGCACGACGGACGTGACGGGCATCGTGACGCTTCCGGAAGGCACGGAAATGGTCATGCCTGGCGACAACGTCACGGTTGACGTCGAGCTGATCGTTCCGATCGCGATGGAAGAAAAGCTGCGCTTCGCTATCCGCGAAGGCGGCCGTACCGTCGGCGCCGGCATCGTCGCCTCGATCATCGAGTGATCTACAGCCAAAGGTGCAGGCCTGGTCTGCACCTTTGGCGCCAGAATATTTAAGCAAGAAGCCGGTGGTGACTTGCTTATGACACGAAAATGTAGCAAATGGCGCGCGAGCGCGATTTGTCCCTGCTTCGCATGGGGCAGGGAACTGCAATCAACAATAAGGTGGGCCGCTCGGCCCGAAGAGTGGAAAGGGATACCGCAACCCGGTGTCCCCTTCGATCTTTGAAACCGGTGGTCCGCCTTAGGTAGAAAAAGGTCCCGTGCCGTATTGCGTGCACGCGGCAAACGAAGAACAAGGATAACGTCGAATGAACGGCCAAAATATCCGCATTCGCCTTAAGGCATTCGATCATCGTATTCTCGACGCTTCCACGCGCGAGATCGTGTCGACGGCGAAGCGCACCGGTGCTAGTGTCCGGGGCCCCGTTCCGCTTCCGACCCGAATCGAGAAGTTTACGGTTAACCGGTCCCCCCACATCGACAAGAAGAGCCGCGAGCAGTTCGAGATGCGCACCCACAAGCGCCTTCTCGACATCGTAGATCCGACACCGCAGACGGTAGACGCGCTGATGAAGCTCGATCTCGCCGCTGGTGTCGATGTTGAGATCAAGCTCTGAGGTATTGCCTCGAGCTGAGTGAGAAGGATTGAACCGATGCGTTCGGGTGTAATTGCACAGAAAGTGGGAATGACCCGCGTCTATAACGACGCCGGCGAACATATCCCGGTAACGGTACTGCGGCTGGAAAACTGCCAGGTCGTCGCTCACCGCACCAAGGAGAAGAACGGCTACACGGCTGTTCAGCTCGGTGCCGGCACGGCCAAGGTGAAGAACACGACCAAGGCGCTGCGCGGCCACTTCGCCGTCGCCGAAGTCGAGCCCAAGTCGAAGCTCGTCGAGTTTCGCGTTTCCGAAGACAACATGATCGATGTCGGCACCGAGCTGAAGGCTTCGCATTTCGAAGCCGGCCAGCTGGTTGACGTCACCGGCACTTCGATCGGTAAGGGTTTTGCCGGCGCCATGAAGCGCCATAACTTCGGCGGCCTTCGCGCCACGCACGGTGTGTCCGTTTCGCACCGCTCGCATGGTTCGACCGGTTCCAACCAGGATCCGGGTCGCGTCTGGAAGGGCAAGCGCATGGCTGGTCACATGGGCCAGACGCGCGTCACCACGCAGAACCTCGAAGTTGTCTCCACCGACGAAGGCCGCGGCCTGATCCTCGTCAAGGGTGCCGTCCCCGGCTCCAAGGGCGCGTGGATCGTGGTTCGCGACGCCGTCAAGTCGGCTGCGAAGTAAGGGAGCCAAGCAAATGGAATTCAACGTCAAGACCCTCGAGGGAAAAGACGCTGGCAAGGTCTCCCTTTCGGATGAGATCTTCGGCCTCGATCCCCGCGAAGACATTCTCGCCCGCATGGTTCGTTGGCAGCTCGCCAAGAAGCAGCAGGGTACCCACAAGATCAAGAACCGTTCGGAAGTTTCCCGCACCGGCGCGAAGATGTACAAGCAGAAGGGTACGGGCCGCGCTCGTCACCATTCGGCACGTGCACCCCAGTTCCGCGGCGGTGGCAAGGCTCACGGCCCGGTCGTCCGCAGCCACGAGCATGACCTTCCCAAGAAGGTTCGCGCTCTGGCCCTGCGTCACGCCCTCTCGGCCAAGCTGAAGGCTGAAGACCTGATCGTCATCGACAATCTGGTCGCAACCGAAGCCAAGACCAAGGCGCTTGCCGGTTCGTTCGCGACGCTCGGCCTCACCAATGTCCTCTTCATCGGTGGTGCTGAACTCGACAACAACTTCAAGCTCGCAGCCCAGAACATCCCGAACGTCGACGTTCTGCCGGTTCAGGGCATCAATGTTTACGACATCCTGCGTCGGGGCAAGCTCGTGCTGTCCAAGGCTGCGGTTGAAGCTCTAGAGGAGCGTTTCAAGTGACCGATCTTCGCCACTATGATGTGATCGTCTCGCCGGCGATCACCGAAAAGTCGACGCTGGTATCCGAACAGAACCAGGTCGTCTTCAACGTTGCCAAGGATGCTTCCAAGCCCGAAATCAAGGCTGCCGTCGAGGCGCTGTTCGGTGTGAAGGTCAAGGCCGTCAACACGCTGGTCCGCAAGGGCAAGGTAAAGCGTTTCCGCGGCTTCATTGGCAAGCAGAAGGACGTGAAGAAGGCCGTCGTCACGCTGGTCGAAGGCCAGTCGATCGACGTCTCCACCGGACTCTGAGGTAAAGAACAATGGCATTGAAAAGCTACAACCCGACGACCCCGAGCCAGCGTCAGCTGGTCATCGTCGACCGGTCCGGTCTTCACAAGGGCAAGCCGGTCAAGGCGCTGACGGAAGGTCTGTCCAAGAGCGGCGGCCGTAACAACCTTGGTCGCATCACCGCCCGCTTCATCGGCGGCGGCCACAAGCGGACCTACCGCCTGGTCGACTTCAAGCGTCGCAAGTTCGACGTAGAAGGCACGGTCGAGCGTCTGGAATACGACCCGAACCGCACGGCGTTCATCGCTCTCGTCAAGTACGAGGACGGCGAGCTGGCCTACATCCTCGCTCCGCAGCGCCTTGCTGCCGGCGACAAGGTCATCGCATCCGCCAAGGCCGTCGACGTCAAGCCCGGCAACACCATGCCGCTGCAGTACATCCCGGTCGGCTCCATCGTCCACAACGTCGAGATGAAGCCGGGCAAGGGCGGGCAGATCGCCCGTTCGGCAGGCACCTACGTTCAGCTCGTCGGTCGCGACCAGGGCATGGCCATCCTGCGCCTGAACTCGGGCGAACAGCGCCTGGTACACGGCAGCTGCCTTGCAACCATCGGCGCCGTTTCCAACCCGGATCACGGCAACATCAACGATGGCAAGGCCGGCCGTACCCGCTGGCGCGGCAAGACCCCGCACAACCGCGGTGTCGTCATGAACCCCGTCGACCACCCGCACGGCGGTGGTGAAGGCCGCACCTCCGGTGGCCGTCATCCCGTTTCCCCGTGGGGCAAGCCCACCAAGGGCAAGCGCACGCGCTCGAACAAGTCGACCGACAAGTTCATCATGCGTTCGCGCCATCAGCGCAAGAAGTAAGAGAGGTAGTCAGGAATGGCTCGTTCAGTATGGAAAGGCCCGTTTGTTGACGGCTATCTTCTCAAGAAGGCTGAGAAGGTGCGCGAAGGCGGCCGCAGTGAAGTGATCAAGATCTGGAGCCGTCGCTCCACGATCCTGCCGCAGTTCGTCGGTCTTACGTTCGGCGTCTACAACGGCAACAAGCATGTGCCTGTCTCGGTCAACGAAGACATGGTCGGGCACAAGTTCGGTGAATTCGCTCCCACCCGGACCTACTACGGTCACGGCGCGGACAAGAAGGCGAAGAGGAAGTAACGATGGCGAAGGCAAAGACCGAACGCCGGCTGAAGGACAACGAGGCGCAAGCCGTTGCCCGCACGCTCCGCGTCAGCCCCCAGAAGTTGAACCTCGTTGCCGCCCTGATCCGCGGCAAGAAGGTGGACCGCGCGCTTGCCGAGCTGGAATTTTCCCGCAAGCGCATCGCAGGCACGGTGAAGAAGACTCTCGAGTCGGCTATCGCCAATGCCGAGAACAACCATGACCTCGACGTCGACAGCCTGATCGTATCGGAAGCATACGTCGGCAAGTCGATCGTCATGAAGCGTTTCCACGCTCGTGGTCGCGGCCGTGCATCTCGCATCGAGAAGCCCTTCGCGCACCTGACGATCGTGGTTCGTGAAGTCGAGGAAAAAGGGGAGGCCGCATAATGGGCCAGAAAATCAATCCGATCGGCTTCCGCCTCGGCATCAACCGTACTTGGGATAGCCGCTGGTTCGCCGACAACGCCGAATACGGGCAGCTCCTGCACGAAGACCTCAAGATCCGTGCATACCTGATGTCCGAACTGAAGCAGGCCGGCATTGCAAAGGTCGTCATCGAGCGTCCGCACAAGAAGTGCCGCGTCACGATCCACTCGGCACGGCCGGGCCTGATCATCGGCAAGAAGGGCGCCGACATCGAAAAGCTCCGCAAGAAGCTTTCCGAGATGACGTCCTCCGAAACGCACCTCAACATCGTCGAGGTTCGCAAGCCGGAAGTCGACGCGACCCTGGTCGCCCAGTCGATCGCCCAGCAGCTCGAGCGTCGCGTGGCCTTCCGCCGCGCCATGAAGCGCGCTGTCCAGTCGGCCATGCGTCTTGGCGCCGAAGGCATCAAGATCACCTGCGCCGGCCGTCTCGGCGGTGCTGAAATCGCCCGTACGGAGTGGTACCGCGAAGGTCGCGTTCCGCTTCACACCCTGCGCGCCGACATCGACTACGGCACGGCAGAGGCGGAAACCGCCTACGGGATCTGCGGCATCAAGGTCTGGATCTTCAAGGGCGAAATCCTGGAGCACGATCCTATGGCATCCGAACGCCGTGCGCTGGAAGGCGATGCACAGGGTCCGGCAAGCCGCGAACGTAGCGACCGTGGCGATCGTCGCCGCGAACGCGAAAACGCTTGATCAACGCTGGCGAAAGATAAGCTCGGAGAAGTAAGAAAATGTTGCAGCCAAAGCGTACCAAGTTCCGGAAGCAGTTCAAGGGACGCATCAAGGGCGTCGCCAAGGGCGGCTTCGACCTGGCTTTCGGCGAATTCGGCCTGAAGGCACAGGAGCCCAACCGCGTCAATGCTCGCGAGATCGAGGCGGCCCGCCGCGCGATCACCCGTTACATGAAGCGTGCAGGGCGCGTGTGGATCCGCGTATTCCCCGACGTCCCGGTCACGGCCAAGCCGACCGAAGTTCGTATGGGTAAGGGCAAGGGTTCGGTTGAATACTGGGCATGCAAGGTCAAGCCCGGCCGGATGATGTTCGAGATCGACGGCGTCTCCGAGGAGATCGCCCGCGAGGCGCTTCGCCTCGGTGCTGCCAAGCTCTCGGTCAAGACGCGCTTCGTACAGCGCATCGCAGAGTAAGGAGAGGCTAGGATGAAAGCCGAAGAAGTTCGCGCCCTCACGGCCGACCAGCTCAAGGACAAGCTCGCAGAGCTCAAGAAGGAGCAGTTCAACCTGCGCTTCCAGAAGGCCACCGGCCAGCTCGAGAAGTCCTCGCGAATCAATGAGGTTCGCAAGGATATTGCCCGCGTAAAAACCATTGCCCGCCAGAAGGCGGCAGAAGCCAAGGCCTAAGGAAGAACAATATGCCGAAACGCATTCTGCAGGGCGTCGTAGTTTCCGACAAGAACGAGAAGACCGTTGTTGTCCGCGTCGAGCGCCGATTCGCGCACCCGCTGCTTCAGAAGACGGTCCGCCGTTCCAAGAAGTACAAGGCGCATGATGAAAACAACCAGTACAAGGTAGGCGACGTCGTTTCCATCCAGGAATGTGCGCCCATCTCCAAGGACAAGCGCTGGACGGTCGTATCCGCCCAGGCTTGATTTGCAGCGATTTTGCGCCGGGGCCTTGCTTCTGGCGCAAAATTCTGTATGAAGCACGCCATCGGCGCAGGACGCTCGGCAACGAGCGTTCTTTTGCTTTGAGCGCAGGGAAGGTCCTTAACAGGAAACCACCTTGGCAAGATCCATCCCGCGCACAATGAAATTCTGTCCATAAGCCGGATCGGGGCGTTCGCGCGCCCGGTCGTTCCGGTCATTAGAAAAAGGCGACTGACATGATTCAGATGCAAACAAACCTCGACGTGGCGGATAATTCCGGCGCACGTCGTGTCATGTGCATCAAGGTGCTGGGCGGCTCCAAGCGCAAGTACGCTTCGATCGGCGATGTAATCGTCGTGTCGATCAAGGAAGCTATTCCGCGCGGCCGCGTTAAGAAGGGCGACGTGATGAAGGCGGTTGTTGTGCGTACCGCCAAGGACATCCGTCGCGCGGACGGCAGCGTCATCCGCTTCGATAACAACGCGGCGGTCCTCATCGACAACAAGAAAGAGCCGATCGGTACCCGTATCTTCGGACCGGTTCCGCGCGAACTTCGCGCCAAGAACCACATGAAGATCATCTCTCTGGCTCCAGAAGTACTGTAAGGGAGCGATAGCGATGCAAAAGATCCGCAAGGGCGACAACGTTGTCGTATTGACTGGCAAGGACAAGGGCCGCACCGGCGAAGTCCTTCAGGTCCTGCCGAAGGAAGACCGCGCACTCGTGCGCGGCGTGAACATGGTGAAGCGCCACCAGCGTCAGACGCAGACGCAGGAAGCCGGCATCATCAACAAGGAAGCATCCATCCACCTGTCGAACATCGCGATCGTCGCGAAGGACGGAAAGCCGACCCGCGTCGGTTTCCAGGTTGTCGACGGTAAGAAGGTGCGGGTTGCCAAGCGTACGGGAGATGTGATCGATGGCTGAGGCAAAGTACGAGCCGCGGCTCAAGGCTGAATACGTTTCCCGGATCCGTGGCGCTCTGATGGAGAAGTTCTCCTACAGCAACGAGATGATGATCCCGAAGCTGGAGAAGATCGTCATCAACATGGGTGTGGGCGAGGCGACTGCCGACTCCAAGAAGCCCACCGTTGCTGCTGCCGACCTGGCTGCGATCTCGGGCCAGAAGGCTGTCATCACCCGCGCCCGCAACTCCATCGCTGGCTTCAAGGTCCGCGAAGGCATGCCGATCGGCGCCAAGGTGACCCTGCGCGGCGCGCGCATGTATGAATTCCTGGATCGCCTGGTCAACATCGCGCTTCCGCGCGTTCGCGACTTCCGCGGCCTGAATCCGAAGAGCTTTGACGGCCGTGGCAACTTCGCCATGGGCATCAAGGAACACATCGTGTTCCCGGAGATCAATTACGACAAGGTTGATCAGATGTGGGGCATGGACATCATCGTTTGCACGACGGCCACGACCGACGACGAAGCACGGGCTCTGCTGACAGAGTTCAACTTCCCGTTCCGTCAGTAACCGTAACGACGAGCGTAGAAAAGGAACTCCGATATGGCGAAGACCAGCGCAGTTGAAAAGAACAAGCGCCGCCGCAAGACCGTTGCCAACCAGGCTGCAAAGCGTGCAGCCCTGAAGGCGACCATCATGAACCAGGAGCTGCCGATCGAAGAGCGGTTCCAGGCAACCCTGAAGCTCGCCTCGCTGCCGCGCGATGGCTCCAAGACCCGCATCCGTAACCGGTGCGAAGTCACGGGCCGCCCGCGCGCATTCTATCGCAAGCTCAAGATGTCGCGTATCGCGCTTCGCGAGCTGGGCAACCTCGGCAAGGTGCCGGGCGTCGTCAAGTCGAGCTGGTAAGGAGACGGTTAGATGACCATGACTGATCCGCTGGGCGATATGCTCACCCGCATCCGCAATGGCGCTGCTCGCCGCAAGTCGTCCGTCACGACGCCAGCTTCCAAGCTGCGCGCTCGCGTCCTGGACGTCCTGCAGGCGGAAGGCTACATCCGCGGCTATTCCCAGACCGATTACGGCAACGGCAAGTCCGAGATCGAAATCGAACTGAAGTACTACGAAGGCGCGTCGGTGATCCGTGAGATCGGCCGCGTGTCCAAGCCTGGCCGCCGGGTCTATGTCTCGGTGAAGTCCATCCCGCAGGTCGCGAACGGCCTCGGCATCACCATCCTTTCGACTCCGAAGGGCGTGATGGCCGATCACCAGGCTCGCGAACAGAACGTTGGTGGCGAGGTTCTTTGCTCCGTCTTCTAAGACAGGGCAGGGATCTCCATAGCGAACAGACAGGATAAAAAAATGTCTCGTATCGGTAAAAGGCCCGTTCAGGTTCCTGCAGGTGTCACGGCTACGGTCGATGGCCAGAAAGTGACTGCAAAGGGCCCCAAGGGCGAGCTGTTCTTCGTCGCCAATGACGAAGTGAAGCTTGAATTCAGCGACAACGCCGTCTCGGTAACCCCGATCAACGACTCCAAGGATGCCCGCTCCAAGTGGGGCATGTCGCGGACGATGATCGAGAATATCTTCAAGGGCGTTAAGGACGGTTTCGAGCGCAAGCTCGAGATCAACGGCGTCGGCTACCGTGCCTCCATGCAGGGCCAGAACCTGCAGCTGGCTCTCGGTTTCAGCCATGACGTCGTCTACGAACCGCCGAAGGGTATTTCGATTGCCGTGCCGAAGCCGACGGAAATCGTCGTCACCGGCATCAACAAGCAGCAGGTCGGTCAGGTTGCCGCGGAAATCCGCGAATACCGCGGTCCGGAGCCCTACAAGGGCAAGGGCGTCAAGTACGCCGAGGAACGGATCGTCCGCAAGGAAGGCAAGAAGAAGTAAGGATCACGCGAAATGGCTAGCAGGAAACAAGCACTTGCAAAGCGCGCGAGCCGCGTGCGCCGCCAGATTAAGGCGGTCGCCAACGGCCGTCCGCGCCTGTCGGTTCATCGCTCGTCGAAGAACATCTATGTCCAGGTCATCGATGACGTGGCCGGCCGCACGCTTGCTGCCGCCTCCACGCTCGACGCCGACCTGCGCTCCAAGCTCAAGACCGGTGCGGACGTTGAAGCCGCTGCCGCCGTCGGCAAGCTTGTCGCAGAACGTGCGACCAAGGCGGGCGTGAAGGAAGTCGTGTTCGATCGCGGCGCCTTCATCTACCACGGCCGCATCAAGGCCCTGGCCGAAGCTGCCCGCGAAGGCGGTCTGAGCTTCTAAGGAATTTGCCCGGCCCTGGCGCTTGCCTGGCCGGGCAAACTGCGGTTATGCCGCACCGATCCGGTCTGAAGGATCACCCCGTAATCTGCCGATTGCACCCGGAAAAGAAAAAGGAACAGGACAATGGCACAAGAAAGAAGAGGTTCTCGCGACGATCGCCAGAACCGCGAAGAGCGCGATAGCGAATTCGTCGACAAGCTGGTCGCGATCAACCGCGTCGCCAAGGTTGTCAAGGGCGGCCGTCGCTTCGGCTTCGCAGCACTCGTCGTCGTCGGCGACCAGAAGGGCCGCGTAGGCTTCGGTCACGGCAAGGCACGCGAAGTGCCGGAAGCGATCCGCAAGGCGACCGAATCCGCCAAGCGCGACCTGATCTTCGTCCCGCTTCGCGATGGCCGTACGCTGCATCACGACGTCAACGGCCGTCACGGCGCCGGCAAGGTTCTGCTGCGCGCTGCCAAGGCTGGTACCGGTATCATCGCCGGTGGTCCGATGCGCGCCGTCTTCGAAACGCTCGGCGTTCATGACGTCGTCGCCAAGTCGACCGGTTCGTCGAACCCCTACAACATGGTTCGCGCAACCTTCGACGCCCTGAAGCATCAGGTTCATCCGAAGGACGTCGCAGCTCAGCGTGGCATCAAGTATGCAACGCTCCAGGCTCGCCGCGCCGCTTCCGGCAACGCCGCGGAAGAATAAGGAGAGCGATCATGGCCAAGAAAGCCACCAAGGCAGACGCCAACAAGACGGTTACCGTCGAACAGATCGGTAGCCCCATCCGCCGGCCGGCTGTACAGCGCCAGACGCTGATCGGTCTCGGTCTCAACAAGATGCACCGGGTCCGCACCCTGGAGGATACTCCTTCGGTTCGCGGCATGATCCGTGCTGTCCAGCATCTCGTTCGCGTCGTCGACGAGAAGTGAGACGGGGGAAGTCATCATGAAACTGAATGAAATCAAAGACAACGAAGGCGCCACCAAGGACCGCATCCGCGTTGGTCGCGGTATCGGCTCCGGCAAGGGCAAGACCGGTGGTCGCGGCGTGAAGGGTCAGAAGGCTCGTTCCGGCGTCGCCGTCAACGGCTTCGAAGGCGGCCAGATGCCGATCTATCGTCGTCTGCCGAAGCGCGGCTTCACCAACATCTTCGCTTCCGAATACGTCACCGTATCGCTCGGCCGTATCCAGACCGCGATCGATGCCAAGAAGCTCGACCCGAAGGCCACGATCGATGCTGCTGCCCTGAAGGCTGCCGGCGTCATCCGTCGCTTCAAGGACGGCGTGCGGATCCTGTCCGACGGCGAACTCAAGGCCAAGGTTTCGATCGAAGCCGCCGGCGCCTCCAAGGCTGCCGTCGAGAAGATCGAAAAGGCCGGTGGCTCGATCAAGCTTCCGGAAGCCGCAGCGGCTGAATAAACCGTTTAAGATCGCCCGGAGTGCTTCACACCGGGCGATTTTGCTCCCATATGTGAGCCTCACGATTCCGGGACCGGTCGCCAGGCCGGCGTATTCCGGAGCCATACGGAAAACAGGGTGAGGCACAGATTGCACCTGCGATCCCCGCCCGTTATCTGAAACTGAATTTGGACTGCATTCCGGAACCGGCACACCCCCGCCGCCGGAATTGGTCAGGCGGAGAGATGCATGGCTTCTGCAGCGGAACAACTTGCCTCCAACCTCAATTTCTCGACCTTTGCCAAGGCTGAGGATCTCAAGAAGCGGCTGTGGTTCACGCTCGCCGCACTGCTCGTCTACCGTCTCGGCACGCATATCCCGCTGCCCGGGCTCAATCCCGAGGCCTATGCGCAGGCATTCCGCGGGCAGGCCGGCGGTATCCTCGGCCTCTTCAACATGTTTGCCGGCGGCGCCGTCGAGCGCATGGCGATCTTCGCGCTCGGCATCATGCCGTATATTTCCGCGTCGATCATCGTGCAGCTGATGACGTCGGTCGTTCCTTCTCTCGAAGCGCTGAAGAAGGAAGGCGAGCAGGGCCGCAAGGTCATCAATCAGTATACCCGCTACGGCACGGTGCTCCTCGGAACCCTGCAGGCCTACGGCATTGCGGTCGGCCTCGAGAGCGGCAACGGCCTCGTCGTGGATCCGGGCTGGTTCTTCCGCATCTCGACCGTCGTCACGCTTCTCGGCGGCACCATGTTCCTGATGTGGCTCGGCGAGCAGATCACCGCTCGCGGGATCGGCAATGGAATTTCGCTCATCATCTTCGCCGGCATTGTCGC